>OLJA01000672.1_pt1 | contig 21369 bp, 14 predicted proteins | sample 1601401 | NCBI WGS metagenome assembly OLJA01 (sample SAMN01915217, study PRJEB22387) | human gut metagenome | isolation source: stool | host: Homo sapiens | place: USA | reverse complement strand
ATATGTACAGAAAAAAATAAAATTTTTTTTGTCCCAGTCTTGACAGATGCAGGCTGTCCGGGATGGTGGGATCTGCATGCTTTGCCATGATGTAGGCGATGTTCTCAAACATCTCAAGGGAGAACATATCGAGATGGGAAGAACCCTCATCCCCGTTTCCGACAGCCTTTCCCAGCGCATCGAGATCCTTATAGATATCTCGATGGAACTTGATGCGATAAATACGCGGAATGGCGGCAGATACCTTGAAGGGCACCTGCTTTCCGTCAATCTCAATCTTCTGAATCATACTCATAATCCAATCACTCCTTTACTGCCTTTGCAGGCTTCGCTGCAGACTGCGTTGCTGCATCGCTCTCTGCCGCAGGCACATATACCGCCTTGCACCAATCAGCATAGGTGGTAGCATCCGTGGTATTTCCGGTCTTTGCTTTCACCATACCATTAGCAAGCGGTACCGCCTTCAGAGACAGCTTCTCCGTCTGCACCTCCTTGGAATCCTCATTCGTCTTTCCTTCGATGCCGGGACGGGAAGCGGAGCAGTTATACAGCACATGACGAATGTGCTTCTGGTCGCCATCAAACTCGAACAGGAGCGCAAATGTTGCAAGCTCCACCTCGGAGTTTTCAATCAGCACTCCCTTGGAATCTAGTGTTTCCTTCAGTACGTCCGTGCGGAAGGACTCCGGAATCAATGCAACCGTTTGCGGAAATAGCTGAGCAGCTAAACACAATAGCGAAAACGCATTTTGATGATTAAAGGAGGCACTTCATTTGGCAAAGAAAAAAGATGAGATAACCATCCGCTCAAGTGCAGCGGAATACCCGACCTATGTTGCCTCTGTAGGTGATCAGCGGGACAGCATGCGACAGCCATTGACTATGATAAAAATTCTGCAACGACGAGAAGATTTTATGCGACCGTTCAGAATAAAATGCATTATGCCGTTCATGGACATACAGCGGCTGAACTGATCGTGGAAAGAGCTGATCACACAAAAGAGCATATGGGATTAACCACCTGGGCAGATGCACCGGAAGGAAAGATTAAGAAAAGTGATGTTAATCCTGCGCATGTTAATATTAATAAAGTTCTAAGTGAACTGGATATGGATATATTCAAGTCAAAGAATCAGTTCTTTATAGATGCGGCAACTTATTATATAGAACATTTTGGACGGGAAGTACTGACAGAACCGAAGGAAAAGAAAGAGCCTCAATTTATATCAACTGAGGAAATGGCTGTCATAGAGGAGCGGATCAGACAGGAGGCAAGAGAAGAAGCAAGGCAGGAAGCAAACAAAGAGGTTATGAGCATGGTTGGCAGCATGCTGGCAGCTATGCAGGCTAACAAAGGTGCAATATCTATCATACAACAGCAGGCAGATACAGATGATAATGCTGATTCGGAAGATGATTTTTATGATGACGTTATTGCACAGAGCGCATTGAATTTGGATGGAAAAAGATTGACTGCAGCAGTTAAAAATATTTGTGTTGTAAAAAGCAATACATGGTGGTACACTATAAGAAACAGGAGGTGCATACTATGGCAACAAAAACTGCAAATGTAACAGCGCGAATTCAACCGAATATAAAAGAGCAGGCAGAGGCAATTCTTGACAGACTTGGAATTCCTGTATCTGTATTCATAGATATGACTTACAGACAGGTTATTATGCGTGATGGAGTACCATTTTCACTTGATATTCCGGATAAACTTGTTACAAGAGATTCTATAACACAAGCTGAATTTGATACGATGATGCAGACCGGGCTTGCACAGGCAAAAAAGAACGATTCTGTATCTGTTGATGAGGCTTTTAATCAATTAAAGTCGGAGATATAGTGCATGAATGAATATGAGGTAAGGGTAACAAGGCTGGCATTAGAGCAGATGAAAGAGATAGTGCATTATATTTCAAATGATCTAATGGCACCGGATGCAGCAGATAATCTGCTTGACAAGATGAAAGCAGAGATTACTAAGTTGTCGAGTTTTCCGAAAAAACATGCCTTGATTGATGAAGAGCCATGGAGGACTGAGGGAGTACGCGAGATTGTTGTTAAAAATTCCCTGATTTACTATTGAGTTGATGATGAAAATAACAGAGTTCAGGTAACAGCAGTTATTTATAGCAGGAGAGACCAGATCAGGCAGCTAAGCAATATGGATATGGAGTAGTGGCTTAATCCATAAGGATTACTATAAAAGTATATAGTTGCAAATATATAAAACTGAATACACGCAATGAAAGAAGCAGATATGTGGAAATATTCCATGTGTCTGCTTTTTTTATGCCCTAAAGATAACAACAAGTATCAGTACACCAAAGGCGATCAGGGATTAGGAAAGCCGAATAAAATATATGTGTATGATTTGTTGAAAGCCGATAACGATAATTGGCTGCCAAAGCAATTTAAGCACAGAAAGGGCGGACAAATAAGAAAGAAATATTATGATCATGCAAAAGAGAATGTAGCATTTGAGAGATGTGTGGATGTTGTGACATCGTTGACAGCGGTATTTCGATTGTATGAAAGCTATTGTAAAAAATGACGCAACATGACAATGGTAGAAATTGCAAAGTGGAACAATGTCAGTGAGAGGACGATTTATAGGTATAAAACAATATTTTCGTGGCAGGAACAGCGACCGTAAGGGAGCGAAAAGCCACGCCGTAAGGCGTGTTCGCCAGACCAGCAAAAGCGGGCTGGCCGGGGTTTGGGGTGGCCCCAACGAGCGTATCTGAATGCGCCTCAAAAAACAGTTTTTACATCTGTATTGTAATTCCAACAAGAAAGGATTCCTCACCGGGAACAAGATCGAGATCACCGCCATGGCCTTCAATGATTTTTCGGACAGAGGAAAGCCCGATTCCATGATCAGCAGATGTACCCTTTCGGGAGAGGAATGTTTTTCCCTCCTGCAAGGCCAGACCGTCGTAAGTGTTTTCAATCTTCAAAAAGTACATATTGCCTTTGGTTTCGCCTGCAATGAAAATGCGGTGCACCCCTTGCTTTTGGCGGCTGCACGCCTCAACGGCATTGTCCAAAAGATTGCCCAGCACCGTACACAGTTCCACATCGGTAAGCGGCATCTGATCGGGAAGATCGAGCCGCACTTGAAATTCTGTCCCTTGTGTCTGCGCCATGCCGTAGTAGTATTCAATCAGCGCATTTACAACGGGATTTTTGCAGAACTGGGCAGGGGAGTGCCCCGATGTTGCCGCAACCTGTTCCTCTACCTGTAACAGGAAGGAGCAGATCTCCGTCTGCCCACGTTCAGAGGCCATGCGGTCTATGGTGCGCAGATGGTGTTTGATGTCGTGAATCAGCCTTCTGTTTTCTGCCGCTGCTTCAGAAACCTGACGGCTGTACTCGATCTGCATAGAAAGCTGCCGGACGACCTGCTTGCGTTCTTCCTGAAAAATCAGGCTGTTTCCATACCCCTCTACCACATCGCGCCAGAGGGAATAACCGATGGCGGCTGCTATGAAAAAGCTGCCCCATTCCACAAACCAACCGCCGATAACCGGCTCATAAACCGGCAGAAGGCGATCCCATATAAAGGCGCAGGTTGCGGCTGCCGCAGCATAGAAGATCGGCCTGCTCCGTTTTTCTCCTCTGTGAATGGCAAGCACAGCGATGATAAGCAGATAGAGTGCAGATGCCACCTTATAACAAAAGACCGATGCAGAGAAGAAACGAATCGCTCCAAGGGAGAGATGGGAAGCCATCATGCCATACACAAACGCATATACCAGGAACGCAGCGCCCACCCCATTGCTGATGGCCGCAGGCAGGAAGCCCGGCCTGCATATCCGGTTTTGCAGAACTACGATCAGCCAGGTAACCAGATAGATACAGAACAGTTCCATCGTGTACCAGGGGAATATGGGAACAGCAGCCAGCATATGAAGCACAGGATAGGATGACAGGCCGCACATGGCAAGGCAGATCAGCCCGAACAGGAATGTATTGTTCTGTTTCATCCGGCGGCTGAAATAAAAGGACAGCAGCGCACAGACAAAGGTAACCGTACAGCCAAACAGGCAGAATGCAAACCGGATTCCTCTGGTCGTATTTACCGCCAGCATCGTTCCGAAAGCAGGCGGATAAACAATCCCACCGTAAAAGTGGTCATAGTTGCTGACCGCTATGGTGAGTGTGAACGGTTTTCCGCCATGAAAAGTGACCATGCGGTTTTGAACCAATGGTGTCCCCTGTGCAGGTTCCCCCATTTGCAGGATCAGGTCATGATCCAGATAAAGGTTGTAAGCAGAAAACACTTCCGGGATTTCCAGTGCATACGCTTCCTTCCGTTCCGGCAGGAAGAATGTCATCTGGTAAGTCCCGCAGCCATAGGGAGAAGGGTTTGCAGGGCTGGAGAAATTGGTCTGCGCTCCAATGGAAAGGTAGCGCATATAATGGCTTTCATCCCGTATTTCTTCCGGGGTCAAAAGCGCGTCAGGATAAAACGCCCAGCCGGATACCAGAAAGCGCACCGGTGACTTTTGAAGTTCTTCCTCAGAAAGCGCCAGAATCCCATTTGCCGCCTGAATTGTGTTCTGGCTATATTTATTATTGAACTGATACAGGCCAAGAAAAAACAGGGATGAGCACAGGCAGACCATACATAAAGCGGCATATTTTTTTACCACAGAAGATACCATCTTATTTTCGCCTCCTCCTTAGGAAAAATTCACCGGCAGACAGAAGAAGCAGACAAGCCGGAATCAAAAGGAGTATGGGCGACCGGCTATGTTCAGTGTCGGCGGCATGTGCCAGGGAAGCGGTATCTTCCTTTCCCACAATGGTGTAAGTCCCTGTATGGCTGATCTGGAAGGAGGCGGCTTTTGCCGCATCGTCGTAACCGGTCATGGGAATTTCCACGCCGTTTTCATCACCGAGGAACAATGTGCCGGCTGCCGGGTCATTTGGATAGGGCAGCATGACAGAAACATCCGGCAGGGAGTTGAGCACAGTTCCGTTGATGGAAAACGAAAAAGAAAAACCGCCGTCCGTATTCGCTTGGATGATGACTTCAATCTGATCTTCGTTTTGGATACCCTCCGGCAAGGCGTCTTTGGGTATGCTGATGGTGATTCCCTGTTTGGAAAAGACGGCTCTTTGCTCCCCTGTTTGCAGCATCATCAAAAAGCGCGTGCCGGAAATCCGGTCGGTGGTTTCATCGAAGAACTCTGAAAAAACAGGTTTTTTGGAATCCGCACTTTTCGGGGGAACGGTCATAATGCTTTGCACCGGCTCTTTCCTGTTTTCTGAAAGCTTCCGGGCAGGATCGGGAGCGGTAAGCTCTGGAGCGCCGGCAATCGTCTGCACTTTGGGGGGCTGCTGTAAAGCGGTATCTTTCTCTGGCTGACCTGATACAACTGGCGCTTCGATTTCCGGTATGGCCGGTTCATCGGAACCAGCGTCTGGTTCTAATGCTTCCTCTGCATCACCGTTTGCCTGTTGCGATGGGAATTCATCTTTATTTATGGAATCGTCTTTTCCATCCAAGGATGGCTCGGAAGGCTTGTGATCCGTAGGATCATTTTCTCCGCTGACCGAAGGTGCTTTTTCAGAATCATCGGAATCCATTCCACCGTCATTTGTTACAGGCGGTTTTGAAGGCTGCGTAGGGGGACTGTTTGTGAAACCGTCATCCTGATCGCCGGTATGTTCGGGAGGCGGCTGAATGATGGTATCAGGTGGATTGCCGCCTGCATCCCCTCCATCCCGGTCGCCATCGTGATACCCTTCAAGGACTATTTCATCTGCGTAGGTAAAGGACAGGATGCCGGTCTGTCCGCCGTCATAATCGACCTGAAGGCGGTAGCTGCTGCCCGGTGTCAGCAGACGGGTGGCAATCGAGAGCATTTCCTGACTCACATAAACGCCACTTTCCAGACGGTTCCATGAACCGTTGTTTTCGGACAGCCATACGCTGATCTCATCCAGTTTCCCCGGCGGTGTGACCCAGGGAAAATGAAGGTTTCCTCTGGCAGCCAGAAAGCAGTTAATGTCCGGTCTGCCTGAAGCCTGTACAGAAACAGGAATTGAGATTTCAGGGAAAGCAATTCCCTCTGCAAACGCAGTATTTGCTGGTGCGGTCAGCTTTCCAATGGCATGGTACAGTCCCACAGTATTCAGATCAATACCGGAAAAATCCCATTCCACTACAGCGGTGTAGCTGGTTCCATTTTCCGCATAGCATTCCAGATAATACGGGGAAGCAGCGAACAATGCTTCCAGTGCTTCGGTTTCGCTGCCCTGTTGAACCGCAAACGCGTCTGTATAAGGATACCATTGCTCTATGGAGGTAATGACAGCAGGCGGCATTTCTTCCACCCGGACGGAAATCTGAAGCTCCTGCAAGACAGCTTCATCAAAGGCATACCCCTCCGGCAGTTCAATCCGGCCTGCTGCGGTATATTCGCCCGGAGTGGTCTGGTCAATGGCCGAAAAATCCCATGCGACAGGAAATGTTTCCTGCCGGATTTCTTCACCTGCTGATACAGTGGCGCAAACGGTTTGATACTGAAGGGCCAGCTGATAAATTTCCTCCAGGTCATCATCAGACGGTGTGGTTCTAAGGGGCAGGGTGAAATCTGGCAGGGAGAGCAGTTCGCCTTCATTTTGTATTTCTGTGACAAAGACGAGGGATACTTCTTCCGGTGTTTCCGGCGTTTCCGGGGTTCCGCCATCCAGTGTCTCCGAAGCTTCGCTTTCTAAATCCGGCAGAATCTCCGTTCTTTCATCGGCATTGGCTGGGGTTGCAGTTTCAGCGGCAAATGCGGGGATACTGCCGGTGAAGCAGAGGAGGCAGGTCAGACAGCCCCCCAGAATACGCCTGTGTATTTGCTTCATTCTCATACGATACCCCCCATTCCAGAAAAAATATATTGGTGGTAGGCTTCCCGCAGCTGTTTTCCATTGCGGAGAGCAATCGGAAGTTCCTCGCCGTTTATCAAATGGAAGGTCTGACTGTCAACCTGGCTGATATAATCCATGTTGATTAAAACGCCCCGGTAGCAGGGCAAAAAACGCTTGTCCTTCTGCAATGCGGCAGTGACCTCCTGAAAACCTCCGCTTACCGGTATCACGCGTTCCGCCATATGAATCCGTGTCATACGGTTTTGATAATCTATGTATAGAATCTTCTCTGTGGGAAGTTCCAGCTTTTGACGGTCAGCCATAACCGAAAGTGTCATCACTTCATAGGGCGGTTTTAGCTGGCACAGCTCCATCGCTTCTTCAAATTCTGCCTGATGGAGCGAAAGCGGCTTCAGCAGATAATAGCTGGCGGACAGGCTGTACCCCATCCGGGCATAATCTTCTGTAATGGTCAGAAAAACGATCTTACAGAGCCTGTTTTTCTGGCGCAGTCTTCTGGCGGCCTCTATTCCATCCATGTTCTCCATATAGATGTCCATAAAGACAAGCTGAAAATTGACCTGGGCGGCAGCTTTCAGAAAATTCTCTCCGTCCTCAAATTCTGTCAGCGTATAGTCCAGCTGATGCTTTTTCATATAATTTTCCAAGCAGGCAGACAGTTCTTCTCTGTCCTCTGCTCTGTCATCCACAATCGCGATCTGCATCGTACCATCTCCTTTGCACAATAATCCAATATGAGTATAACATAAAACCACAGGAAAAAACTTGCGTCTTAAACAGGAAACCTGCGTCTTAAACAAAGTCGGTTGTATTTCTCTTGACAAGATGCTACTCTAATTATACTACCAGACTTTCCGATGAGAAGGTCTGGTTTTTTAATTTTTCTTTTCAGGAAAGGAGGCCCGGTATGAAAATCGCACTTTGTACGGAGCTGAGAAATGTGGAATGGTTTGAAAGCAGGCTGCGCTCCCTTTTTGATGGGGATGGGCAGCTTGTCATCGACGAGCTATGGAATGAGAAGCAGCTATCTCAGGCACTGCGGCGGAGCCGATATCATGCGGTTGTCATCGCAATGACCGGGGCAAGGGGATTGGAGGCTGCCATTCAGGCAAAGCAGCTGGCACCGGAAGTACCGCTTGTCTGGTGGAGTGATGATGAAAACTTCGCCCTGATCGCGTATCAGCTTCATATCCCGGCATTCCTCTCCATAGATTGTAGTGATCAGGAGCTATATGAGGCGATGGCGCCCATCAGGAAACGGAGGTATGGAAATGCGAATTGCGCTATGCAGTTATAGCCAGAAAGAAAAAGAAACCGCTTTGCTGATGAAGCTTGGCAAAGTAGACCGCTTTGACAATGGCGTATTCTGCGTCTATGCCATGCAGCGGGATGGGCCTTATGACGCTGTGGTAGTCATGGAGGACGGAGCCAGGGGGATGAATTTCTGCATGAGCATACGAGGGTACAGCAAGGATGTCCCTCTCCTATGGATCAGCGATCAGGCAGAATTTGAACCCCAAAGCTGCAGGATGCGGGTAGATGACTTTTGGGTGAAGCCTGTGACGGAATATCAGCTGCGGGAGGCAGTATCCCAGCTGCTTCAGAAAGCAACGAGAAGGAACGAACAACGTGAGGAGGATGAATAAAATGAAATGGAAATGGAAATGGAAACGGCCGGCCGCATGTTTACTGGCGGCGGCAATGATTTTTACGATGCCGGGAGTTCCGGCATCTGCGGTGGAAACTGATGTGTCCGGTGTGTCCGGGAATGCTCCGGCGGAGTGCAGCTGCGAGACCCACTGTGAGCAGGGGGCGCTCAATCCCGACTGTCCCATCTGCTCTGCGGAAGATGCAGACCTCTCTGCCTGCAAGGGAACAGAGCAGGCAACGCCCCTGATGGCAGCTGCGGCAAGCACTGAAGGAACCATCTCCGGCGATGTTACCTGGGAGAACCAGACCATAACTACCCCGGTGAGACTGACCGGCGACACAACAATCACGCTGAAAGGCGAGAATACCATTACGATTTCCGATACTGCTGAGCTCTCCGCTCTGGAAATGGATTATCGTAGTCTGACCATTCAGGGAAGCGGCAGTCTGACGGTCACTGTTCCTGACAGGAAATATGGTATTGCGGATTCCGCCTACAGTGACACCGCCGGCGGGAAGCTTACCATAAAAGACGGGGCAAAGATAACCACCAACGGCGGTCAGTACGGCTTGAGCGCTAAAACCATCGTGATTGAGAGTGGAACGCTGAATCTAAATTCCGGTTGGGGTATTGACACTGCATCCCTGACCATGAACGGAGGAACCCTTTACGCCACCGGAAAATATGGTGCGATTTCGAATAGTTATGGAAAGGCCCGAAACATCAACAGCAACCTGACCGTTCTGTATTCGGAAAATCAGAATGCAAACACAGACGATATGTCGGTCGGCACAGCGGACGATACGACAAAAGAAGGGGACGTCAAGACCATCTATATCGCCCAGATGGCGCCCCGCGCAAGCCTGACCGTCGGCGCGCAGCAGGGAACCCTACAGGAAAGCTTAGGCCGTCAGACGGCGACCTTCTCCGTGACCGGCAGCAAGGTCAAGATGGATACCCTGAACGTGGAATTGGAGGGCAAACCCACCGGTCTGACGGTGGAAAAATCCGCTGACAACCAGACCATCACCGTTACCGCCGACAGCACCGTTAAGGAGGGCCGCTATAAGCTGAAGCTGACCGCAGACAGCGAAAATGGTTTCTCTCCCGCTAAGGCAACCGCCACCGCAACGGTCACCGTCGCCGCCGCGCCCAGAAACCCCATTACCATAAAAAAGCAGGCGGAGGTCGTATATGAGAAATTAGATGGGGAAAGTGTAGCGGTTGTCGATGTCAGCGCCTCTCTGGAAAGCGGTCAGTCCGGTAAAATCACCTATCAGTGGTATGTGAACGGAAAAGAATTTCAGGGCACAGGCAGCGGCAGTTATAAAATCATCCTGACCCAATCCGACCTGACCCAAGTGGAGGGCAGGAACTGGGAGTACAGCGGCCAGGTCTACTGCAAGCTGTCCTATAATAACTATACCGTAAATACAGACACGGTCGCCGTTACCGTTAACACCTGCCCCCATGCAAAATACACCCACGATGGCAAATGCCAACAGTGCGGCGAACCGTGCAGCAAGGATGTGCTCTTTATTCGCAACGGTATCCCCTATACGTTTGAAGGCGATAACCCTGATGTTGGGTTCATTCTGTTCTCCGGCGGAACCGCTTATTTTGTGCGGGATACTAACGCAACCTTGAAAGCGGGGAACGGCGAGCCGGCGAACAAAATGGACATTACGCTGGATCTGCAGGGCCACAAGGTCAAGACGCTGGATCTGCAAAATTTCCCGTACAAGAGCGTTACCATCAAAAACGGCACGATAAATGACATTGCCACCAGCGCCCCCGCGGTGTTGATATTAGACAGCGTTACAACAAGCGCGGGCACCCTTGATAAACTGTTTACCCTGACGGTAAAGGGCAACTGCGTGTTTCAGCATCAGGTGAATTTCCTCGGGAAAACCCAGCTCCAGGGCGGCACGTTCCAAGGTGGAATCAATGCAGCACTTGGTGAGGAGGCCCTGGCTCTGCTGGCAGACGGATATGCCTTTGCAGACGCTAATAGCAACGAAATTTTGAACGTTTCCAATGTAGATATTGCGAATAGAGCGGTCAAGGTGGTCGCGCATACCGACCAATATCAGAACGGCAAATGCGCCTGCGGCAGAATCTGCGACCATGCGGGCAAGGTGGACAGCGCCGGTTACTGCAAATTCTGCCATGCGCTGGTGGAGGCATTTGAAACCGGCGGCAAGCGATACACCAGTCTGGAAACAGCGCTGGCTGCCGCGCAAGACGGTGACACGATCACGCTGCGGGGGCCTTTGGACATCGAGAACGCAGAGCCTATCGAAATCAGCAAAAATATTATACTGAACTTGAATGGACACACCCTGAGCAAATCCCGTGAGGAGGCGCTTCTTTGTATCCTCGGCTCCGATGTAGCCATAACAAACGGCAAGGTGCAAAGCACCTGTGTCTCCAAGTCCGCTAATGCGGTGGAAGTTGGAAAATTTGACCACACAGGCGCAAAGCTGACGCTGGACAATGTCACCCTGGAGGGAAGCGTAGGCGGCGGAACTGGCGTCCGTGGATTTGGGCTTTTCTTCCTTACCGGGAACGAAGCCGTGGTAACGAGCGGCACGTTCACCGGCGGCATCTACACGGAGGGAACGCTGAGCATGTCCGGCGGCAACGCGGATCAGCTGAAATTGGGATATAATAGCAATATTCGTGTGACCCTGTCCGGCGGCTCCTTTAACAGCATCAAAATCCCGAAGAACCCAGATTACCAGTCCCTGCTGGCAGAGGGCTATGCCTATCGGAAGCAAGACGGCGCATTGGTCAAACTGTCGGAGATGAATGAGAATACTGCCGTAACTGTTGTGAAGTGTAGCCACCCGGATGAGCATTCCGGCGGGAATGTCTGCCCCTACTGCGGCTATGCCGCTGAGGTAACAAAGACGGACGGCAGCATTTCCTACCATCGGGCGGCAGACACGGCCATCGCCGCAGCCAACGGCGGTACAGTGAAGCTACTGGCAGATGCAGGCGAGATCACCATCAGCAGCCCGCTCAAGCTGAATCTGAACGGTAAGACGGCGGCAAAGCTGACCGTCACCGGAGATGTCACGCTGGCATCCCTCCTGCCGGAGGGCTACGCGTTCAAGAGCGGCAACACCTGGATAACCGACCTTAGCAGCATGGAGCTGACCAATGTTTCTATGGCCAAGATCACCATCAAGAGCATGGACTATCCGACAAAGATGAGCATGACTTATGGCGGTACGGGGACGCTTCTTGTCAATGTAAAGAAGGAAACCGGCACTGGCGCTGTAAGCTTCCAGTGGTACAAGGTGGAGGACGGCAAAGAGACAGCAGTTGGCGGTGCGACAACAAAGAATCAATTTGATCTTTCTGCACAAAAGCTGCCCGCAGGCAATCATACCTTCCGCTTTTTGGCCACCTGCGACGGCTACGAGAAGATGAGCGAGGATATTGCTGTGACGGTACAAAAGGCCGACATCAGGTCAATCACGCCTCCCACAGCGCAGGAAAACCTGACCTATACCGGCCAGGAGCAGGCGCTCATTACCGCAGGCAGCGTGGCGAACTATGGCACTATGCAGTACAGCCTGACCGAGAACGGTACATACAGCCCGGACATCCCTACCGGCACCGATGCCGGAGCATATACCGTGTGGTATCGGGTGATTGGCGATGAAAATCACAACGATACCGCACCCACCAGCGTGGCGGTCAGTATTGGAAAGAAACCGCTGACGATCACCAAGGTAGCGTGTGCGGCCAAGATCTACGACGGCACGACAACCGTGGAACCCACCAGCGTGATCTTCGACAACGTGACCTTGAACCGAGGCACAGACTACACCGTGACCGCCAGCTTTGACGATGCCAGTGTGGGCAACGGCAAGAACATCACTGCCAGAGTGACCCTGATGGGGCAGACCGCGAAGAATTACGCCCTGGAGCAGAGCAGCTTCCCCACGACTGGCAGCATCACCAGGGCCGCTGTCCCTGGCTTTACTAAGGAAACCGCGCTGACCATTGTAAACGGCCACGCGAACACCTACACAGTGGCCCTCCCCGCCCTGCCCAAGCTGGAAACGCCCAAAAAGTATGGTGCACTCACCTATGAGATCCGCGAAATCAAACTGGATGGCAGCTACTACACCAGCGGCGCGAAGGTGGAAAACGGCAAGCTGACCCTGCCGATTCAGAAAAATGACGTGAAAACCACCGGCTCTGTGGGCACAGTGACCGTAGTAATCAAGAGTACAAACTATGAGGACATCACTCTGACCGTCAATGTCAATGCGACCAACAAGCTTCTCCCTACTGTTACGGCACCTACGGCAAACGCCCTGACCTACAATGGTACAGAACAGGCACTGGTTACAGCAGGCAAGACCACTGGCGGCACGATGCTCTACCGGCTTGACGATTCCAAATGGAGCGAGCAGATCCCCACAGCGAAAAATGCCGGGGAATACACCGTTTGGTATAAGGTTCAGGGAAACGCAGAGTACGCAGATGTGGCAGAACAAAGTTTGACTGTGACCGTTTCCAACCAGCCTTCCGGCGGCGGAGCATCCGGTGGTGGCGGTGGTGGCGCAGCCCCGGCTCCGACACCGGATGATGCGGATGTCATCACAGTCAAAGAAGACACGAAGGACAATACGACCTCCAAGCCGGGTGCGGAAACCGACACAACTACAACAACCAAGACGACCGTCAAGAATACGACGACCGAAATGACCAAGAACGAGCAGGGTCAGGATGTTTCCAAGACCACAGCCAGCGTTTCCAAAGACCTCGGTGACAAACTGCTCGATCAGGCGGTTTCCAATAAGTCCGATACGATCGAGATCACTGTGAAGTCCAGTGACGCGAATAACGGCAGCGGCGCAGGCAGCACAGGCGCGGCGGACAGCGTGAAAGCAACCGAAGTCGAGCTGCCAAAGGCGACCGTCAACGCGATCGCCAAGGACACGAACGCCGACCTTGTCATCAAGACCGACAACGGTGAAGTCGTCCTCGACAACAAGACCTTAGAAACGATTGCAGGTGCAGCCAAGGGTGACACCGTAACCATCGTGGTGGGCGAAAACACCCAGCTCAAGGAAACGCAGAAACCGGCGGAGAAGATCGTCGGCAAGAACGGCACGCTCTTCGACCTTGTCGCGAAGATTGGCGAAAAACACCTGCATCAATTTGAAGGCGGCAAGGCTTATGTGATTCTGCCGATGCCGCAAAAACTCAAGGGCAAAGACATCCTCGTGATCTACATCGACGACAACGGTCTCTGCGAGATCCTGAACCACAGCGTAGAGAAGATCGGCGCAGAAGATTACATTCGTTTCACGACGACCCGCTTCTCGACCTTCGCAGTCGTCGACAAAGACGAAGCAGAGCGGTTAATTAAAGAACAGAACGCCGCCCACGTCAAAGAACTGATGCAGAGCGCGAAGTTCAAAGTGACCACCACTAAGACGAGCAAGAAATCCGTCAAGGTACAGGTCGCAGCCAAGAGCAGCAAGACCATGATCTCCGACATCAAGTCGCTGGGCTACACGGTCAAGTACCAGTTCTATCGCTCGACGAAGAAGGACGCAGGCTACAAGCTGCTCAAGACAAGCAGCAAGAACAGCTTTATCAGCACCAAGGGCACGAAGGGCAGAAAATATTACTACAAAGCCCGTGTGTTGGTCTATGACGGAAGCGAACTTATAGCCGGGAGCGCACTCAAGCAGTGCAGCTATGGCGCAAGAACAACGAGAAGGAACGAACAACGTGAGGAGGATGAATAAAATGATATGGAAATGGAAATGGAAACGGCCGGCCGCATTTTTACTGGCGGCGGCAATGATTTTTACGATGCCGGGCGTTCCGGCATCTGCGGTGGAAGCTGATGTGTCCGCCGCGTCCGGGAATGCTTCGGCGGAGTGCATCTGCGAGACCCACTGTGAGCAGGGGGCGGTCAATCCCGACTGTCCGGTCTGCGCTGCGGAAGATGCGGATCTCTCTGCCTGTCTTGGAAAAGAGGCGGCGGTTTTGTCCGTACAGGCGATGATCAATGCCCTGCCCGATGAGCCAACGGAGGAAAACGCAGAGGACGTTTCCGCAAAGCTGGGCGAGATCGATGAGGCGATGGCTGCGCTCGGGGACGAGGAACGAGCCGCGCTGGATCTGACGCAGTATCAGGCAGCGATTGCAGCATTGGCGGCACTCGCTGCGGCGCAGGGGGAGATCGCGCTGTATGCGGATGATACCAATAAGCCCCACAATGGTAAGGGTACAACGGAGGATCCTTACCAAATCACGTCAACCGATGAAATGGAATGGTTCCGCGATACGGTGAATGCGGGGAATGCTAAGATATGCGCGAAGCTGATGAATGATCTCAATTTTGACAATAAACAGAATGATAGCCTTTGGACATGGACGCCGATCGGTAACAGTGAAGTCAATGCGTACGTCGGCATGTTCGATGGTAATGGCTATGAGATCAAAGAGATTCGTTTGGTTGATGTTCAGGCTCAGTCCCTAACAAATAGGGGCTTGTTTGGCTGGATCGGCACGGGTGGCAAGGTACAGGATCTGGCTGTGAGTGTTAAGTATGTCGGGAATAGCAGTCTTTCTGTTTCAGATAGCGGGCTGCTTTCAGTGAATAATGCGGGTACGATCGAGCGTTGCAGTGCCACCATTAGCAACGCATTGTATACAGACAGCTTTGGTATGATCGCATATGAGAATCGCGGTCAAATTACGGACTGCTTGAGCTATGTGAGCGCCACCGGTAATAAACTTTCTATTTCCGGTAAGGCGGCAGGCATTGCCCGCACGAATACCGGTACGATCAGCAACTGCTTTTTCAGGGGAAGTTTCCGAACAGGGAAAACTGATTACGCGATTGCGGAAAATAGTGGTGGAAATATTACAAATTGCTATTATAGGGATGCGAACAACGGTCTTAAGGGAGAAGTTTACATTGATGGGAACAAGGGCACTGGCGATACTGTGGTATGGAAGAGCACGAGTGAATGCAACAGTGGCGAGGTGGCTTGGCTGCTGAACAACAGTGGTAGCAGGGATACTTGGCGCATGGGCAGCAATAAGTATCCCAGCTTGAAAAAGACCGATGGCCGGGTAAACAAAAATCAAGATGGCAGTTATAACATAGGAGACAAGCCGCATATGCACGGCGATGTGGAGTTTACGAAGGTGGCGGCGCTGTCGGATATCAGAGCGACCGGCAACTACTATATCGATGCTGCGGTTGATGTTAGCAGCACATGGGAGGTCAATGGGGATGTTGTACTTTGCTTGAACGGGCAGACTGTTACGGCTAAGAATGAAAAAGCTCCTGCGATCAAGGTGAGCGGCAATAACAGACTGAAGCTGCTGGATTGCAAGGAAGGGAAAATCACGGGCAGCGGAGGAACGAGCATTCTGGTCGATGGCGGCAGCCTTACGCTCGGCGGCAAGGCGCAGATTACCGGCAATGACAAGAACATCCTACTGGCGCAGGGCTCGAAAATCAGCTTTGATTCGCTTGACCCGTCCGCGAAATTCGGCATTTCTGTGGAAAATCAGAAGGACTTGAGCGACCCTGTTGCCGTGACGGATGCGACAGGCGGGCAGTATTTCGGGCAGCTTGTAGCGGATGGCTTCAAGGATAATGGCGTGGGCTTTGAACTTTATCTGAGTGACGATGGCAAGACGGTTATGCTGGGTAAGCAGAGCGCCCATACGCATTGCATCTGCGGCGGGAGAAATACCAACCTGGGGCATACATCGCATTCGGACGTGACATTCCAGCCTTGGAGAGCGACGGATAAACTGCCTACTTCTGGCAATTACTACCTGACCAGAAATGTGACCTTGACAAAAAATGCCACTCTGCAAAACGCCAACGTCTGTCTGAACGGCTATACCGTGACGCTTTCCGATGTTGGACGCATTAACCCATCTGGCACCACGCAATTGACGGACTGTAGTGTGGGTGGGAAGCTGGAATCTTATTCCGGTAAAGCCAATGGCGGTGTAACAATATCGAATGGCAACACGTTCTGTCTCTATGGTGGTACGCTGAATGGCGTCAAAGTAGAGATCGGCCAGACCGGTGGCGGTACGTTCAACATGTATGGCGGAAAGATCACAGGGAATACACAGGGAACTGTTGTCGGACAGAGTAAAACCAGCAACAAGAGTACAATTACAATCAACATGTACGGCGGCGAAATCAGCGGCAACAATATTAGTGAGAACCAGGGCGGCGGTGTGTTCGTTGGTTCGGGCAATCAATTTAATATGTATGGCGGAACGATTCAGAACAACAGCGCAGTAGATGGCGGCGGCGTGTATGTTGCGTCTGCTTATAATGCTTATTCAGCCGGAACGATGACGATTTGTGGCGATGCTGTTATTCAGGGCAACAACAAGGCTGGCGGTGTCACAAACAATGTCAGTCTGCCCAGCGGCAAACAAATCACGATCAGCGGGAAGTTGGTCACGAACGCGAAAATCGGCGTGACTACGCGAGCTAATCTTTCGCAGGGGAATGTGAATATCGCTACGGCGACGGATGCGGGCTGGGTTGTTGCAAAGAATTTCACCAGCGATAACTCCGCGTATGATGTTGGCTTGGTGAATGACGGCAAGACCGTACAGCTGCAGGTGCATTCGCATCAGTGGAAGTATACGGCAAACGGCGCGACCATCACTGCCAAGTGCAGCCAGTGCGGCGCAAGCGGCGGCAGCGTGACCATCAAGGCCCCCGCCGAGCTGACATACAGCGGGGAAGGCAAACCCGCCACGGTGACTGCAAGCAGCGATTGGCAGGGTCCGGCGGCGAGTGGGATCACCATCAGCTACATAAAGACGGGCAAGTATGGTCCAGCGATGTTGGAAAACGGCGCGCTCCCCACCAACGCGGGCGAGTACACCGCCAGCATCACCGTGGGCGGTGCGACCGCCAGCGAAACCTGGTCGCTGAATGCCAAGGAAGTGATCCTCAATTGGGGAAATATTACAGACCGCAAATGGAAAGACGGCAAGACTGTAACTGCCACGGTAAGCAACAAGGTCGGCAACGATGAGGTCGATGTTACCGTCACCGGCGGCGATCAGACCGCTGTGGGCAGCCCCCATACCGCCACCGCCGTCGGCTTGACTGGCGCACAGGCAGGCAACTACAGGTTGCCTGCTGACAAGGAGCAGACCTACTCCATCGGCAAGGCTGACGCTCGCAAACTTCTGGATATCACCGTCAGCCAGAAACAATCCGTGACCACCAAGCAGAGCAAGGACATTGGCCGTGCCGGTATGCCTGCGGATGCAGGCAATCTGACCTACGCTGTGGGTTCTGAAAGCACGACCGGCTCTGCATCTGTCACTGCCAGTATGACTGGCAGCACGGTGAAGTTTACTATCACCGGCGGTGCTAATGGCGATGTTATCACCCTGCCCGTGACCATCGGCTCTGACAACTATGCGGATTCCATCGTCAATGTGGTCATCACCCTGACCAACAAGGATACTCCCACTGTCACTGTGAAGGACATCACCGTCACCTATGACGGCAACGCCATTCCCGACAGCAAGATCACCGGTAAGGCTACCTTTAACGGCAACACCGTTGAGGGTACATGGGGCTTTAAGACCACTGCTCCCAAGTTTGTTGCAGACAGCAATGACAGTGTGGCCGTTGTCTTTACACCGAACGATGCAACCACCTATGCAGCCGTTGAAACGAACATCAAGGTAACCATCAACAAGGCAACTCCCACCGGCACCCCGACATACACCGCCATCACCACCAGCGGCAAGAAACTGAGCGATGCTGCGTTGGCTATCGGCTCAATTACTCCCGCGGGCGGCACGATCAAGTGGGATTTGGGCGATGCCATGGAAGTTACCGCCAACACCGCTTACGGCTGGACCTATACTCTGGCAGATGTCAACTACGACAAGCTGACCGGCAGCATCACGCCTTATGTGGTGTCCGCCTCCAGCGGCGGCGGAGCATCCAGCGGCGGCGGAGCATCCGGTGGTGGAGGAGCATCTGGTGGCGGCGGTGGCGCAGCCCCGGCTCCGACACCGGATGATGCGGATGTCATCACAGTCAAAGAAGACACGAAGGACAATACGACCTCCAAGCCGGGTGCGGAAACCGACACAACTACAACAACCAAGACGACCGTCAAGAATACGACGACCGAAATGACCAAGAACGAGCAGGGTCAGGATGTTTCCAAGACCACAGCCAGCGTTTCCAAAGACCTCGGTGACAAACTGCTCGATCAGGCGGTTTCCAATAAGTCCGATACGATCGAGATCACTGTGAAGTCCAGTGACGCGAATAACGGCAGCGGCGCAGGCAGCACAGGCGCGGCGGACAGCGTGAAAGCAACCGAAGTCGAGCTGCCAAAGGCGACCGTCAACGCGATCGCCAAGGACACGAACGCCGACCTTGTCATCAAGACCGACAACGGTGAAGTCGTCCTCGACAACAAGACCTTAGAAACGATTGCAGGTGCAGCCAAGGGTGACACCGTAACCATCGTGGTGGGCGAAAACACCCAGCTCAAGGAAACGCAGAAACCGGCGGAGAAGATCGTCGGCAAGAACGGCACGCTCTTCGACCTTGTCGCGAAGATTGGCGAAAAACACCTGCATCAATTTGAAGGCGGCAAGGCTTATGTGATTCTGCCGATGCCGCAAAAACTCAAGGGCAAAGACATCCTCGTGATCTACATCGACGACAACGGTCTCTGCGAGATCCTGAACCACAGCGTAGAGAAGATCGGCGCAGAAGATTACATTCGTTTCACGACGACCCGCTTCTCGACCTTCGCAGTCGTCGACAAAGACGAAGCAGAGCGGTTAATTAAAGAACAGAACGCCGCCCACGTCAAAGAACTGATGCAGAGCGCGAAGTTCAAAGTGACCACCACTAAGACGAGCAAGAAATCCGTCAAGGTACAGGTCGCAGCCAAGAGCAGCAAGACCATGATCTCCGACATCAAGTCGCTGGGCTACACGGTCAAGTACCAGTTCTATCGCTCGACGAAGAAGGACGCAGGCTACAAGCTGCTCAAGACAAGCAGCAAGAACAGCTTTATCAGCACCAAGGGCACGAAGGGCAGAAAATATTACTACAAAGCCCGCGTGTTGGTCTATGACGGAAGCAAACTTGTGGCTAGGAGTGCACTCAAGCAGTGCAGCTATGGCGCAAGACGTTAATGCAAAACTGATTTTTTGCTAACAGAATATAGAATTTTTACTTAGGGCTGACTGTAACAGGTCAGCCCTATTTCTTTGATGGGACAAAGTGTGATTATAAAGCATAAAACTCCAATAAAAATGTGAAGAGTGATTCTATGGAACGATTTATCTTAAAAAAGTTGCTGGATTGGAAGGATTCTCCCTACCGCAAGCCTTTAATCTTGAAGGGCGTACGTCAGGTGGGTAAGACTTGGATTCTAAAAGAGTTCGGCAGACGCTGTTATGAAAATACAGCCTACTTTAACTTCGACGAAAACGAAGAATATAAACAATTTTTTGAAACAACCAAGGATGTGGACCGGATTCTACAAAACCTTATGCTGGCAAGCGGTCAAAAAATTGTGCCTGAAAAAACCCTTATCATCTTTGATGAGGTGCAGGACTGCCCTAAGGTCATTAACTCTATGAAGTATTTTTGCGAGAACGCACCGCAGTATCACGTTGCCTGCGCCGGTTCTCTGTTAGGTATTGCTCTGGCGAAACCCTCTTCTTTTCCGGTCGGTAAGGTCAACTTTATGCAGATTGACCCGATGACCTTTAATGAATTCCTGCTTGCCAACGGTGATGAAAACCTGGCACAGTATCTGGAACAGGTGGACACCCTTGAACCCATCCCTGACGCCTTCTTTAATCCGCTGTATGAGAAGCTGAAAATGTACTATGTCACCGGTGGTATGCCGGAGTCGGTATTGATGTGGACGGAGGCACGGGATGTTTCTGCCATGCAGGAAGCATTGTCCGGAATCATCGGAGCCTATGAGCGTGATTTTGCCAAACATCCTAATCTCAGCGAGTTCCCGAAAATCTCAATGATCTGGAAATCCATTCCGTCTCAACTGGCAAGAGAGAACAAGAAGTTTATCTATAAAGTGGTCAAGGAAGGTGCACGAGCCCGTGAGTACGAGAATGCCTTACAATGGCTGGTGGATGCCCGTTTAGTGCATAAAATTTATCGCAGCTCAGCTCCTGGCCTGCCGATTGCAGCTTACGATGACTTGTCGGCTTTCAAAATTTATCTGGTGGATGTGGGATTGCCTCGCCGTCTAGCACAGTTGGCCCCCACTGCTTTTGGCGAAGGCAACCGTCTTTTTACTGAATTCAAAGGCGCATTAACCGAAAACTTTGTGTTGCAGACTTTAATTACTCAGTTTGAAGTCATGCCCCGTTATTGGAGCCAGAACAACCCACCTTACGAGGTGGATTTCCTCGTTCAGCGGGAGAACGACATCTTCCCCGTGGAGGTCAAATCCGAAGCCAACACAACCAGCAAGAGTATGAAGAAGTTCAAGGAACTGTTCCCTGATAAGGTCAAGCTCCGCATCCGTTTCTCATTGGATAATCTGAAACTGGACGATGATGTGCTGAATATCCCGCTGTTCATGGCAGATCAGGCGGATCGATTGATAGGATTGGCGTTGGAACAAATTCAGAATTAAATGCAAACGCTATAATAATGAAGCCTCCGCTAGAATCAAAACCAACGGAGGCTTTACAAATTATTTCAGGAAAACACAGCTGGCACATCATAGATTCCAAGAAAGGAGCAAAGGCAAGTGCAA
>OLJA01000671.1_pt1 | contig 21374 bp, 11 predicted proteins | sample 1601401 | NCBI WGS metagenome assembly OLJA01 (sample SAMN01915217, study PRJEB22387) | human gut metagenome | isolation source: stool | host: Homo sapiens | place: USA | reverse complement strand
TTAAAATCCTGCGGGACTTATACTCCCATACGGGTTCGATTCCCGTTGCCGGCATGATATTAAGGCTGTACAAGAATGAATGGTTTCTTGTACAGCCTTTTTTGTTTATAGAAGAAAATAAAAAACCTAAAATTTGTGAAAAATTACAATGCGTCTAATATATAAGAAAAATGTCGGAAACCAGTAAATGCGATGGTTGCAAGGTTTGAGTACAAGAGGCAAAAAAGAGTTTTATTGCTTTTAGAAAGATAACAATGTTGATATTGTGGAAAATGCACAAAATAGACACTGAATATCAGAGTAGAGGGCGACATAGTTACCAATGGTTTAAATTGACTGGGTGAACTGTTTGTGATAATCTTATGAAAGATTTCGGGAAATAAGGGAATTTCCCGTGCAACAATGAGATATCGTATGAATTACGATGTTTTAGGAACAAGGAGGCAATTTATGAAAAAGAACAGAAAAAGGATTGTGGCGGCGTTCATGACTGTTCTCATGGCGTTGACATTAGTCCCAACATGGCTGTTGGGTGGCGTGTTTGCTACTACAGCTAAGGCGGATGACGCTGTTTATACAGCTACATCTGGTACAATTGGCGACTATTTCAAGCTTCAGAATAAGGTTGTAGATGATGCAGGAAATAGTGCAAAAGTTTATCTGTTAGACGGCAACGAAGTTAAGTCAAAAGGCCGAATCAAATTAGGCACAGTGGAGAGTTCTAAGGATACAGGTTCTATTACTTTTACAGTAGCTGAAGGTAAAAAGGCTAAAGTTGAGGTATGGGCTATATCTGCTAATAGTACTACAGATTCAGAAATAGGAATATTTACATCATCAGGAGATGTTAAAGCAAAGGCAATATCGTATGCAACAAAAAATAAAAAGTTGGGTGACATTGAATATGGTAAAGCTAAAAATGGTATTGAACTTACAGTAAGTGCTGATGAGTTAACTGCTGGAGATTATTATATTGCGACAGTTAAGGGTGCAGCACAGCCATCAAATGTTTATTATGTAAGGGTTACAGAGACATCAGCGGGTCCTGTAGTTGGTGACAAACCATCAGTAAAGGCTGATTCAGTAAAGGCTGTATATAATTCAGAGACAGGCAAGATTGATGTTACATGGGAAGCAGCAGTTGAAGGTTCAGGATCTTCAGTATTCAATATTTATGTAAATGATTCTAAGAATCCAGTTAAATCAGTACCTTGTACTGAATATTCATATTCTTATGAGCCAACAGCATCAGGGGAATATACATTTACAGTAAAGGGTGCTCTTGGAACAGATGAAGAGGAGACAGGTGCAACAGGGAAGACTACATGCACACTTCCACTTAGTGCACCAACAGTTAAAGCAACAAGAGTTCCAACAGATGGAACAAAGATTAATGTTGAAGCATCTGGTTCAGAGGCAGAAAAATATGAGTTCTCTGTATATGATTCAGATAAGAAGCTTGTAAAGACTGTAGAGGCCGAAGCTAAAGACGGTAAGGCAGCAACAACAGTTGAGGGTCTTAAAGAAGGATATAAGTATTATGTTTCAGCTACAGCTGTAAGAGGAGAAGAGAAGAAAGAATCTGACGGTGAGAAGATGGCAAGCGTAATGCCATATGCTGAAAAGGATACATCACAGGCAATACCTGGAATGACAGTTATTAATACTAATGATGCAGATAATTCTAAGACAGTAAGTCTTACAATAGTAAGAGAAAATGGAACTATAAAAGCAGGTCAGACAAGCGGAAAGAGTTCTAAGATTGAAAAGACAGGCATTAAGTATGGAAGTTTAATAGCAGCTCCGGCTACTACAAAGGACTTCACATTTTCTGCAACTATTAAGGTTACAGGTGCTGAAAGAGGAACATCTACATCAAAGCAGCAGGGCGTGTACTTAGGTGCATTTGCAGATACAAAGCAGGCAACTAAGGACATTATTTCAGCTGAACTTGGCACAGATGGAAAAGCATATTCAGCTTATATTGGAATCAAGAAAGATGGCGAATTCGACAGAGATGGCGGAGTGGATGCTAAACTTGATACAGAGTATAAGGTTACAATCACAAGAACAGGCAGTGTATATACATATTCAGTAAAAAATAAAAATGATGATGTTGTAATGCAGGAGTCTGTAACAGCAACAGCAGATGCGTTAAAGGAAGGCGGAGCAGCTATTCCAGCAATTGCACTTGTTGGTGCGACAGCTACTATAACAAACATTAAGCTTACGGTAGATGGAAAGGCTGCAGTAGATGCAGCAAACTTTACTGGATCATTTAATCCATTCGTTGATAACTGGGCAATTGTTGATGCTCCGGTTTTATCAGATGCAACAACAGAAGAGAATAAGAAAGATGGAAAGATTACTATCAAAGTTGATGAAGAAATCAGCCCAGTAGGAGCAGCAGAAGTATCAGTAGATATGATTGATGCTGAGGGTAAAGTTGTTGATACAAAGGTAGCCTCTTCTACAGGAGCAAGTGTTACTTTTGAACCAAAGGCAAGTGGTGATTATTCATTTAAGGCATATGCAACAAGACCAACAGAGACAACAAAGAAGGAATCAGAGTCAATAACAGTTAAGGGATTTGTTCTTCCGATAAAGGCTCCTGTTGTTAATGCAAGAACAGCTACAGATAGTAAGGTAGAAGTTTACTGGGATGCAGTTCCAGAAGCTAATACATATAAAGTTGAGTATAAGAAGAATGGTGATGAAAGCTTTGCAGTATTGACAGAAGGAACAACAGCTCTTTCAGCTATGACACCTTCACTTACAGCAGGCGAAACTTATATCTTTAAGGTTACAGCAACAAGAACATCAGATGGACAGTCAAAGACATCTAATGATGTAATATTTACAGTAGCAGATCATGAGCAGTTCGTATGGAAATTCTCTGCATTTGGTCAGGGCGTAACAATTAATGAAGATAAGCTTAACGATAAGAAGAAATCAAATAATGGTTACTCAGGAAGCGTTAATACAGGTGATGGTTCTGTTAATGTATGGTCAGTTGGAAGCAAGGGTAAGTTAGTACCAGCTTCAACAGATGGTGTTGCTTTCTATTATGCAACAATACCTGCAAATAAGAACTTTACACTTACAGCTACAGCTAATGTTAATTCTTGGACATATACTAATGGTCAGGAAGGTTTTGGTCTTATGGCTGCAGATGCTGTAGGAACTAATGGAGATTCATCAGTATTCTGGAATAACTCATACATGGCTTCAGCTACAAAGGTTGAGTATTACAGCAGTGTTGATGAAGAAACAGGTGTGGCTTCAGTGAGCAAGACATCAGGAGACAAGATTTCTATGAAGCTTGGTATTGGCTCACAGGAAAAGATTGGCGTAACAAACGACAATATTGATAAATTAAAAGATAACGATACTGATACAGTAACTAATGAATTTAAGACATCAATGTCAACTCTTGATACATCTAAGTTAGGTAGCGAGGCAGGAACATATAATCTTATTGGTAACTATACTAATACAGATTCAACATTTGTAGGTACAACAGTTGAGAATCCAATTACAACTATTAAACTTACTATTCAGAAGAATAACACAGGTTATTTTGTAAGTTACACAGATGCAAATGGAAATACAACAACTAAGAAATATTATGATACAGAAGCACTTAGTAAGCTTGATGCAGATAATGTATATGTTGGTATGTTTGCATCAAGAACTTGTGATGTAACATATACTGATATTTCGCTTACAACTATTGATCCAGCAGATGATGCTCCAGCAGAAGAAAGACCAGTTGAGTACAAAGATGTAGTATTAAGCGTGTCTTCAGCTTCAACATCAAGCTCAGAGAATTACAAGCTTAAGGGTATGTCTAATGTAGATGGTCATGTAGTAGTAACAAAGGGCGAGGAAGTTGTTGGCGAAGGTGATGTTAAGGCATCAGAAGCATTCGCATTTGATACAAAGCTTAAGGTTGGTGATAACAAGTTTGTTGTTACACTTACTCCAGATGAGAACTTCAAGTTTGGTGATTACGAACTTCCAACATCATATGATCCGGTAGAAGTATCTAAGACAGTAACATATGCATACTTCACAGGTGATTTGATTTATGTAAGTGCTGAGGCAACTGCAGCAGTTGATGAAGCTAAGGCTAATGAGACTTATTCATCAAAGGCACAGATTAACTCAGGCAAGGGAACAAAGGGCAACCCAATTGATATCTACAATGCAGTTGCTTATGCAAAGGCAGGGCAGAAGATTCTCCTTCTTGCAGGTGACTATAAGGTAGCTAATAACTTATTAATTCCATTTGGAATTGATGGTACAAGCGAGAAGCCAATCTACATGATGCCAGAACAGGCAGGAACAAGAGTAGTTCTTGACTTCGCGGGTACAACAGGAGAAGGTATAACACTTTGCGGTAACTACTGGTATATCCAGAACATAGATGTAACAAATTCAGCTAATGGTAAGGATGGTATCCATGTAGCAGGAAGTTACAATGTATTAGATTCAGTTAATACATACAACAATGGTAACACAGGTATTCAGATTAGTAGATTTTCAAATGTTCAGGCTAAGTCAGACTGGCCAGCATACAACACAATTAAGAATTGTACATCACATAACAATGCAGATGCAGGTTATGAGGATGCAGATGGATTCGCAGCTAAGTTAACAATTGGTAAGGGCAATGTATTCGTTGGATGTATTGCACATAACAATGCAGATGATGGATGGGATTTATTTGCTAAGGTTGAAACAGGAAATATTCCTGCAGTTGTAATCATGAATTGCGTAGCTTATGCTAACGGATATCTTGAGGATGGAACAGATGCCGGAAACGGAAACGGATTCAAGATGGGTGGTTCAAGCCTTGCAGGTGGACATGTACTTCTTAATTCAGTAGCATTTGAGAATAAGGCTAAGGGTATTGATAGTAACTCTTGCCCTGATAATGTAGTAGTAAGCTCAACATCTTACAACAATAACAACTACAATATAGCATTATATACTAACGATGCTAAGAATACAGATTACACAGCATATGGTGCTCTTTCTTACAGAAATAAGTACCAGAGTGTATCAGATAGTTTTAAGGCTAAGGGGACACAGGATGCAGCTAAGTTATATCAGGCAACTGATTACTACTGGAAAGCAGCATCGGGTGATGCTAATGAAGCAAGCACAGCATTAACAGACAGCAGCTTTGTTTCAGTTAATACTAATTCAGTAAATGTTGATACAGCAACAGCATTAACAGAGACTGCAACATTACTTGCTGATACAGCTTCAGCAATCAAGTATACAGCAGAGCCTGTAACAAGAAATGCAGATGGAACAATCAACATGAACGGAATCATGATGCTTACAGCAGAGACAAGAGCAGCATTAGGAGCAGGCGTTGGTGCTGACGCACTTGATAAGGCTCCACAGCTTACAGCAGAGTCAAAGCAGATTCTTATTAATGCATTAGGCGAGGAAGAGTTCAACAGAATCGCAAGCTTATCATTTGCTTCACCAGTTCTTTCAAGAGAAGGTAATGAAGGAACACTTACAAAGGATTCAAGCAATATGGCATTAATGATGATATTACTTATGGCATCTGTAGCAGCTGCAGCTGGTGTAGTAGTATTTGAAAAGAAGAGAAGAATGGCTAGATAATTCTTTGAAAGTGTTAATACAGCAGAATGAAAACTAAATAATCTATAGTATTAAATTCCTGAGGAGTATATAATATATACGACTCAGGAATTTTTTTAGGGGATTATATTATTATGAAGAGACGGATAGTAAGTGCAGGATTTGTGTTAATAATAACTGCGTGCATGTGGATAAGTATGACCACATTTGCAGCAGATGTGGATATTAAAGCAGAGAGTGAAGACAAGGGGTATGTGTATTGCGAGAGTGGAGAGCAGGCACTTGCCAAAGTAAATGAGTATCTTGATGATGTATGCTGGGATGACAGGACGGGAATATATGTTGTTTATCCGGGAAATGATGTGTCAGGAAGTGTTACGGTTAATAATAATCACAGCATTGCGGATTCTTATGCGGATTTTATATTTGATGTACAGGTAAGTAATGAGAAGATAACGCTGCAAGGAGCTGGGTATAATCTTTTGAATGTGAAGAGATGTGCTTATGAGACACATTCATATGGTCTTACAAGGGAACAGGCACTGGAGGCAGATGCAGTTGCAGATGAGATAGTGAACAAATGCAATGCAGAAAGTACTTTGGACAAAATAAGCTATATATATAATTATTTGTGTGAAAATGTGGTTTATGACAGTGCATATGAATTTGGCAGCATATATGATGCGCTGGTCGGCGGAAAAACTGTGTGCTCCGGTTATGCTGCCGCATTCCAGGTGATGATGGAAAAGTTGGGGATACCCTGTAAAATTATGGCGGGAAATGTTAATGGAACAGCACATGCGTGGAATGCAGTAAATGTATCTGGAAAATGGTATTATGTTGATGCAACATTTGCAAATACGATGGGCATGCGTGCTGATTATCTGTTATTCGGAAGTGACAGACGCGCTGACGTGTATGGAATTGGGGTTGTCGGCGGAGATTATGATAGTAGTGATGAGACAGTTGCAGAAGAAGTCTCTGAGAATATAGATAATAACGGCAATGAAGCTGATAAGAACAGTTTGGTATATGTGGTTGTCATTGCTGCTGGAGTGCTGGCTGCTGGTGCTGTGGCTGGATGGGGAGTTTTGAGGAAGAAGAATAAAATGTGAAAAAATAGACGGAAATATTATTTATTTTCCCCCAATATGATGATATAGTAAGAAAAAACGAATGTAACAATTAACTGTAGACAAAGAATAAAATGAGGTACTGAATATGAAAAGAAAAAACTTATTGGGAGTTTTGTTAAGCGCTGTGTTATCAATTAGCGCAATGGGAGTTATACCACATATGGTATATGCTGATACTAATTCAGATGTGGGAAATGATTATACTGGGTATGCAGGTGGTTATATAGCAGGAAATCTGGATGATAATACTCCAATATATGAGCCTGAATATGTTACATATGCCGATTCATTGATTCCGGCAAAATATCCGGATAATATGGATGAATTTAAGGTAAAATATCCGGCTTTGAGAGATCAGGGAAGTTATGGAGCATGTTGGGCTTTTTCATCTATAGGACTTGCGGAATTTGATCTTATTAATGATAAGACAAAAGATTCAAAAGTTGATTTAAGTGAGTTACAACTGGCATATTTTACATACAATTCAGTTCTTGATCCATTAGGTGGAACAGAAGGGGATTATACAAAATATCATTCAGAGAATACAAATACCAGCTATCTCAATGCAGGAGGAAACTATCAGTGGGCTATGAAGCGATTCAGCCAGTGGGTAGGAACTGTTAATGAAAATGATGTACCATATGACAATGCGCTGGATTCTATTTCTTATGGACTGGATGATAAATATGCATATGGTTATGATGTCGCCCATCTTCAGAATGCATTTGAAATAGATATAAAAAGTCAGACACAGGATGTAAAGCAGCAGATAATAGAACATGGTGCTGTAGGTGTTTCTTATACACATAAGAATGCTGGTGTTAATTATATTAATAAGTCATATTATGATACATCAGATACAGTTATAGGATATGGTGACGGCGGACATGCAGTAATGGTAGTTGGATGGGATGATAACTATTCTAAGGATAATTTTACATCTACTAATTCGGCAGGAGAGACAGTTAAGCCTTCGAATAATGGTGCATGGCTTGTTAGAAACAGCTGGGGAGAAAGTACATCATATTATAACCAGTTAGATTATTTTTGGATGTCATATGAGACATACTCTTTAAATACAACCGCATGGGTATTTGATTTTTCAGCAAATGATGGATTTGATAATAATTACCAGATTGATGGCGGTCTGGAAAATCAGGTTGATTATTATTATGATAATGTTGCAAATGTATTTACAGTAGGTAGTAAAGAGGGTGTTAAGTCAGAAACATTAAAGTCGGTATCATTGTTGTTTTCTCAGACGGCAAATGTTGGATATACAATAGATATATATACTGATATGACAGACAGTTTAAATCCATTAAGTGGAACAAGAACATCAGGGGCAAATGGAGTGACATCATATGCAGGTTATTACACAATTCCTCTTGATAACGAGGTAGAATTAAAACCGGGAAGTACATTTGCAGTAGTTGTAAAGACTGACAAAAAAGCAATAGAATATGAATATACATGGTCAACCCAGCAGGACATAAATAGTAGTAATTCGTCTGTTATATGGGAAAGAGAAGTAAGTAAAAATTTTGATGGAAACCAAAGAAGCCTTTATTATTCATACGGAAAGTTTGGGGTATCACCTTGGAATAACTATTGTATAAAGGCGTTCACATCAGATAATTACTATAAGAGTGATGCTGAGGAAGTTGAAATTGCAAAGACGGTAATAGAGAATGCACTTAAAGATGTGGAAGCTGATAATGAATTAACTGATACAGATATACAAAGAATTATAGATGAGGCATTAAGCAAAGCTGGAATATTAGAAATAAAGACTAAAGTAACAGATTTTAAAAAGGCAGAAGCAACAATAGAGAAAGCAGGAAGTATAGATGCAAGTATAGCAGTTACTTATGGTAGTGCAGCAGATACGGTTGTGTATAGTACAGTAATAAAACAGTTACCAAAACCTGCACCAGAACCTGTTAAGAGAAATGGTCTGTGTAAGGCAGATGATGGAAATTATTACTATTATGTAAATGATGTGATTGATACAAGTTTTACAGACATAATACCATTTGAAGATGAGTGGGTTTATGTAGAGAATGGAAAATTAAACTTTGATTACACAGGAATCAGAGAAAATATGAATGGCTGGTGGAGAATAGAGAATGGAAAGGTAAACTTTAACTTCACAGGCTTGGCAAATAATGAGAATGGAAGATTCTATATAGAAAATGGACGGGTAAACTTTAACTATACAGACATAATACCGGATGGAAATGACTGGGTATATGTACAGGATAGTAAAGTAATGTACGACTATACAGGAATCAGAGAAAATATGAATGGCTGGTGGAGAATAGAGAATGGACGGGTAAACTTTAACTTCACAGGCATAGCAAGTAATGAAAATGGAGAATTTTATATAGTTAATGGAAAAGTAGATTTTGGCTACAATGGAAGTTATATAAAAGATGGAATTTCATACATGGTTTTAAATGGAAAAGTTGTATATAAATATTGAGAAGGTTATGCAAATGTGATACAATTGACTTCAATCGGTGACATAAATTGTGATGATTGCACAAATCACTGGATGAAGGGAGTATACATTTATGAAAAGGTTTTTCAGGAAAGGGGTTGGCGTTATTGCTTCAATTGCATTGGCTGTTGGAACAATAACATCAATGGTAACGCCTGGTATTGTAGCATCAGGCGCGTCACTTACAGACAACAATTTCAGTAGTGTGGGAGGATTTAACGAAAGTATTTATGCACAGATTACTGGAATTAAGGATGCAGATGTTACAGGTGTATCATATACAGGAACATCATCAGGAACACTTACAGGACAGGATCTAGAGTATCTTGTAAGAGATAAAAATAATGGAGTACGCGTTGATATTCCAGGGGTTACTCCGGGTACATATACTCTTACAGTTACAACTAAGAATGGTACTATTACTAAGAGTGGAATTACAGTAGATGCACAGGATCGTTCAGGATATGCACATTTTAATTATACAGATGGTGTTGGTGCATATAATGATGACGGTACATTGAAGAACAATGCGATAGTACTTTATGTAACAGATGAGAATAAGAATGATGTAACTCTAACATATGGAGGAGTTACCGTTAAAGGAATTGGTAATATACTTAATTCAGTTGGTAAGGCTTGCGGAGAGGCTGGACATGAAACTGATTGTAAGAAAGTCTCAGATGGTAAAACCTATTATGCTAAGGGAAATACTAATCAGGGAATAATTGAGAAACTTGCTGAAGCAGGAATTCCATTAGATATAAGATTTATAGGAACAGTAAGTGATAGTGGCTTATATAAGAGCGGTACATTTGATTTAAAGTCAAATAGCGGACTTATAGATGGACTTACTGCTTATGATTCAAATGACTTTGGTGGATCAGATGGTGACAACGGCCATATGGCAAGAATAAAATCTGGCAAAGATATTACTCTTGAAGGTATTGGAACAGATGCAGTTATTGATGGATGGGGATTCCATTATATGTCAGAGAGTGCTAAACCAGATTTAGGAAAGAGTTTTGAAGTTCGTAACCTTACATTTATTAATACACCAGAAGATGCTATTGGTATGGAAGGTGTACAGGAAAAGGCAAATGTTTCATCAGATCTTTCAGCAAGTGTAGAGCGTTGCTGGATACATAATAATGAGTTCTATTGTCCAGATGTTTCAAGCCCGGCAGAATCAGATAAGAGTGAGGGTGATGGTTCAGTAGACTTTAAGCGAGGTCAGTATTTTACATGTAGTTATAATTATTTTGAAGGATGCCATAAGACTAATCTGGTAGGTTCATCAGATGCAAGTCTTCAGTTTAATCTTACATATCATCATAATTACTGGAAACTGTGTAAGGCAAGAGGACCATTAACACGTAATGCAAATGTCCATATGTATAACAACATATTTGAGGGACAGACAGATTATGCTATGAATGTAAGAGTTAATGCTTATATATTCTCAGAATATAATCTGTTCTATATGAGCAAGAACCCACAGAGAGATGATACAGATGCAGGTGTAATCAAGAGTTATAACGATTCATTCTCAAGCTGTATCGGTTCAATGGATGGCGTTAAAGTTACAGATAAGTCACAGACTGTAGATAATAAATGCCGGTTTGCAGCAAGAAATATTGATTACAGCAAGTTTGATACAGATAGTAATCTTTCATATATTCCAACAGGAGATTATCAGCTGCAGACAAGCATAACAGAAGCAAGAAAAGTTATAGAATCTAAGACAGGAGTTCTTAATGAAAATCCTGTTGCAGCATCAGTTGTTACAATGTCACAGATTTCGTATCTTCCAAGTGGAGTTACTCCTGAAAATATTACATCATTACCAACAACATTAACACCAGGAAAAGTATCTAAGACAGTGTATGCATTTACAGTTGGTGGAACAGTTGATGTAACAATTAATTATGCAAGTGATGCACTCTCAGATACAGGAGTGCTTGTTAATGAAGCAGGAGAAAGTTTCCTTATAGCAAGTGGAACTGCAGTTAATCTTCCAGCAGGAACATATATGATTCAGCCATATAACGTTCAGGCTGGAGATGGCAAGAAAATGCAGAATCCTACATTTAAGACAGTAACAATTAACTCTATTGAAATAAGAGCAAATGATCCAAATGCACATTATCATGATTTTAAACTGGTAAGTACAACAGATGCAACTTGTGATAAAGAAGGAAGTAAAATATATAAGTGTTCATGTGGAGAAAAGAAGATTGAGATAATTGCAAAGACAGCACACAAATATGGTGAATGGGTAATTGAAAAAGAAGCAACAGAGACAGAAACTGGTATAAAGATCCGTACATGTACAGTGTGCAATAACAAAGAGACACAGACAATACCTGTCAAGGGAACTGTTGATCCGACACCAACCCCAACACCAGGAGGAACATATTCATATAACTTTACAAGTCCGGAAACAGGCAGTGATATCTATAAGATAAAGGGAAATACATCTACTAGTAAAGGATCTGTACAATATGCAGGATTAACTCTTACTACATGCTTGAAAATGGAAGGCTCAACAAGTGTTGATTTTACAGCACCTTCAGATGGAACACTTACATTAGTGTTCGGAGCTAATGGTTCGGCTGTCTCAGGTAAGAAAGTAAAAGTTAATGAAACAGTATATACGTGTGATTCAGATGGTATAGTCACTGTTCCTGTGAAAGCAGGAAGCGTGTCAATAACAAAGGGTGATGCAATATTCTTGTTCTATATGAACTATGAACCAGATAGTACGACACCGGATCCAACACCAGATCCAGACCCAACGCCAGATCCTACACCTACTCCGGAAGTAAAGAATGGCTTACAGAAAGCTGATGATGGTAATTATTACTATTATGTAGACGGCAAGGTTGATACAAGCTTTACAGATATAATACCTGATGGAGATGATTGGGTTTATGTAGAGAATGGAAAATTAAACTTTGATTACACAGGAATCAGAGAAAATATGAATGGCTGGTGGAGAATAGAGAATGGAAAGGTAAACTTTAACTTCACAGGCTTGGCAAATAATGAGAATGGAAGATTCTATATAGAAAATGGACGGGTAAACTTTAACTATACAGACATAATACCGGATGGAAATGACTGGGTATATGTACAGGATAGTAAAGTAATGTACGACTATACAGGAATCAGAGAAAATATGAATGGCTGGTGGAGAATAGAGAATGGAAAAGTAAACTTTAACTTCACAGGCATAGCAAGTAATGAGAATGGAGAGTTTTACATTAAAAACGGTCGTGTAGACTTTGGATATTCAGGATTATATAGACAATGGAATACTACATATATAATTGTGAATGGTAAAGTTGTAGGAAAATAAAGAAACTTAAATTAACTGCGCATGGAATATACCTATGCGCAGTTTTTGAATGTATTGACAACATACATTAGATGAGATAACATTAATCAGATATATTGATAATACGAGAGAGAGATACTATGAATAAAGATATTAAAATTATTATTGCGGCACATAAAAAGTATGATATGCCAAGTGACAAGATGTATATCCCTGTTCAGGTAGGTTCAGAGGGAAAGAAAGATATTGGTTATCAGAGGGATAATATAGGTGAGAATATTTCAGCAAAGAACCCTATGTATTGTGAATTAACTGGTTTGTATTGGGCATGGAAGAACCTTGATGCTGATTATATAGGTTTGGCACATTACAGAAGACACTTCAAGGGAAAGAATAAATCTGCAAATATAATGGATAATGTTCTTTCTTATAAAGAAGCATCGGATTTATTAGACAAGCATGACATACTTGTCACAAAGAAAAGAAATTATATAATTGAAACTCTGTATAGTCATTATGCACACACACATCATGTTGAAACACTTGATTGTACAAGAGATGTAATAAAGGACATTTATCCAGACTATCTTGATTCTTTTGATAAAACTATGAAGAAAACACATATGCATGCATTTAATATGTTTGTTATGAAAAAGGAACTGTTAAATGATTATTGCGACTGGTTATTTAATATTTTATTTGAAGTTGAAAAAAGATTGAAAGATAAAACATATGATGCATTTCAGGCCAGATATCCAGGTCGTTTGAGTGAAATGCTGTTAGATGTATGGATTAATAAGAATGAATTAGGTTATAAAGAAGTGCCTTTCATGTATACAGAAAAAATTGACAGAGTTAAGAAAGTTAAGTCCTTCTTAAAGGCTAAGTTCTTAAAACAAAAATATAATGGTAGTTTTTAAAAATAACTTTTGATAAAAGGGGCAAAGTATGTGCATTAAAGTATTAGTGTTTGGAATGACAGACAATCCGGGTGGAATGGAAAGCTGTGTAATGAATTATTACCGTAATATTGATAACAAACAGGTTCATTTTGATTTTTTGTGTAATTGGGAGCACATGGTATATGAAGATGAGGTTAAGTCAAATGGGTCGGTTGTATACACTATTCCACAGAAAAGCAGTGATTTCAAAGCATACAAGAAGGCTATGCATGATTTCTTCAGCCAGCATGCAAAAGATTATGATGTGTTATGGTATAATACATGTACATTAGCTAATATCGACTACCTTATGTATGCTAAAAAATATGGAATAAAGAAAAGAATAATCCATGCACATAACTCAGGAAATGAGACATCTAAATTAAGAGGAATACTTCATTATATTAATAAAACAAGGTTAAAAAAATATGCAACTGATTATTGGAGCTGTTCAATGTCAGCTTCTAATTATTTTTATAATAATAAGATTATAATGTCACATAGGCATCATGTTATAAATAATGCGATACAGGTTAAACAGTATGCCTATAATGAGCATGTCAGAAATGATATGAGAGAAGAACTTGGACTTAAGGACAAATATGTGATTGGACATGTCGGCAGATTTCAATATCAGAAAAATCATGAATTCCTTATTGATATTTTTAATGAATATTTGAAATTGGATTCGGATGCATTTTTAATGCTAGTAGGACAGGGGGAGAACGAGGGCGTCATCAGAGACAAGGTTAAAGAGCTTGGCATACAAGATAATGTGATGTTTATGGGAGTTCGTTCAGATGTCCATAAGCTTATGCAGGTTATGGATGTATTTTTACTGCCATCAAGATTTGAAGGACTTCCATTAGTGTTAGTGGAGGCACAGGCGGCAGGATTAAAATGCTTTACATCAAAAGATGTAGTTTCGGATGAATGTAATGTAACCCAAAGCGTCAGATTTATTTCATTAGATAGTGGTGCGAAGGTCTGGGCAGATAATATTTTATCGTTTAAGGAAGATACTGAATTCATATCAAGAGATGATTATGCATATAAAGTAACTCAAGCAGGATTTGATATTAATGCGGAAACAGATAAAATAAAAAAGTATTTAAATGAATAGTGAAAAGGACAAATATGGGAAATAAATATTATATAAATATTAAAATGAAAGAAAATAATAATGCAGGATCTAAGGCTGTTAATGATTGCAATAATATATTAAAACAATGTGGAATAGAACCATATACATTAAACATAAAAGGAGAGGGCTTACTAGGAAAAATTAATAAAGTATTTGAATTTGAAAAATTAAAGAAAATACCAGAGAATAGCGTTTTATTTATTCAACATCCAATTTACATAAATAAAAATTATTATATTGATGTATTAAAAAATACAAAAAAGAAGCAATAGGGAAAAAGGGGGTGGTGATGTAAGTCTTTAGATTCTTTGAGAAAAATGTTTCCCGAATCACAACATATATTTGAGCATATTGACGAAACAATGTATGAAATAGCAGATTATGTTATTGCACATAACAGTAAAATGAAAAGATATCTTATTGAACATGGGGTTGAAGAAAGTAAAATATATGAATTGGGAATCTTTGATTATTTAACAAATATTAATCCAAATAATAAAAGCATAAGATATTCAAAAACATTAAATATTGCTGGAAATTTAGATGCGAATAAGAGTAATTATATTAGGGAGTTAAATGGTGTAGATAAAACAATTAACTTTAATCTATATGGACTTAATTTTGATAAAAATGTTTTGACATCTGAGGCAATTCACTATAAAGGAGCATTTCCTTCAGATGAAATACCTTCACAGTTAACTGAGGGATTTGGACTTGTATGGGATGGTAATACCGCTAGTTGTTGTGCAGGAAATACAGGTGAATATTTAAAATATAATAATCCTCATAAACTTTCTTTATATATGGTATCAGGTCTTCCAGTTGTTATATGGAGTCAGGCGGCAGAGGCAGAATTTGTAAAATGTAATAATGTAGGATTGGTGGTAGATAGTATAGAGGATTTTAGCATTAAATTTGATAATTTAAGTGAAAATGATTATTATAAAATGGTGGAAAATGCAAAAAATGTTTCATACAAATTAAGAAATGGTGAATATCTAAGAAAGGTAATACAAGATATTATAAAAGATTTAAAATAAAACAAAGCATAAGAAGAGATGAGAGAGTATTAAGATGAAAAAAATTTTCAAAAAAAAAGAATTTTTTATGTATACTTTGCTGAGTGCATATATTTTTTTAACAACATTTTCTAATACAGCGTGGTATGTAATTAATGAGGGAACAAAAGTTTATGCCCTCTTAAAATTAATAAGATATGTGTGTTATATAATGTTTGTTGCTATTGTTATAGGTAAGAATGTAAAACATAGATATAGCATAGAGTCAATAATATTTATGATGGGGCTTTTAATTTTTTCAGGCATAGCAGCGTGCACAGGTAAGGAAAAAGTGTTGCTTTTTATGGTGCTTTTTCTTGCTGCAAGCTATGGCGTAAAGAGTGATAAAATATTAAAGTGTGCTTTGGGAGTACAAGGGGGATTACTTTTTTTAACAATATTTGCGGCGTTTTTAGGGATTACGGATAATTCTTTACTTGATGTGGAAAGAAAAAGATATTCTTTAGGCTTTGCGTGGTCAAGTTTAGCGCCTATTTTATATTTTTTTGTGATTATGCTATACATATATGCACGAAAAACAAAAATTACGCTTATTGAATGTTTGGTACTGGAAATAATTAATATTTTTATCTATAAATATACAAACACTAGAATGAGTTTTTGGGTTTCAACTATTTTATTAGCTGTTTTGGCTACTTGCTTGTTTTCGATAAAGTTTAAGGATGCTTTGTATAGATTAATAATCAGATTAAAAAAAATGATTGTATTGATACCAGTCATTAGCTCCGTAATCTCATGTATGCTTCCGTTGTATACGGCAAATGGAGGAGTATGGGAAAAATTAAATACGATACTGTCTGGAAGATTATGGCAATGCAAGAACGCAATATTTACATATGGATTTTCGTTATTTGGAGTACATATGAGTGTTGATGGGTTTACTGTTGCTAATAAGGGGGCTACAGATACATCATGTTTTATAGATATGGGATATCTTCATATTGCAATTGAATACGGATTATTTGTGTTAGTGATGATTGTATCTATATATACAATATGTATATGGAAGGCATACAAAAATAATGATATTTGTATGGTGTGTATAATAGTTGTTTTATCATTATTTTGTATTAATGATAGATTTTTATTACATGCATTTAATGTATTTATAATATATGCTTTTTGTGATAACGATGTTTTTAAGGAAATAAATATATTGAAGTCAATGTCTAAACCAATTTATAAAATAATAGGAATGAAGAGAGATAATTAATGTAATGGGCAAACAAAAGTCATTAAAACTTAATTTTATAATGAATGCAATACTCACCATGTCCAGTTTTTTATTTCCCTTGATTACATTTCCGTATGTATCAAGGGTTTTATTACCGGCAGGAACAGGCAGGGTATCATTTGCTAATTCAGTAATTACATATTTTGTGATGATATCACAGCTTGGTATACCTACATATGGTATAAGAGCATGTGCTGTGGTGAGAGATAACAGGGAAAAACTGAAAAAGACAGTGTATGAACTGCTTATAATTAACACAGTTATGAGTGTATTTGCATATGTTGTATTTTTTGCAGCGTTATTCAGTGTACCAAGATTAAGAAGTGATAAGACTCTTTTTGTAGTTATGAGTTCGCTCATATTCTTTAATACAATAGGAGTTGAATGGCTGTATAAGGCGTTGGAGTATTATACATATATAACAGTACGTTCAATAATATTCAAATTTATAGCCTTGATAGCAATGTTTGTATTAATTCATGATGTGGATGATTATGTTATTTATGGAGGAATCTCTATATTTGCGGCATCAGCATCGAATGTATTTAACTTTATAAGGCTTAGAAAAATCGTTGGAAGTGAAAAAGTTGGCAAACTGGATTTCAAACAACATTTAAAACCAGTATTTACATTCTTTATAATATCATGTGCTACGACTATATATACTAATCTGGATAATGTCATGCTTGGATTCATGAAGGATGATGTAGAAGTTGGATATTACAATGCTGCTACTAAGATAAAGAATATACTGGTAAGTATAGTTACATCCTTAGGAACAGTTCTTATGCCTAGAGCATCTTATTATATACAGCAGGATATGTGGGATGAATTTTATGAATTGTCCAAGAAGGCAATTAAATTCGTATTACTGGCGGCTACCTCAATGATGGTATATTTTATGATATTTGCGAGAGAGGGCGTATTATTTTTGTCAGGAGATGCATTTGAGGGTGCAATAATGCCTATGATAATAATAATGCCAACATTATTATTTATTGGACTTACTAATATTATGGGCATTCAGATGCTTATCCCTATGGGGCAGGAAAATGCGGTAATGATATCAACATTTGTTGGCGCAATTGTTGATTTAGTTCTTAATACCATACTTATACCACAGCTTGGAGCTAATGGTGCAGCTATTGGTACATTAGCAGCAGAGCTTGTAGTTTTGATTGTACAGATGGTATACCTGAGAAAAGATATTTCATTCTTGTATGCAAAGCAGAGTTATATTAAAATATTATTGGCGCTGGTTATTTCATCAGCGTCTGCTTATATTATAAAAATACTTTCAGTAGGAATATTTATAAAACTTGTTATATCAGCGATAGTTTTCTTTGGCATATATGTTGTGGCATTATATCTTATGAAAGAAGAAATTGTAAGGGATAATGCAGATAAAGTTATTAAAAAAGTTTTCAAAAGAAACAAATAAAATAAGAAAAGAGGATATTTTTATGTACGATTATTTAGTAGTAGGTTCAGGATTATATGGAGCAATATTTGCACATGAAGCTAAGAAAGCAGGAAAATCAGTGCTTGTAGTAGATAAAAGACCTAATATAGCAGGTAATATCTATACAGAAAAGCAGGAAGGAATTAATGTACATATGTATGGTGCTCATATTTTCCATACTAACAATAAAAAAGTATGGGATTATATAACACAATTTGCAGAATTTAACAGATTTACTAACAGCCCTGTTGCTAACTATAAGGGTGAATTATATTCAATGCCTTTTAATATGTATACATTTAATAAAATGTGGGGAGTTGTTACTCCAGAAGAAGCTGCAGCTAAGATTGAGGAGCAGAAGAAGGAGATAACAGGTGAGCCTAAGAATCTTGAAGAGCAGGCAATATCATTAGTTGGACGTGATATATATGAGAAGCTTGTAAAAGGTTATACAGAAAAACAGTGGGGAAGAGACTGCAAAGAACTTCCTGCATTTATTATTAAGAGATTGCCGGTAAGACTTACATTTGATAATAATTACTTTAATGCATTATATCAGGGAATTCCTATGGGCGGTTATACTAAGATGATTGAGAATATTCTTGATGGAATTGAGGTAAGACTTAATACAGATTATCTTGAACATAAAGAAGAACTTGATGCTATTGCAGACAATGTTGTATATACAGGTCCGATAGATGCTTATTTTGATTATAAGTTAGGTACATTGGAGTACAGATCTGTAAGATTTGAAAATGAGACACTGGACAAGCCTAATTTTCAGGGAAATGCAGCTGTAAATTATACAGACAGAGAAACACCATGGACTCGTATTATTGAGCATAAGTGGTTTGAATTCGGTAAGGATGAGAATGGAAATGATTTACCTAAGACTATAATCAGCCGTGAGTATTCATCAGAATGGAAACCAGGGGATGAACCATATTATCCTGTTAATGATGAAAAGAATGGTAAGTTATATGAAGAATATAAGAAACTTGCTGATTCAGAAGATAAGGTCATATTCGGTGGACGTCTTGGTGAGTATAAGTATTATGATATGGATACAACAATAGCTTCTGTTCTTGATAAATGTGAGAGTGTTTTTGGAAAATAGTTGACTGGTATTAGGTAAAGTGGAGAAAAGTAAAGTGAAACAGACAGATATTAGTGTAATTATACCTGCACATAATGCATCCGATTATATCGAAAGAGCTATAAAAAGTATTATTACGCAGACAGATATGTCGTGGGAGATTATTATTGTAGAGAATGGTTCAACGGATGATACATATATTAAAAGTATGAAATATGCTGAAAAATATTCTAATATAAATATCTTCCAAAGTGAAAAAGGTGTATCAAAGGCACGTAATTATGGATTGAAAAAAGCAACAGGAAAATGGATATGTTTTTTGGATGCAGATGATTATATTTATCCAGATGCTTTTAATGAGATTTATAAATATATGGAAGATGAATCGGATTTGATATTATTTGGTCATAATAGTGAGACACATATGGTAAAAGGTAAATGTGTTAAATTTGATGGCAACGAGGAATATCAGAATTTAAGATGTGAAATGATAAAAAATCCTACACAGAATATGACAGTCTGGGGAAAGCTTTTCAAACATCAGATTATTGAAAAGAATAAAATTGAATTTGATGAACAATTGGAACTGGCAGAAGATAGTGATTTTACATTTCGATATATGCAGAATGCATCGAAAGCATTAAGAATTACTTCACAATTATATCATTACTCTAAAGATAATGCATCAACAGTTAGAACATACAAAGCAGGATCGGAAGAAAAGTACATTAAGTCTTTAAATCATACGAAAGAATATACGATAAAGGATACTAAGGAAATACAAGAAGCTTATAATCAGTATATAATAGCTAATTTATTGATTATATTAGTGCATGATATATATTGTCACGAGAATCCTGAATCATCAAAACAAAGAAGAAATCATTTAAAGAAGTTAGTGCGGGAAAATAATTTTTCAGAAGCAATTAAAAATATAAAATTTAGTGATTGCAGGAACATCAGGATGATACCAGCATTATGTCTCAAACTAAAAATGTATTTCTTAACTATTATTATGATTAAAATAAGAGTGTACCAGAATACAAAATGAATAAAAGGGACTTTATGATATGACAAATAATAGAATTATAAAGCTTGATATAGCGAGAACATTTGCAATAATATGTGTTGTTCTTTGCCATTGCAGCCAGATGGTATATACACAGCAAAGTGTGCTTATAAAAGACCTTGGCTTTATGTCACGAGTATTTTTTATGGCAACATTTACTATAGGAAGGTTGGGAGTTCCGATATTTTTATATCTTTCAGGAGTTTTACTGTTGGAAAAATCAATAGAAAAAGATGAAGATATATTCCGTTTTTATAAAAATAATTTATTACCATTATTAATTGTTAATGAAGTATGGATTGTGATATACAATGTATATAATATTTTTGTCCTAAAAGGAACTTTTTTAGTGACGAATTTTATAAAGGAATTACTGCTTTTAAAAAATTCAGACATGTTAAATATGTGGTATATGCCAATGATAATTGGTGTATATATTGGAGTTCCATTTTTAGCTAAAATTGTTAAAAGTTTTTCTTTTAAATCATTTAAACCTATTATGATTGTTATGTTTATTTTCTTTTTTATTGTACCAGCATTGAATGTGTTTTCATCCATATTTGGTATTAACCAGACATTTGGTTCAGGGATGAATGTGGCATACATGGGGGGTACATACGGTTTATATCTTCTTGTGGGGTATTACATATATAATAGGAAATGTGACAGATTGAAAAATTGGATGCTGGTAGTTTTATCTTTAATTAGTTTCTTTATTATTTTATATGTTGAAGTTTATTTTTTATAT
>OLJA01000664.1_pt1 | contig 21542 bp, 22 predicted proteins | sample 1601401 | NCBI WGS metagenome assembly OLJA01 (sample SAMN01915217, study PRJEB22387) | human gut metagenome | isolation source: stool | host: Homo sapiens | place: USA | reverse complement strand
CCCCGCTCCATTTTTGCAACAGGAAATCTAAACAAAGGGGGGCTTTTCCATGGAAAAAGCCATTAAACGCTACTGGCCAGTCTTTGTACTGCCCACCCTCATAGCCTTTATCATCGGCTTTGTGTGGCCCTTTATCTGGGGCACCGGGCTGTCGTTCTGCAAATTCACGACGGTCAAAAACGTCCAGTTCGTGGGGCTGAGCAACTACAAGATGATTTTTATGGATGACACCTTCACCCATGCATTCTGGTTCACGGCGGCGTTCACCGTCGTATCCACCGTGCTCATCAATGTGCTGGCATTCGCCATTGCGCTGCTGCTCACCCGCGGTATGCGCGGTACCAACACGTTCCGTACCATCTTCTTCCTGCCGAACCTCATCGGCGGCATCGTGCTGGGCTACATCTGGCAGATCCTGCTCAACGGCCTGCTGTCTGCCTGGGGCAAGTCGCTGCTGGCGCTGAACGCTACCTACGGCTTCTGGGGCCTTATCGTCCTGATGTGCTGGCAGCAGATCGGCTACATGATGATTATTTACATCGCCGGCTTACAGAACGTGCCCACCGACCTCATCGAGGCTGCACGCATCGACGGTGCGACCTCCAGTCAGATTCTCTTTAAAATCAAGGTCCCCATGGTTATGCCCAGCGTGACGATTTGCACGTTCCTGACGCTGACCAACTCTTTCAAGCTGTTTGACCAGAACCTGTCCCTGACGGCAGGCGAGCCCGCCAAACAGTCCATGATGCTGGCCTACAACATCTACGATACCTTCTATGCCCGTTCTGGACCCCAGTGGAAGGGCATCGGCCAGGCAAAGGCCGTCGTATTCTTCCTGTTTGTGGTTGTCATCTCGCTGCTGCAGCTGCATTTTACCCGCTCTAAGGAGGTGCAGGCATAATGGGTGCTACCAAAAAAGACCGCCGCATCAATGCGGTGCTGTCCGTCCTGCTGACCATCCTGTGCATTGCCTGGATGTACCCGGTGTTCATGATCCTGATGAACTCCTTAAAGACAGAGCGTGCCATCACCACGACCCACGCCTTTGAACTGCCGAACGCCGAAACCTTCGTCGGGCTGAAAAACTACATTTACGGCATTCAGGAAATGGACTTTTTGTCCTCTTTCTGGTATAGCTTAGTCATCACGGTCTCGTCCGTCGCACTGATTCTGCTGTGCTGCTCGATGTGCGCATGGTATATCACCCGCGTGCAGGGCGTGCTCGGCAAGGGTATGTACTACCTGTGCGTGTTCAGCATGATCGTTCCCTTCCAGATGGTCATGTTCACGCTGGCCAAGACCGCGGATACCTTAAAACTGAATAACCCCTACAACATCTGCATCATCTATCTGGGCTTCGGCGCGGGCCTGGCAGTGTTCATGTTCACCGGCTTTGTCAAGAGCATGCCCATCGCCATTGAGGAGGCCGCCATGATTGACGGCTGCAATCCCATCCAAATCTTCTTCAAGGTCGTCTGCCCGATTCTGAAGCCAACGATGATCTCCACCGCCATCTTGGAAACGATGTGGGTCTGGAACGACTATCTGCTGCCCACGTTGGTGCTGGATATCAAGACCTACCGCACCATTCCCATGGCGATCCAGTATTTCCGCGGCAGCTACGGTAAGGTGGAAATGGCCCCCATGATGGCCTGCATCATGATTACGGTGCTGCCGGTCATCGTGCTGTACCTGATTTGCCAGAAATATATCATTGACGGCGTTGTGGCCGGTGCGGTCAAGGGGTAAACTCAGCCGAACCAGAAAAGAGGTCCGGTTTTATGACCATCAAAGATATTGCGCGGGAATCCGGCTTTGCCATCGGTACGGTGTCGCGGGCGCTGAACAACGCCCCCGGCGTCAGCGCCGAGACGCGGCAGAAAATCCTGGAAGTCGTGAACCGCCACAACTATGAACCCAACGCAAACGCAAAGCATTTAAAACAGCAGGCCAATGACGGCATTGCCCTGATTGTCAAAGGCACGCAGAATATGCTGTTCGCCGATATTTTAGAGCAGTTGCAGAGCGTGATTGAAGAGAGCGGCTACGTGGCGACCGTCTATTACATCGACGAGGAAGCCAACGAGGTCGCCCAGGCCCGGCGCATCTGTGCGGAGCGCAAGCCCTACGGCATTCTGTTTCTGGGGTCGAACCTGGAGTATTTCACCCCAGATTTGGAAGATTTGGGCATCCCCTGCCTACTGCTGACCAACAGCGCGGCCACGCTGCGCATCGCCAACCTTTCCAGCGTGTCGGTCGATGATATGGCGGCGTCCGACCAGATGATTGAGTACCTGTACAAACAGGGCCATCGGCGCATCGGCATCATCGGCGGCAAGCCGAGCCAGTCCCGCCCGAGCCTTGCGCGTCTGGCAGGCTGCCAGAGCGCCATGCTGCGGCTGGGCCTGCCCTTTGAGATGGAAAAGCAGTACGCCTACGCACGGTTCTCGCTGCGCAGCGGGTACGAGGCGATGGAGTATCTGCTGGACCACAGCCCCGATATCACGACAGTGTTCGCCATGTCGGACCTGATGGCGCTGGGGGCCATCCGCGCTTTGCAGGATCACGGGCTGCGGGTGCCGCAGGATATCTCGGTAGCCGGGTACGACGGCATTGCCCTGGGGCAGTACAGCATCCCGCGCCTGACGACCATCCGGCAGGATATGGAGCAGCTGGCCCAGCGCAGTGCAAAAATTTTGCTGCACTGCATTGAAGAACCCGGCCGCGCCGTACACGAAGTCGTCCCCTTTGATTTGATCGAAGGGGAGAGTGTGAGGAAGATTTGACGACTTTGCAAAAACAGCGCCGCCATGTGGGGGCCGCACGTGTGCGGCCCGCGGTCTTGCCGTAGGTGGCACGTTTGCCGGAAGGCTGAGGGCCGGGCATACCCGGCCCCTGCGGAGCTTGTTGTAGAGGGCGGCGTCCCCGGCACCCACCCCGCGTTTACATTCAAAAGAAAGAGGTTTTCTCTGATGAGAGCAAGCGGCATTTTGATGCCTATTTCCAGCCTGCCCTCGGCCCATGGTATTGGCGCTATGGGTGCGGAGGCACGCCGATTTGTGGAGTTCCTCTCCAAGGCCGGGCAGGCATATTGGCAGATCTTACCCATCTGCCCCACCAGCTACGGCGACAGCCCCTATCAGTCCTTCTCGACGTTTGCGGGCAACCCATATTTTATCGACCTCGACGAGCTTGCCAAGCGCGACCTGCTTCTGCCCGAGGAATATGAGAACATCGATTGGGAATCCGCCCCCGATACCATCAACTACGGTGCTCTGTACGAAAAACGTTACAAGGTGCTGCGCTGCGCGGCAAGCCGTTTGCTGGCAAAGCCCAACGCCGCCTACCGCAAGTTCGTGAAGGAAAACGCCTTCTGGCTGCCGGACTACGCGCTGTTCATGGCACTGAAGGACGCCCACGGCGGGGCCTGCTGGCTTGAGTGGGAAGAGCCGCTGCGCCGCCGCGAGCCGGAGGCCCTGAAGGCCGCCCGCGAGCAGTACGCCGACGATGTGGCTTTCTGGCAGGTGGTGCAGTACCTGTTCTACGCCCAGTGGAACGCGCTGAAAAGCTACGCCAACCGCATGAAGGTCGACATTATCGGCGATTTGCCGATTTACGTCGCGCTGGACAGTGTCGATGTGTGGAGCTGCCCGCAGGAGTTCCAACTGGACGAAAACCTGCTGCCCACCGAGGTGGCAGGCTGCCCGCCGGACGGCTTCTCGGCCACTGGCCAGCTGTGGGGCAACCCGCTGTTTGACTGGGACGCCATGGCCAAGACCGGCTATGCCTGGTGGGTGCGCCGCATCCGCCATATGTGCAGCATCTATGATGTGGTGCGCATCGACCACTTCCGCGGGTTCGCGGGATATTACGCCATCCCCTACGGCGACAAGACCGCCGAACATGGCCGCTGGCGCGAAGGCCCCGGCTATGCGCTGTTTGCCGCCATCAAGAAAAAGCTGGGTAGCCCCCGCATTATCGCGGAGGATCTGGGCTTTTTGACCGAGGATGTCAACGCCCTGCTGAAAGAGTGCGGCTACCCCGGTATGAAGGTGTTGGAGTTCGCTTTTGACAGCCGCGACGGCGGCGACTACCGCCCCCACAGCTACCCGAATAACTGCATCGCCTATGTGGGCACCCACGACAACGAGCCGGTCAACGGCTGGATGGAGACCGCCGCGCCCGAGGATGTGGAGCGCGCCGTGCGCTACCTGAACCTGACGAAGAAAGAGGGCTTCCATTGGGGCATGATGCGCGGTGTCTGGTCGAGCGTGGCCGACCTGGCCGTTGTGCAGGCGCAGGATGTGCTGGGCCTTGGGCATGAGTCCCGCATGAACACGCCGTCGACTTTGGGCGGCAACTGGTGCTGGCGCGCCGAGCCGGGGGTGTTCAACTCCCGCCTGGCCCGCCGCCTGCACGGCTTGATGGAACTGTACGGCAGACTGCCCGAATAAACAAACGACCGCCGCAGCGTGTGAAAATCAGTACCGCGCGGAACGAACACGGCGTTGGCGGAAAAGCACGCCGACCCATTGCTGGTGGCCAAGAATAAATGGCTGATTGGCCACCCCGAATCCGGGCTGCCGGATAACATAGTGCTGGGGTTGTATGGGGAGAATCGTATAGTCTAAATTTACATAACAATTTTCTGCTTACAGAGATGCACGGCAGAAACAACCTTTGCAAGCGGCTGTCGCATTGTGTGGCAGCCGCTTTTCTTGTTTAGAGAAAATTAGAACAAAATGGCGGCTTTGCAGAAACTGTTGTGGCTGCGTTGCTTTAGCTATCCAGCCCGGCGCTGTGGACGAGAGAGTCCTTACAGAAATGGTTAAAAACGGCGATGACACGCCCTACGCCAATCATGGAGAGCACGGTGCCGAGGCCGATGCCCAAAAAGGGGTTGCCGTAGAAAAGCCCGATCAGGCAGGAGAGCGCAACGCAGCCAAGGTCAAAGCAGTTCTTGCAGAAGCCGAGCTCACGGCCGCAGCGGCGGGCAATGCTGTTGACAATGCCGTCGCCGGGATTCGGAATCAGCTGCATATTGACGGTCATAGCGGCCCCGATGCCGGTCAGGAGGATGCCGCCCGCAAGCATCAGCAAATCGGTGGGCAGAAAGCCGCTTTCATACGGAATCATGGCCTTGAAAAGGTTCATGAACCGGGTGAACACCAGGCTCAGCGGCAGCTGCAGCAAATCCAGCCAGCTGCGATTTTTCCCGTTGATGACCATCTGCGCTGCAAGGAACAGGCAGTAGACAATAAACGTCATATCGCCTAGATTCAGGCTGCTGACAAGGCTGACGGTGTACGCAACCGACATAATGGCAGAGGAACCGAGCCCAGCCTCAATGTTCAGAATCAGGCCCAGCGCAAGGACCAGCATACCGAACAGATAATAAAACCAGCGCATGGCAACCGTTTTCCGCTTCATATAAATTCCCCCACGAACAATATATTTGAGCAGCGCACTCTTTTTCGACAATCTGAGCTGCATTATACACCTGCTATCAAAAAAATACCAGCCCCCTGCGTTTTGTGAGCGAAACGCAGGGGGCTGTTTTGTGGGAAGGCGGCAGGCAGAGCCTGTATGTTTGAGGCTGGCCGGTACAAGATAATCCAAAAACCGGGCAGAAAAGTGAAAAACAGAATAGTCCAAACGTGGGGACGGCGTAAAAAACCGCAGGAAGAACTGCACAAATTTGGCAGGTTAAATTTTACTAACTGCACAAAAGAAGCGGTACAGTCAAAAAATACCGGGGCGGTTCTTGTGCAGGGTGCATAAACCAAAACAAAAAAAATGCACATATTCGACAAAGAAACAGGCTGTGAAGAAAATGACAACAATTTTGTGCCAATTCCTGGCATAATAATCTAAGAAAATGGACAATTCCGCATGGTAGAATTACATCGCAAAGAACAAAGGGCCCGGCTATCCGGAGAGCAGGGCATTTTGACAGAATAATCCAATCCATCATGAGGTAAAATATCCGGAAGTGATTGCAGCCTTTATCAAGCGCCCGCCCGACTTTTCCCATCTGCTGACGGTATCGGAACCTGTATGGAATTATTTATACGATATTGTGTTGGAGATGGAAAGAGAGTATAATGGTAAAAAGAAGTATTGGGAGCTTTATGTCGGCGCAGATTTGCGGCGGATGTTCATTATGATTTACCGTGAATGTGCCGATGTTATGACGATGAAGGTGGGCCACAGCGTAACCGTGGCCTACAACATCATGAACTACATCAACCACCATTTTACGGAGGATATCTCCGTGGATAAGATTGCGGCGGAGCTGTACCTGAACAAGAATTACATCGCGCATATTTTCAAGGAAGAGACGGGCTACAGTCTTATCGCTTACGCGATCCTTCTGCGCATCAACCGTGCTAAGCTGATGCTGGCAAAGACAGATAAAAGCATCACCCAGATTGCAACCGAATGTGGGTACGATGATTTTACGTATTTTTCAAGACAGTTCAAGAAAACGACCGGTCTGACCCCTTCGGCCTATCGCAAGGCATATGCCGGTGAAGATGACAAGAACCAGTAAGCGAGGTAAACACAAAATGCCACACGAAAAATTCCACTACAAATCTCTGGAAGAGGTCCAGGCCAAGGCGGCGGAGCTGGGCGTGTCCCTGCCGTTTGCGGCAGACACCCACATTCTGGCCACGCCGCTGACCGCCGGCAAGGTGACCTTCCCCAACCGTCTGGGCATTGCCCCGATGGAGGGCGCAGACTCCACGCCGGAGGGCGCACCGTCTGACTACACCGTCCGCCGCTACGTCAACGAGGCCATCGGCGGCAGCTCGGTCATCTGGTTTGAGGCCATCTCGATTGTCGAGGAGGGGCGTTCCTCCAAGACGCAGCTGCTGCTGACCCGCGACACGCTGGACGAGTTCAAGAAGATGACCGCCGCTGTCAAGGAGGCCGGTATCAAGGCCAACGGCTTTGCGCCCTATCTGATTATGCAGGCCAACCACAGCGGCCGCTACTCAAACCCCGGCAACAAGCCCGCCCCGATGATTGCCTACCGCCACCCGATTCTGGAGCAGTACCGCGCCGCGGACGATTCCTGCATCGTCACCGACGATTACCTCAAGGGGCTGGAGGAAAAATTCGGCGAGGCTGCACAGCTGGCCAAGGAGGCTGGCTTTGACGCTATCGACATCAAGAGCTGCCACGGCTATCTGCTGGCAGAGCTTGCCTCCGCTTACAACCGTCCCGGCGAGTACGGCGGCAGCTTTGAAAACCGCTTCCGCCTTTTGAAAAACGGCATCCGCGCCGCCAAGGTCTATGAGGACGACAGCTTTATGGTCACGGCCCGCATCGGCATCTATGACGGCTATGCCTACCCGTGGGGCTTTGGCGTCAGCCCGGAAAGCGGCACGAACCCCGACCTGACCGAGCCTATCCGCCTTGTGCGCGATTTACACAATGAACTGGGCCTTTCCATGGTGGATCTGACGATGGGCAACCCCTACGCCACCACCCACGTGACCCGACCGTTTGATTTTGGCAAGTATGAGCCGGACGAGCACCCCTTTGTGGGTCTGGCCCGTATGATTCACGGCATCGGCGATGTAAAAAAGGCTGTGCCGGAGATGACCGTCTGGGCCTCCGCCCCGAGCTATCTGCGCGCCTACGCAGACCTGTTCACCGCCGGTGCGGTGGAGCAGGGCCTGTGCGATGGTATGCTGTTTGGCCGTATGGCCTTTGCCGACCCGGATTTTGCCAACGAAATCATCAAGCAGGGCCGCATTGACCCTAAGCGCGTCTGCCTGACCTGCGGCAAGTGCGGCGACCTGATTCGCGCCCACAAGCCCACGGGCTGCGTAATCCGCGACAGCAAGACCTTTATGCCGTTCTATAAGGAATTTTTGGAAATCAAAAAGACACAGCCCGCAAACTTCCGCGGCTGATGAGGAGTAAACTGGTATGAAAAAAACTGCTATTGTTACCGGCTCCAGCCGCGGCATCGGCTTTGCCATTGCCAAGCAGCTGGGCCTGGACGGCTGCAACATTGTGATGGTTGCCACCGGCGCACAGGAGAAAAATCAGGCCGCGCTGGACGAGCTGAAGGCGCTGGGCATTGACTGTGCCTACGTGCAGGCCAACATCGGCGAGAGCGCAGACCGCAAGAAGATTGTGGACGGTGCACTGGCTGCGTTCGGCCGTGTGGATATCCTCGTCAACAACGCCGGTGTGGCCCCCAAGGTGCGCGCCGATTTGCTGGAAATGACCGAGGAGAGCTTCGACCGCGTAATCGGCATCAACACCAAGGGCAATATGTTCCTGACCCAGCTGGTGGCCAACCAGATGATTAAGCAGGAGCCGCTGGACGGCCGCAAGGGCGTCATTGTCAACGTGTCCAGCTGCAGCTCGGTGGTGTCCAGCACCAGCCGCGGCGAGTACTGCGTCTCCAAGGCGGGGGTGTCCATGCTGACCACCCTCTACGCTGACCGCCTTGCCTCCGAGGGCATCCTCGTCAATGAGGTTCGTCCCGGCGTTATCGCCACCGATATGACCAGCAAGGTGCAGGGCAAGTACGATGACCTGATTGCAAAGGGCACCTTCCCCATTGCCCGCTGGGGCACGCCGGAGGACGTGGCCGGTGCGGTCAGCCTGCTGTGCAGCGACCGCTTGAAGTACACCACCGGCAACTATCTTGATGTGGACGGCGGTTTCCACATCCAGCGCCTGTAAGAGGATAGCATATGGAAAACGAGATTTTCCGCGCCGACGCATACACCGCAAGGGTTTACCGCTGCAACACCGCTATTGTGGGTAGCGGTGCGGCAGGCTTCAACGCCGCAGACCGCCTGTGGCAGCTGGGCCAGCACGATATCCTGCTTGTGACCGAGAACCGCGTGGGCGGCACCAGCCGCAACACCGGCAGTGACAAGCAGACCTATTACAAGCTGACCCTTTCCGGCAGCGACCCCGACAGCGTGCGCGAGATGGCGCAGACGCTGTACGAGGGAAAATGTGTGGACGGCGATATTGCGCTGTGCGAGGCCGCGCTCTCGACCCAGTGCTTCCTAAAGCTGGTCGAGCTGGGTGTGCCGTTCCCGCGCAACCGCTATGGCGAGTACATCGGCTACAAGACCGACCATGACCCCCGCCGCCGCGCTACCAGCGTTGGCCCCTACACCAGCAAGCAGATGACCGAATGTCTGGAAGCAGCCGTGCAGGCCAAGGGTGTGCCGGTGCTGGACAAGACGCAGGTCATTAAAGTGCTGAGCGAGAACGGCACGGTCTGCGGTCTGCTCTGCCTGAATGTCACGGCGCAGAGCGAGGACGAGCGTTTTGTGCTGATTCGCTGCAAAAACGTTGTGTACGCCACCGGCGGCCCGGCCGGTATGTACGCCGACAGCGTCTACCCGTTCAGCCAGTACGGCGCAACGGGCCTTGCGCTGGAGGCCGGTGCCAAGGGCAAAAACCTGACCGAGTGGCAGTACGGCCTTGCATCGGTGGCACCGCGCTGGAACGTGTCCGGCACCTATATGCAGGTGCTGCCGCGCGTCTACTCCACGGCGGCGGACGGCAGTGATGAAAAAGAGTTCCTGATGGATTTCTTCACCGATGCCCACGATATGCTGAGCAAGCTGTTCTTAAAGGGCTACCAGTGGCCGTTTGACGTGCGCAAGGTGGCGGGCGGCAGCTCGATCATTGACATTCTGGTCTATCTGGAAAGCTGCAAGGGCCGCAAGGTCTATCTGGACTACCGCACCAACCCGGTGGGCGGCGCGTTTGACTACAAGGCACTGCTGCCGGAGGCACGCGAATATCTGGAAAAGGCGGGGGCCTGCTTCGGCACGCCCATCGAGCGCCTTGCCCATATGAACAAGCCCGCGATTGATTTCTACCAAGATAAGGGCGTGGATTTGTACACCCAGCCGCTGGAAATTGCCCTTTGCGCCCAGCACAACAACGGCGGATTGGGCATCGACTGTTGGTGGCAGACTAACGTCAAGGGACTGTTTGCGGTCGGCGAGGTCGCTGCCAGCCACGGTGTTTACCGCCCGGGCGGCACGGCGCTGAACGCCGGGCAGGTGGGCAGCACCCGTGCCGCGCAGTACATCGCTGCGCGCTGCCAGGGCGAGGCCCCGGCCAGCTTTGAAAAGACCGCCGCCGCTGCACTGACCGAAATGGCCGCACTGGCCGAGCACTGCAAGGCCGACACCGGCAACGTGCGCACCCTGTGGCAGACCGCCGCCGAGAGCATGAGCCGCTGCGGTGCAGCCATCCGCGACACGGCGCAGATACAGGCCTACGGCACGGCGGTGGAAAGCCAGCTGGCCGCGTTCGGCAGCACTGTCAAGGCGGCAAACGCCGCCGAGCTTGCCATGGCGTACCGCCTGCGCGATATGCTGCTGAGCCAGCGCGCCTATCTGGCCGCCATGGCCGACTACACCGCCCACGGCGGCCAAAGCCGCGGCAGCGCGCTGTACACCGACAAGGCCAACGGAACCAAGCCCTTTGCCCAGCTGCCGGATACCTTTACCTTTGCACTGGATGAGACGGAGCACCCGCTGATTCAAGAGCTCTGGTTTGAAAACGGCGCCTGCAAAACCGCCTGGCGCGTCCCGCGTCCCATCCCGGAGGACGACGACTTCTTCGAGAACGTCTGGCGCAGCTATAGGGAAACCGGGAACATAGAGTAAAAATCAACAAACCGCAACCTCCTGTAAAAAAAGAGGTTGCGGTTTTTGCTGTAAAAGCGTCCGGCGCTTTGCCATTGGAATTCCGGCGGCGGTCCGAATAATGAACCTCACCGGTGTGCCGGAAACGATGGCCGTGCGTGCAAAGCTGCTGCCGGAAAACGGCTTGATTTCGCAGATTGCCATGTCCGCCATGGACAACTGGGGCGGTGAAATCAAGGAGCAAGCTGTGCCGGTGCTGGTCATCATCGAAGGCTTGACCATGTATCTGTCCGAAGCGGACGTGCAGCGAATCTTTGCCGTGATTTCCGGGCGCTTTCAGAAAGCGGCTGTGTTTGTGGAAATTATGAATGAACACAATGAAACGGAACTACTGGATTGAGACATTCCATAAAACGACGGAAAAGGATTTCCCGGTACCCAAAGCTGCTCTGGCACCGGACAAAGACGCTGGGGCGCGGGGATGAGTGCTGCGATTTCTGTTTGAAGCTGAAGCAGTGAGCCGGAGCGGGGAGGAAAACTATGAAATACTTGGAGTTTGGCACATAACACCCGGAGCTGATGGTGATTCTGCACGGCGGCGGAATCTGTTACCGTGCGGCTGACATTGTGCATAGTGATGTTCTCGGCAAGTACATCCGTGATGGAGCCGCCCTCGGTACATTCGATTTTGATGCCTTCGCGCCAGATATTGCGCATGGTACAGTTGGAGATGACCACCTGAGAAATCTCCCCTATCGACTTCAGCCCGATGCGGATGCCCGCGCAGACCGAGGTGAACGCACAGTCGGAGATATGCACATCCTGCACGGCACGACCGCTGGATTGCAGGCAAAGGTTACCTTGGTTTCCAGCACGGTTATGCCGGGAGTGACGGCATATTGTATCATCGGGATACAGCTTTTCGAGAATTGGAGACTTGTGTTCGGTATCGGCTCCAACGCCAGCGGCGTGCCGGTGCGGGTTAAATCCTCCACCGCGCACCAGCCGTCGGGGCCCGCGGCGCGGGCCGTGTGCTCTGTGCAGCTGTGCGCCGTACCGGGGCAGTCTGCCGGCAGGGCAAAGCCGGCATCGAACGCCTCACAGGCCAGCGTGCTTGTGATGGTATGGCGGCGGATATGCCCCTCGGCACAAAGGGTGATTTCGGTTACCACCTGCACGCCGGGCAGCGGGGCCCAGACGGCACGCAGACCGTTTGCGGTCATCGACCAGCTTTCCGGCCTGCCCTTTACCCAGATATGGCCGAGATACCGAAAGCTCAGCACCGAGTCCGGCGCGGCCTCCTCAAGCGTTCGCTGGCTGCGCTGAACGCATAGCGTGAGCAGTAGGCAAACTTTGCGTATTTTTCCTCCATCTGGGGAAAGGGATGGCTTATCCGCGCAGCGGCGTGGGTCTGCCAGAAGGGATGCCCGGCGGGCAGCATCAGGAACGCAAAGGCCTTCATACACCAGTAGGGTGAGCCGGGCGCGTTGTAGTTTTCCGACATCAGAATGTTCGGGTAGGCGTAGCCGATGGTCAGCACACCGCCGTTATCCGCAATCGGCTGCGCCAGCCACCAATCCAAGTGCCCTTTGCGCCGGATAGGCCCCTGCCCCACACCTTCAAGACACTGCGCACCCCGCTGGTGCCCGAAACAGACTATAGTCTATCCGCCCGCCCTGGCTGGCTGCGGCTGTATGGTGGGCAGACGCTCTCCAGCCATCACAAGCAGACCCTGTTTGCCCGCCGCTGGCAGCATTTTACCTTTACGGCAGAGACAAAAATCGATTTTGCACCGCAGAACTTCCAGCAGGTGGCGGGCCTTGTGCTCTTTTACGATACCTGCAACTGGATTTACGCCTATGTGACGTGGGACGAGGTGCAGAACACCCGGATTCTGCGTATTCTGCGGTGCGATTGCAAGGATTTTTCCTACGGCAGCGAGGCGGTTTCCCTGCCGCAGGGGGAGGTTGTGCTGAAGGTGCGGGTGAACCGCGCACAGGCGCAGTTTTTCTATAAGGCAGACGGCGGCTGGCAGCCGTTGGGCGGCCCCCAGCCCGCCGACCATCTGAGCGATGATTATGTTGAGACCCGCCGTGGCCGCTGTGCCTTTACCGGCGCGATGGTGGGTATCTGCGCGCAGGATATGGACGCCCACCGCAGCCATGCGGACTTTGCGTATTTCAACTATGGGGAAGAACGGTAAAACGGCCCGCCACGGCCGTAAAGGAGGACTGTATGGCAGAAATCAAGCTGAAGGCAATCAGCGCATCGGGTGACACACTGGCGGTCAGCCGCGCCGGGGAGAGTGTATCTCTTGTACACACCGCCCCATACGCGGACGGCGATTGGATTGCGCAGGAATGTGACGAGCCGGGCCTCTACTGCGTGGTGCAACTGGAGGACACGATGCCCCCGGTGCTGGTTTACATCAAGGAGCGCGGCATGGATTTCCCAATTCCGCCCGCCGATAACCGTGTCAATTACAACCCGCGCAGCCTTACCGGCAGCTGCCACCTGCTGCGCGCACGCCTTGCCACACCGGAGAAGATTGCAGAGCGGCGCAACCTGGCGTTCAATCCGTATGACTGCCACGGCAGCCACGGCTTTTACCCGCACGCCTCTGCCAACGTGGAAACCCACGGCGAGGCCGTGTTTGCCGCCCGCAACGCGGTGGACGGCATTTACGAATAAAAGAGGGACTGTCATATGTGCAACAGCCCCATTCTGGCGCAGACGGTGGGATTCGAACCTACGTGGCTTGCTGTCGAATTGATTTCGAGTCTTTTATGCAACTGTGACGGGGGTGTCCGTTTTGGGGTCGTTTCTGTAAGCCCCGTCCCCGCCGAAAGCCGCTTGAAATCAGGCTTTTTCGCTCGGAAAGCCTTGCGGGACAGGCTTTTTTGAAAGTGGGTTCAAATCGGCATTTTTTCCAATTTTGGAGAGAAATGCGGGAAGATAGGAGAGAAAAACCGGGAGACGGCTATACACCGCAGAATAGAGCTTCCAACCGACGAAAATCTATTTTTGAGGTGTTACATATGGATGTATTCCCCGTTAACTGAGACAGCGTTCCCGAAGTGATGAACAAGGAGCAATTCTTCCGCATCTGCCACATCAGCAAGTCCACGGCGCTGCACCTGCTCAAAAGCGGCAAGGTGCCCTGCGAGTGGTCGGGTAAGAAAACCCGGTGCTATAAAATCCGAAAAGAGGATGTGAAAGCATACTTGGAGGAGCGGGCGATTTTCCCCGAGCTTTACTCTGCACCGAAGGGCTGGTACGGTACCCACTATGTGGCGAGGCTTTCCAAGGAGCTGCCGGAGGACACGCTGCGGCAGATGCACGGCTACTATGAAAAGCTGCTGCGCAAATACCCGGATGTGGTCACGGTGAAGGATGTGGTGACCCTGACCGGCTACACCCTGACCACCGTCCACAACTGGTGCAGCCGCGGGTCGCTGAAAGCCTTTCAAAAGGGACTGAAGTTCTGCATCACGAAAATCTTTCTTGTGGATTTTTTCTGCTCACTGACCTTCCGCTCCATCACCCGCAAAAGCCTCTGGCATATCCAGACGCTGAATGAATTCAGCAGGAAGATGAAGAAATAATGTGCGATTTAGAAATTCGCACACTCGCACCTGCCTTTCGGTTTTGGTAGACTGTAACCGAAAGGCGGGTGCATTTTGCGTTGCAGACCTGCCGGGGAAATTTTGAGTGGGAGGATCACATATGGAATCGCTATTTGAGCAGCTGGGCGGCACTTACACAAGGCAGGGCGACTACTGCCTGCCGGATGTTTGCTTACCGCCCGAAGAAGAACGCCCTATCGGCATTTACGGCCAGCGGCGGCGAGTTTATCTGAAGAAGCATCATCGGGTATTGTATTTCAACCTGCTGACCGCCGGGATGCTGGACGGGCACCTCGCAGACATTGAGGAGCAGGCGCAGGAGCTCTTTCTTCAGCTGGTAGAACAATACGCAGACACCGAGGGCGTGACGGAGGCATTGAAAGCCGATGACCCGATGGCGTGGGTGCGGAAGATGAACGGCATCCGATATCAGGCAAACGAGGCCGTGATGCAGGAAATTGTATACGGGTAATGAGCAAGCGGAGGTCGATGGCCTCCGCTTGTTTTATATACAGCTCCGGTCGAATGAAAAAGAACAATGTTCGGAACAATGTCATTGTTCTATCGGAACTATGTCAAACTAAATTTGATATTGTTCCGAACTTTATCAGAGCAAGAGGTCAGAAGCTTTCCGGTACAAGAGCCAGTTTGTTGATTGATTCGTGTGCCCGCACTAGCGCATCATAAACTGCCAAAACATCTTCGGAGTCCCAAGTTCGCAGAGATTTTTCATCAATCACATCGGCACTTTCCTGAATGATCTTCGCAAGCTGTTCTTCATCTGCAACGGCGACAACAGCTTGAACCGCTGCATTGCTCTGTGCCTTTTTCAAATTTAGAATAAGGCTATCGATAGAACCTTTGGACTGCACCTCAAAAACATAAATCGCTTTTCCCATATTGCCGATTTTAGCTTCCCATACGGCATCTACAACCGCACCGGTGGTAATCTTAACTTCGGAACGGCTATCAAAACCGAGCAGTTCGCCGATGGCAACCAACTTTTCCTTAATCTCATCGTGGAGAGATTTTGAATCCTTCACGGTAACAGGTTTCTTGACTTCAGGGGTAGCAGGAGATACGGGAGACTTCTTTTCAGCGAGTGGTAAAATTTCATCCCACATAAAGTAATCTACTGCTAAAAGATCATAATCATCTGCACCGGATTTTTTGAGTTCTGCGGCGATCTTTTTTGCAATAGCACATACTTCCGCATACTTCTTTCCGGTGTACTGATAGTTGTATTTCGGCATATCGGGGATATCAAGATAGCCATAACAAAGGATAGTTGTCTTATTAAAGATTACATATTCCTGCGGGTTTGCGTATGTAAGTAACTCGCTGATAGTTGCAGGCCCCATACCCTTTATAGATTTCAAAAATACATCCCAACGCTTTTCAATAGGATTTGTACTATATAACAATTCAGCCAACTGCTTTTTGAGCATGGCAAAACCGTTGTCGGCAATCATTTTGTCAACAACATATTTCTTGTTACCCCAAATAAGCATAGACCAAAGCTTACTGATATACTCTAAGAACTCTTCTTCAGTCATTGCAATAAGCTTGTCCTTGGTAAATGACTGATAATAGTCCTTGCGCTCCTTGCGCTCAGTCCAATTTTCTTCGTAATATGCCGCATTGGACTTCGTTTTCTTTGTAAACTCAGCTATTGCTGAATTCAATTTTTGTGCGTTCATGTTCCTTCCTCCGTTGATAACTTTACGATTTTGTCAAGCAAAGTAATAAAACCTTCAAATTCTTCTTTGGCGAAAGTCATGTGCTTATCTTCAAGCCCCTTTTTGATTCTGGATGAAAGTTTTGGAAGGTTTTTAAAAGGATGATGGCTATTTTCAATAGCCTTATCCACCATTGGTTTTACTGTTTTATCCCAAGAGAAATAATCTTCTATTAAGAAATCCCCTCCAGTAACTCCTGTTTTATAAGGGATAAAACTTACAGTTAGATTGTTTTGCTTTACATCATCATAATGAGCAATGGCTTCATCCGAAGTAGTCAAGTTCAAAAGTGTCGCTGCTCCTGTTTGCCCCTCATTATCTCTATCAAAAAACACAATAACCTTTTTGCTATTAGGAATGACCTCAAGCAAATCTGTAATAAAGAATTGCATATTATCAGCCCCGCCGGCACTCATAAAATCAACTTGTAGTTGATCATACGAAGGATTATCATTTTTGAGCAAATCTATAGCCCGTTTAACATATTTAACATCTGTTTTACCCTCAAATACGACCAGTGGTCTGTTGGATTTCAACATCATTCCTTGACCAATGACATCCCAAGATGTTCCCGTCAAATGTTTAATCTTATCAATTTTTTCTTCTGTTAAAAGCGTTGATTTTCCACCTTCGTGATCTAACATCAGCAATTCTTTCTCATTAGCTAGTTGAGCAAGAATTGGAGAGTGTGTAGCAACAATCATTTGACGATCATATTTGCAATACTCGGAAAAAAGATTATAAAGTTGTTGCTTTCGTCCCTCATGTATATTTGCATCAGGCTCATCAAAGAGGATTAATGAATTTTCATCGGCAACAAAAGATAAAACTGATCTGATCAAAATTAGTTTCTTCTCGCCTTCGCTTAAATCTTTTGCCGAAAAACCATTGTAGATTAATTCAATATTCTTAATTACCTTTTTGTCTTTAGGCATATATGCCTGAACGAAGTAATCAAACAACTGTTTTTCGTAATAGTTGAACTCTTCGGGCTTGTTGTTAAGAAATTTGGCATCTGCAAACATATAAAAATTCTTCATCGCTGCAAAATCTTCAAAAACCAGAACGCCATATGTATCGAATATACTTTCTTTGGTCATTGCATATAAATAGACTGGCTCGCCATCAGGACCTTTGCTGTGTTCGGAAAAAAGGTTTACAGACTGAAGAAATGATTTTAGCAATTCTGATTTACAGTGCCGTTCAACATTTTGTGTATAAAAGAGCAATATATGGTCTACGGTATCTCTACCAATAGTTTCTTTTAAAAACTGCTTATCATCTTCAGCAGTGCTATAAACGAGTGAAAGCAACGCAATATCCCAGTAATACTTGTTTATGTAATACATTTTGGGGGATAGGATATTACTTGTACCTGCATTTATATATCTTGTGAACTTTAAATAGAATGGCTCATAATAATTGTGCCACAAACGTTTATCCTCCCCGCTATACAAAGCTATAACATTAGTGGGTAATAAACCTCGTAAAGCAAGTTCCTTAACGGCAATTACTTTTCCATCCACATAGTATTGGCATCGGTATATTGTTTGCTCTAATTTAACTTCTTTTCCTTTTATCTCATAGGTCAATGAATATACAAACTTGTGAATGGCTTTAGCAGAATAGGCATTGACAAAAATACCACTTATAGCCTCTAAAACATTGCTTTTTCCTGAACCATTATTACCAATTAGGATAGATAAACCTTTACCTGATTCAAAATCAACTGTAAAATCTATTAAATTTTTATACTTTTTAATTTGTAACTTTTTGAGTTTCACCGAAAACGGCCTCCTCAAATTCTTTTTTTGCTTGTTCACGTATATTTGTTGCTTTTATGTGTAGTTCCTTAATTTGTGTTCTAATCTCAATCACCTTTTTAACTACAGTTTCTTGAGTTGTAACATTAGGATCTTCAGAGCGTAATGGTAAAAAGGGTAATGTCAAAGCTTCTAAAAAATCCGTACCTATACGTTGTTGACCAGCTGAGCCTGTAAAATAACTCATAGCAACTTCACGTACTCTCTTAGATCTCATAAAACAATGTATATACTCCGGAATGGCATTTTGGGTTGCTCTAAAAACATGAAACTCTGTAGAACCATATCCATAACCGTTTTTTAGATTGGTGGCTACTGCACACTTCCCGTTTTGCATACACGGCGTTATCTTTGCCCAAATGACATCATTTTCCTGAAAAGATGTATATCCTTTACTATTCATTGACTTCCCGTTTTTGTGCTCTATAATTTCTCCATATATGTCGGACACACATTCCATGGGTATAAATGAAACATCTTCGATATCATCTGGGTATATTGTTTTAGGGTTAATCTCACAGTAAAACTCCAAGGGCATATTTTTATATGCCGTTGACTTAAATAATTCCTGTGGTTTAATTGGGTTGCTGTTTATTTTTGCTCCCCAGCCAATAAGATCTTTCAATGTTGTAGTTGATATTAATCCCTGCGTACTGCGATCTTGCTCTGCAATAGGTTTTATATGCAACAAATTGAATAAGCATAAATCTATTGAATTACTGAGTTCATATGCTTTATTTGTAGCACTATTTGCGTCACAAATCCCCTTGTTATATCTATCGACTATTTGTTTCTGCTTGATCACAGCTGGCATTGGTATTTTGTAATTCAGAAATCTATCTTCCTGTAAATACAAACGATTGCCACTACCATTACTACAATCCTGCCAAGCTTGTACAAATACGTTAGAAGATAATAATAAAATCAAATAGTAAATATTTGCGATTTCGGGATTCACATCATAAACCCAAAAATTACCGGTAATAATAGCGCCATCTGCTTCAGGAGGAACAATGCCAAATGCACCGTTTCGAGCGTCGATTTTTGACACTGCTAACTGACCAGCCTTTACATAGTACTGTTTCTTGGTTTTGATATCTTTTCCTAAAACCTCATCTCTGACAAAAACACCACCGCAATTTGTTTTGATTGTAATACGCTTGTATCTTTTGTCATCTTCAACAACCATTTGATCTTTTCGGCGTGTTATTGCTTTTCCTATTCTTTTTAACTCAAAAGATGAATTAATCGAGGTGGAACTAAAGAATTGTTTTATATTCCAATCGATGGTTTGGCTAAATAAAATAGAGGACAACACTGAATTTGTATTTACCACTTTAGTTCAACCTCCTTACCATCGCTGGTACGGAAAAGCCTTCCTTGCGAATTTATGGTATAGGAAACAACGCTATTGGCTTCGTTCCATAGCTTCTTTGCAATTCTATATTCTTTATATTCATCTTGAAGGGTAGGAAGCTGATTGCCTGCGGAAACAGCACCTGTAGAAGTAATGCCCGCATCCTCAACCATAGCTATAGGAATTTCGTAATCGAAGTATTTTTTGGTGAGCGGTTTAGCTTCTTCGATGATAGCCTTTTCAAGATCTCTGAGTTCTTTTTCTGCTGCTGCAATGAGCGCTTTAACCTTAAGTTTCTTGGATTTTTCTTCGACTATTTTTTCTTGCAAAGCTTTTATTTGGCCGATGTACTTCTGTCTAATTTCTTTTTCTGCCCTTGTTTTTGCACCTAAATACTGAAGCTCTTCTTCTTCGGTAAAACGCTTGAAGAAAACAAGGCTGGGTTTTACTGTGGCACCGGCAGCGATAAATACATCTTGGGGGATTGAACAAATCAAAATGATTTTAGCCTTACCTTCAAAATACTCACGAATTTTCTGAAGGTTTGATGTGTTAAGCACACCTTCAGGCAAAACCATACCCATACGGCCACCTTTTTTAAGCAGTCTCAGACAACGTTCCATAAAGAGAACTTCGGTAAGACCGGACATGGAACCTACGTCGTACAATGAAAGCAAGGACTTACCAATGTTGTCATTTACCTCCTACAATATATTTGTGGGTAGCCCCACGGCATCCAGCCGTGTTGCTATCCAACTTGTTGCCTAAGCTGTAGAATAAGAACGTAGTGGCCGGACACCATTTTTCTTGGACTTACACGTCCGTTAAGCAGTCAGTCAGCCGCCGTTCTTATTCGCAGCATTCGATTTACGCAGGTAGTCCCACCGTAGCGGTGCGTTCGTGTTACTCAGGAGATTGAACAAGCAATAAGTAAAAGGCGGAAGCCATTGCAAATTCAAATTAGGGGGAAAACGAATGACCGTAGTTGGAATCGATGTTTCTAAGGGTAAGAGTATGGTAGCTGCCATGAAGCCCGGTGGGGAGCTTGTTGCAGCGCCATATGAGGTAAGGCATTCAGATATTGAACTGTCACATCTTGCGTTGGATGTTCTTTGCATGGAACCAGATACCCGCGTTGTAATGGAAGCAACCGGCAGATATCATGAGCCGGTAGCAGCGCTGCTTCACAGTGAGGGAATCTTTGTAAGTATCCTGAACCCATTGCTTATTAAGCAAAGCGGAGCAGGCTCTCTGCGCAAAGTAAAATCCGACCCGAAAGATGCCCTAAAAATTGCCAAGTATGGGCTTGACAACTGGTCTACATTGCTGGAATATACTCCTATGGAAGCAATTAGACAGCAACTCAAGTTGTGCGCACGTCAATGCGACTTGTATAATAAGAATATTGTCATGCTCACAAACAACCTTATTTCTTTGTCTGACAAGACCTTTCCGGGTGTAAACGAGCTGTTCTCAAGCCCCGAAAAGGCAGACGGACATTTGAAGTGGGTGGACTTTTACCGAAGATTTTGGCATTGCGACTGCATTAACCGTATGTCACCGGATGCTTTTGAAGAGCGATACAAGAAATGGTGCAAGAGTAAGGGCTACCATTTTAGTACTGATGCGGCAGATGCTCTCTACGCAGCCAGTTGCAGACCCTATACCACACTGCCGCGTGACAACAATGCTAAATTACTGGTTACAGTAGCCGCCGACCAGCTTATTGCACTGCGCGAAAACCAGTCCAAGCTGGAAGCCGAGATGCTGAATCTCTGCAAGCAGCTGCCGGAGTACGAGACCGTTATGGCCATGTACGGCGTTGGAAAGTCCACAGGACCGCATCTCATGGCTGAATTGGGTGATGTTCGCCGTTTCCCGCACCGCAGTTCTATTGTGGCCTTTGCAGGCGTAGACCCCGGCGTTGTTGGCTCCGGCAAGATGCAGCTTTCCAGTGTGACAACTTCCAAGCGCGGGTCACCTCAGCTGAGGAAAGCGCTCTTTCAGGTGGTTTCTACTTACGTTAAATGCAAACCCGAAAACGAAGCGGTTTACCAGTTCTACGCCAAAAAGCGTGACGAGGGGAAGCCGTTCTTCGTTTGCACTACTGCTGCCGCGAACAAGTTCCTGCGTATTTACTATGCCCGCGTTAAGGAGTGCCTGAACGCCGTCGAAAGCGCAACTCAGGTCGAAGAAGGCTAATCTGTAATGCTCATTTTGTCATTTGGCTGCCTCCGATTTTTGAGGGAGTCCTGTTTGCTGTACGCATTTTTACTCGGCTATCTGCCGAGTATTTTTTTGGACTTTTTCTGCAAAACCTATTGACTTTTATTTGCAGGACTGCTTAA
>OLJA01000653.1_pt1 | contig 21737 bp, 33 predicted proteins | sample 1601401 | NCBI WGS metagenome assembly OLJA01 (sample SAMN01915217, study PRJEB22387) | human gut metagenome | isolation source: stool | host: Homo sapiens | place: USA | reverse complement strand
GCACGCTCTGCGGCTGCACGCTCTGCGGCTGCACGCTCTGCGGCTGCACGCTCTGCGGCTGCACGCTCTGATATGAGGTAGCCGCTGCCGTATATCGCCTTGTTCTGCACGCGCTGCGCGTCGAGCGCCCTCGTGAAGCTGCACTCCTGCGGCCCCACGCGGAAGTCGATGCCGTACTTGGAGTAGCGCGCCAGCATGGGCGCGGTCAGCACCTCGTCCGGGTACTCGTACTTCGGCAGCGCCTTGGCCTTCTCGCGGCGCAGGCGCTCTATCGCGGCGTCCAGCTCGGAGCGCAGGTCGGGCGCGCTGCGAGCCTGGGCGGGGTCGAGGTTGGTCACGAACGACGTGTTGACGCTCGCGCCGTTGGCGTACGTCACGCCGACGCCCGTCACGACCTTGCAGCAGTTGCGGATGCCCATGCACGTCAGGGTGGGGGCGAACAGGAAGAAGCCCACGCCGCGCTCCTGGTAGTGCTTGACGATCTTGCTCAGGATGGAGAACGGCGGGTTGTCCACCACCGTGCAGCCCTGCGGGTACTCCTCGCGCTCGTAGTCGCCGCCCGGGTAGAACGGGCGCGCCACCTTCGCCAGGTCGAACCCGTACTCCCGGTGCGCCCACCGCAGCACGCAGTCGTACACCTCGGGCGGGGTGTAGCAGTCGTCCGTCGTCCTCTTCGGCTCGAACTTTGCCGTGAACTCCTCGTATGTCTCGCCTCTCGCCATGCGTCTCCTATCTCTCGGCCCATATGGTCGCAAGCGTGTCGCCGGGCACGGAAAAGGCCGCCCCGAAGGACGGCCCTCTGCCTGTTTCCGTATTCGGTTGCCCCTATCCGCACGCCGCCACGGCCATGGCCATGAGCCCGAGCGCCAGCGCCCTTATGGCGTAGATGGCCGCCGCGTCTATGGCGATTGCCGCCGCTATGAACAGCAGGCACCCCCAGTTGCATCCCGGGCGGTTCATCGCTCCTCCCACTCGACGGTGCCGTCGTCGTACTCGGCCTTGAGCCATTCCAGGTAGTCGGCCTCCTCGCAGAAGCTGGCCAGCAGCCGCTTGCTGGTGGTGCAGCTGCTCATGCGGCTCGTCTCATACACGGCGATGAAGAAGGGCCACGAGTGGAACTCCGTCTCCGTGTGGATGGCCCGCTCGGGCGTGCCGAAAAGGTGCTCCCAGTTCGTCATCGCGCCCCCTCCTTCGCGCTCGGCCCGACCTTGCGGTAGGTGAAGTCCTCGAACAGGTGGCCGCACCAGCGGCAGCGGTCGCTGCCCTTGGGCAGGTGGTGCCAGGTCTCGCGCGTGCCGCACTTCGGGCAGCGCACCTCGATACTGGGTCGGCGCTTCGGCTTCTCGGTCTGCTGCTCCATGGCTACTCCACCGCCATCCGCATGGCCGGCTTCATGGCCTCGCGCAGGATTTCGGTCCCGGCGTCCAGCTTTTCGCGCAGTCGGGCGTTCTCGAACCTCAGGTTGCGAGCCTCGCGACGCGGCACTGCTACCGTATGGCTTTGCTGCTCGCCCCAGCAGTCCTCGCACAGCGGCGCGTCTACGCCCATGTTGTCCTGCCCCAGGGCGTCGATATCGCGCCCGCAGGTATCGCAGATGATTCCCATGGCTACTCCCTTCCTTCCGGCTTCACCGCGCCTGCGAGGAACCACGCCCGCAGGCTCTCGGCGCACTCCGGACACAAGGCCCTTGCCTCGCCGTCGATTCGCGCGCTGTTCCTCAGCACCATCTTGGCGTAACCCGCCAGGGTCGCCGGCACCTCCTTGCCGCAGCGTTCGCATGCGCACATGTACAGCCTCATGCCTGCTCGCCTCCCTTCGGCAGAGCGTCGGCGATTCGGTCCCAGTCGGTGGCCGACTTCTCGCTGGGGTACTCGTAGGCCCCCACGCACGGCACCGGCAGCACCGCCATGCCGTCGTGCTCGCCTGCGTACTCGTCTGCGTCCGATCTGCTCTCGAACGCCAGCACCACGTCGCTCTCCGTGGCCACCGCGTAGATCTTCTTCATCGTTTCGTCTCCTATTCGAACTCGAAGCACTCGCATGCCTCGCTTGTCTCGTCTACCGCTTCCACGTCGGGGCCGCCGCCCGTCATGGCGTCGCAGGCGCACACGGCCTCGCCGCCAGCGCCCTGCACGCGGCCGCAGAAGCGGCACTCCCGGCACGTGCGGCCCTCCCACGGGTCGGGCCGGTTCCACGGTGCCCTGGGGTCGGACTCGAAGCACCCGGGCGGGAGGTTCCACCCGCTTGAAGGCTCGTACCCGCTCACATGCACCGCCTGCCCCTCGGCAGCCGCCCCCAGCCGTCCATGGCCAGGGCGTCCGCGTACTTGGTCGGTTCCGGCAGCAGCAGGTACTCCCAGTGCCCCGAGCCCGGCGGGGCGTGGCGGTTGAACCTCTGCTCGGCCCTGACCCAGCGGAAGTGCAGCCGGTTGGCGTGCGCCAGCCCGTGGCAGCCGCTGCCGTTGCCGCTGCCGCACAGCATCACCGTGGGCTTGGGAACCTCGCGCCCGTCGCGGAACAGCTTGCCCGCCCCGCGCCTCACGATGTGGTGGCGGTTGAGCGGCCACGGCGCGCCGCACACGGCGCACCCGGGCGTCTCGATGCTCGGCCCCTCCATGAGGGGGCGCAGGATCTCGGGCAGCGTGTCAACGTTTGCCATTCGATAGCCTCCTGTCCTTGCCTTGCAGCTCGTACTTGTCGCACATCTCCGACAGGCGGCTCACGATGGCCACCGCCGTCTCCTCGTCGCCGTTCTTGGCCAGGCGGCGTATGAGGTCGCTCTTGCCGTACTGCGTGGTCACGACCACGGGTCTCATGTTCTCGTACCTGTCGTTCACGACGCGGAACACCTGCCCCAGCGTCCAGTCGGTGGGGGACTCCGTGCCCAGGTCGTCCAGCACCAGGCACCCCACGCGGGAGAGCCTGGACAGCACACCGTCCTCGGTGCCGTCGCCGCCGTAGGTGCCCTTGATGGCGGCCAGCACGCCCAGCATGTCGGTCACCCTCACGCTGGTGCCGCCGTCCACCAGGAGCCGCGCCACGGCGCTCGCCAGGTGGGTCTTGCCGGTTCCCACGGGGCCGCAGATGTACGCCCCGCGCCCTTGCTCAACCTTCGCGGCAATGCCCTCGGCCATGGGGGAGGCGGCTGTCATGAAGCGGGGCTTGATTCCGGCCCGCTCGTAGGCCCGGCGGCGTTTTGCTGCGGCCTCCTCGGCCTTTGCCCTGGCCTCAAGGCGCGAACGCTCGTCGCGCTCCGCCACGGCACCCGGGCAGCCGCACGGCTTCCAGCCGCAGAAGGTGCGGCGGCCAGCCAGCACCACGTAGCGGACCTCCAGCTGCGCCCCGCAGTGGGGGCACTCAGTCGTACTCGGCATAGCCGTCGGCCTCCTTCCGGGTCCTCGGGCCGCGGTTCACGTAGTCCTCGAACTTCGGCGAGAACAGCGTGGAGGGCCGCAGGTACTTGGCCATCTTCGGGTCGCCCGCCCACTCGGCTGCCATCGTGTCGATGACGGCCAGGAAGTCGGGGAGGCGGTAGCCCTCGGCCCAGCGGGCGTGTATCAGCCTGCGGGTCTTGGCGCTGCTTGAGCGGTAGCGGGTGCCGGCTGCCTCGTTGAGCGCATGCACGATTTCGTCAAAGGGGATTAAGGGGTTATCTATATACTCAACCTCAACCTCAACCTCTGCATTGCCGCAACTCGATGCGCCTGCATGTGCATCCGCATCTGCTTGCGCATGTGCGACTGCATCTGTATCCGCATATGCTCCCGCATGTGCTTGCGCATCGGCTTGCGCCCGTGCCGCCGCATCGTCCACCGCGTCTTCCTTCCCCGGCCTGTTGCCCCAGCGGGCGTTGGCCGCCTTCCTTGCGCGCTCGCTCTTCTCGTCGCCCATGTCGAGCCTGCCCTTGAGCACCAGGAAGGTAGGCAGCCACGCGGGGCTGCCCTGCGGCTCCTTGCCCGTGAACCGGTACTCGACGATGGCGTAGATGAACGGCGCGCGCTGCTTCTCGGGCATGGCCTGCGCGGCCGCCCAGAAGTCGTCGTGTATAACCATGCCCATAGTGTCGCCGTCGCCTTCCCTAAAACGGGATATCCTCGTCGTACAGATCGGGCATGGCCTGCTGCTGCGGCGCGGGCTGCTGCGGCGCGTACGCCTGCTGAGTGGCCGGCTGCGGCGCGTAGGCGGGCTGCTGCGGCACAGGTGCCGGGGCGGGGCGTCCCTGGCCGTACGTGCGGGCCTGCGGCGCTTGCGGGGCCGCCTGGGGCGCGTACTGCTGCGGCGCGTAGCCCTGCTGCTGTTGCTGGCCGCTCATGAACTCCAGCTCGTCCACCACGACCTCCAGCGCGCTGCGCTTCTGGCCGGTCTGCTGGTCGTTCCAGCTGCGGTAGCGCAGCTTGCCCTCGATGGCCACCTTGCTGCCTTTGGCGAGGTACTGCGCCAGCTTCTCGCCGCGGGTGCCGAACAGCGTGCAGTCCACGAAGTTCGGGTAGTCCTCCCACTGCCCGGTCTGCTGGTTCTTGCGGCGGTCGTTGACGGCCACGCCCATGGACAGCACGGACATGCCGCCAGACGTGGAGCGCAGCACGGGGTCGCGGGTCAGGTTGCCGGATATGCACACGCGGTTGATGCTCATAGATACCCTCCTTGGGTTACGTCCCCGCTGTTCCAGATGCGGGTGATCTGCGCGTCTACCATGCGGATACGCAGCTTGATTACGTTGATGGCCTCCTGCGAGGCCTTGTAGATGGCCTCGGAGCAGTCGCGGCGGCGCTTGGCCTCCGCTATCTGCTCCTGGCCCCGGCACACGTCGCCGATGATGGTGACGGGCGTGCCCTTCTGGCGCTCGTTCAGGATGGCGATGCGCAGGGCCTTGCGGTACTCGGACTCGTTCTCGGCGTACTGGCAGCCCGACTCCTTGCAGGTCTTCAGCTCGGCCTCCAGCCTGTCGGTCAGCTCGTCCAGCTCCTCGGTGAGCGCCTGCATCTACTCCACCTGCCAGTCGGGGCGCGGGCAGCACGGGCTGTTGGCCACGAACTCCATGTACTGCGGCATGCTGGAGAACTGGTAGCGCGCCCCGCAGCTGCGGCAGTGGGCCGTGAAGGGGCCGTCTGCGGGCGGCTGCTTCTCCTCGGGCGCGGGCTGCTCCTCCATGGCGTCGGGATCGCTCTGCCCGTCGATGGCGAACGCGCCGCACAGCGCGTACTTGCGGGCGTAGCTCGACGCCATGCCGGTCACCTGGGCGTCGTCCGAGCCCTTCTTGTGCTCGTCCTCGCGGGCGTAGGCGCTCACCTGCAGCAAGCCCTCGCCGCCCTCGGCGGGGAACACGCACGCCGTGGACTTCACGTAGTAGCGGTCGCCTATCTGCACCAGCTCGTCGGTCATGAAGAACGCCAGGCCCTCCTTGGCGCACGGCTCCTTCAGCGCGGCCACTATGTCCTCGTAGCTGCGGTAGCTGAACTTGCCGAAAGCGTTGTACTTGGCCTTGGGCACCACCACGGCGCGCTGCACGCGGGCAACGGCCGCCATGAGGTCGATGGACTGCTGTTCCTGGGTCATGCTAGTAGCCTCCGTTCATTCGCTCGTAAACCTGGCCCACCGTGCCGTGCATGATGGTGCCCACGACGCCCTGCGCCTTGAGGGCCGCCGCGACGCCCTGCATCTGCTCGCGCGTGGCGCACGGCACCACGACCGTCCACGGGTCGCCCGCCATGGCCACGGGTGCCGGTGCGGGCGGCGCTGGCGGCACCGGGGCGGGCATGGGCGCGGGCTGCGGCTCGGGCATCTGCTCAAGCGGCTGCGGGAACTCTGCGGGATGGCATTCCGCGGGCTCGGGCACCGCTTCGGGTTCGGGTTCGGGCTCTTCCACGGGTTCCGGCTCCATGGCCGCCTTCAGCTCGGCGATGCGCCGGCGCTCCTCCTCGGCCTTGTGCGCCGCCGTTATGGCCGCGCCCAGGTCCAGGGTGGCGAACAGCTCGCGCTCGGCCTCGTCGTAGAACGGCTCGCCCTGGAACTGCGCCTTGAGGGTTTCCCAGTCCTGGGCCAGGCGCTCTACCTTGGCCTCCAGGGCCTTGAATGCCTTCACCTCGCCGAAGGTCTTGTTGGTCCACTGCTTCTCGTGGAAACGCTCATAGGGCACGACGGGGGCCAGCAGCCCGGCGAACTCCTCGTAGTGCTCCCGCAGCTTGGCGTACGCGCGCAGCTGGCGCTCCTCCTCGGCCTCGTCCAGCTGCGCCTTGATGCCGTCGGCTGCCTGCTTCGCGATGCCCGCCACGGCCTTGCACCTGTCCTCGAACGCGGCCAGGGGCTTCGTGTACTCGCGGCTCACGGCCTTGCGGCGCTCGTCTATCTCCTTGGCGATGCCGTTGAGGTAGGCGCGGTCGCGCTTGGCGGCCTTCACGTTCTCGTCCTTGCCCATGTCGTAGGTCGCGCCCTCGTAGTCGGCCACCAGCCTGCGCACGTGCGCCTCCAGGGCGTCGAAGTTGGCCTCGATCACGGCGGGGGAGTACGCCACGGTCAGCTCTGACGCCTCCTCGGGCTCGATGATCTCGGCCTCAACTGCTTCGCTCATTTACTCCTCGCTTCCCAGGCGCGCCATGCACGCCTCGTAGGTTTCCGTCTCGGCCGCGTTCGGCTCGTAGCCGTCGGCCTTCATGGCCTCGTAGATGATGGTCACGTTCTCGACCGTCGCTCGGTTGAGGTACACGGAGCTGCCGCCTTCCATGAGGCTCCAGGCCGTCCAGCCGCTCATGTTCCACGCTGCCCGCCAGCCCATGGCCACGGCCAGCTCGGTGGGCGTGCGGTCGATGGGTCGGCCCAGCAGCTCCTCGAACGATTCCACGGCCTCGGCCTCCATGGCGAACGCGGTCAGCGCCAGAGCCGTGCGGCGCATCGACTTGAGGTCGCCCGCGTGGGCGGCGAGCCACTCGCGGCGGGCCTTCGCGCCGTCCTCGTAGGCGGCCTGGAAGTCGGCCTTGCGCTGGGCTGCGGCCTGTGCGGCCTCGTCGGCCCCCTCGGCCACCGGCGCCAGCAGGGTCACGCCGAACGGCGTCTCCTCGGCCAGAAGCCCCGCGCCCGCGTTGTCGGCCACGTAGGCGTCCAGCGCCGCCAGGTCGGGGCGGTAGTCGGAAAACGTGCGGCATGCGGCGAAGCCCTCGGGGCATTCGTCGACGAACTCGACGCCCGCGTCGGCAAGCACCGCCACCACCTCGGCGCGGTTGCGCCTCTGCTCGGCCTTGGCCTTCAGGCCCGCGTACACGCGCTGCCATTCGGACTGCTTGCAGTCGCGCAGCTCGGCCACGGCCTCGTCGTCGCCCTCGAACTCGGCGATGGCCGCCAGGCGGTCGAGCGTCATGTCGTAGGCGGCGTCCTGCACCCTGCGGGCGGCGCGGCGCGCCTTGGCCACGGTGCCCGCGTCGGTGCGGGCGGCCACGGCCACCTCCTCGTCGGGAATGTCGAGCGCCAGCATGGTCTGCACGCCGCGCGACTTCTCCTCGGCGGTCAGCCCCAGCTTGGCGTCGGTCTCCACCATGGCCTTGGCGGCCTCCACGCGCGCCAGCTCGGCGTCGTCCAGGTCGTCGTAGACCTCGGCGAGGAAACGCTCGGTGCCGATGGCCCTCATGGCGCGCACGCGGCACTCGCCGTCGATGATCCAGTAGATGCCGCCCTCCTTGTACAGGATGGGCTTCATGACGGGCTGGCCGGGGTTGAGGCGGTTGGCCTTGAACTGCGCGGCCAGGCCCGCGATGTGCTCGGCGCTCTCCCTGGTGGTGAAGTCGCGCGGGTTCATCGGCTCGCCGTCGGCGCGCTCGTAGGGGTACACGTCGCAGATCGCGACCTCCTCTAGCGATTGCATGCGCGGGCCTCCTCGTCTACGACCACGCGGCACTCCATGCCTACCAGGCGGGCGCGGCACGCCACGCGGGCCACCTCGCCCATGAGCGCGATGCGCTTGGTGGGCACGGGGCCGTTCTTGATTTGCGCGGCCATGCAGGCGGCCCCCATGTTGAACGCCTGGCGCATGGCGGCGTCGAAGCCGCCGTCGCCCGGCTCGGGCACGGGGACGGCGCGCTCGATGCGCTTCAGGATGCTGTCCACCGTCTTGTCCGCGACGGTCTTGCTGATGATTTCCGTGAGCATTTGGGTCTCCTAACTGGGAAAACTAAAAGTGATAAAAACTTTTCAGGATTTCGGAACTTTTTTCTCTATGCGCTCCTTGCGCTTCTGCGCCGCCTTGACCCTGCGGTACAGGTAGCGGCACAGCCACCGCTCCATGGCCTCGTCGTGCGCCTCTGCTGCCTTGTCGGCGGCGTAGCGGCTCATGCCCGAGGTGTCCGGGGCCTGCGGCATGGGGTCGGCGCGGCTCTCTCGGCCGCACTCGGTGCGCTCGTAGGTGCGGCGCTCCTCTGCGGTCAGCCTCGGCAGCAGCTCGGCTATGCGGACCTCTATGGCCTCAAGCTGCTGCTGGCGTCTGCACGGTTCGCAGATGCCGTCCTTGCCGAGGGTCGCCCTGCGGCACCCGCACGACGGGCACAGCTCCAGGCGGTGGCGGTAGCAGCGCAGGGACACGTGGCCGCCGCTGGCGTTGATCACGCGCCGCGCGTTATCCAACTGGTTCTTGGACAGCCGCAGCTCGCGGCGAATCTCGCGGGCGGGCACCTTTCCCGCCAGCTCGGCTATGCGGTCGAGGTCGGCCTTGCGCCACGCCCTGTGTGGCCTGCCCTTGTCTCGGCGGGTCACTCGTCGCTCACCTCCACGACCACGCGGGGGCGCGCCCTGTCGGTGAGCACCCTGTCGGGGCACTGCTCCACGTACTTGCGGGAGTCGTCCTTGATTACGCCCGCCGCCACCAGGCCGTCGAGCACGAACTTGCGCGCGAAGCCCACGTTGTCGGCGTCGCGGCGCATGTCGGGCTCGTAGAACGTGGTGCGCACGGTCACCCGGCGCTCGAAGCGCGGCGCGCGCTGCTGCATGGCCGCCGCCCTCACGCGTGCCGTCTCGCGCTTCTTCATGGCCGCCGCCTTGTAGCGGTTGGCGCGCTCGGCGCTGATGTAGTCGTTCAGGCTCGGCATTCGGCCCTCGACCGTGACGGTGCACCTCATTGCGCGCCCCTGTCGTAGATGCCCTGCGCCTCGGTTAGCGTGGAGGCGGCGAAAACGGCTGGGCCCACGATGGCCTCCCACGTGCCCACCAGGTCCACGGAGTCCACCGGCGTGCGGCGGAAGCTCACGGCGGCCAGCATGGAGGGGCGCTGCAGCACCATGTAGCGGGACAGCACGCTCCACAGGTTGTGGTCGCGCTTGAACTCGCTGGCCTCGCTCACGGTCATGCCGTTCTGGCACGCCAGGGTGTACACGTTGTCGCGCTGGATGACGTGGCCCTCCAGCATCAGGCGGTAGCAGATGCGGCGCAGCTTCGCCCATGTATCGGGGTTCGAGGCAACCCAGCCGCACGCCTTGGCCACGAGGGCCTGGGCCTTGGCGTCTACCTCGGCCATACTGTTGCCTCCAGCGCCCATGTGGCGGCGATGCACGCGCAGACGAACAGGGCGGCGAAAACGGCCTGCAGCCTCTCGCGGCGCTGCTCGGGTGTTACACTAGTCTCGGTTCGGAAGTGAACCGTTGCGGTGCGCGTCTTTCGCTTGCCGGCTGCGACGCGCACCCTCTTTCCCTTGATCTTTTCCATTCCTGGAACTTCCTCTCGTTCTATGGGTCCTTGTAGAACTCGCGCATCATGGCGGCGCACTCGTCGCACATGGCGCGCTGTATCGGGGTCATTCGCCCGCGACGCCCGGCAGAAGCAGCGGGGCGTCCTCGTAGGCGACCTCACCGGTGTCCCTATCCACGAACATCACCTCCTGGTCGTCGTACACGTGGATGTTGAGCATCTGCCCCGTGAACTCCACCAGCTTGGGGATGGAATCGCGGAACTTCGGGTCCAGCTCAAACTGCAGCACGCACTTGCCGCTCTTCACGTTGAGGGCGGTGAACCCCCCCCGTACGGTCACCTCGTTCAGCATGGCCTACTCCTTCTCGTCGTACGCGGTGTCGCGCGCGATGGTCTTGAAGTCGGTGCTCCAGCCCTTGCCGTTCACGCTGAACTGCACGGAGCTGTAGACGTTGAACTGCATGCCGCCAAGCTCGAACCAGGTCGTGCTCGCCTCCAGAAGCTCGATGCCGCTCGTCTGGAAGCCCCACATGGCCGCGATGCGGCGCTTGAGGCTGACGTGCGTCTCCTCCATGCAGCCGTTCTCGGCCAGCTCGAAGTTGACGGCCACGCGCTTGCGGTCGTCGATGAGGTGGTCGAGCGTTTTGCCGACGATCTCGGCGACGAACTCGGGCTGGTGGCTCTTGTTGGTCATGGTTTCTCTCCTATCTATAGGGTTAACTATCGTTGCTGCCGAAAAAAATATCAGCCACACGCACGTCGAAAAGTTTTGCCAGTTTTTTGGCGTCCTCGATAGTCACGCTATCGGGGTTGCTTTCCATCTTTGCGTACGTGGGCCGCGAGATGCCGAGAAGGCCAGCCACGGCCTCCTGTGAGTACCGTGCCTTCTTGCGCGCATCAACCAATTCCATCGAATCACCTCCTTGCTTGGTATGCCTAAGACTATAACCAAACATATAGTGACTGTAAAGAAGATTTGTCATATTCTGTAAAAAGATTTTAACGGTCGCAGCGGAAGGAGGACACGTGAGCATAGCCGAGAACATCCGAAGGATTAGGACGCAGCACGACATGACGCAGGAGGAGTTCGGCAAAGTTGCCGCCGTCTCCGCTATGGCCGTATCTCAGTGGGAAAACGGACGAGCAGTGCCTCGCATGGGCGCAGTTCAGCGTATTGCGGATTATTTCAATATCAGTAAAGGCGAGGTTATTGACGAGGGAACAGATGGCGTTGTTTTGCCTTCCGGCGCCATGCCGGTGGTGGCAAGCAGCGCAACCGTGCCGCTGCTCACGCTCGGGCGCGTGCACGCCGGCGCGCTCGCCGACGAGGAGGAGATAGCGCACCGCGTTGAGGTGCCCGCCTCGGTGTGCGCCGGGCATCCGCGCGCGTTCGCCCTGGAGGTCGAGGGCGACTGCATGAACCGCGTCATACCCGAGGGCAGCCACGTGCTGGTCGACCCCGACCGCCAGCCCGCCAACGGGTCCATCGCCGTGGTGGAGACCGAGGACTACCGCGCGGTCATGCGCCGCTGGTACAAGGGCAGCACCAAGCTGATGCTGTCGGCGGATAGCTTCGAGGACTACGAGGACATGATTTTCGGCATGGACGACGGACCCGTGCGCGTGATCGGCACGGTGGTGTGGTTCCAGGCCGCCGACGAGATGGAGTAGCCGTGGGCGGGCGCGCGGCGATATACGCCCGCTTCTCGAGCCACAACCAGCGCGGCGAGTCCATAGAGATACAGGTGGAGAAGTCCCGCGCCTACTGCGCCGAGAACGACCTGCGCGTGGTAGCCACGTACTGCGACTTCGCGCAGACGGGCACCAACACCGACCGCGCCGAGTTCCAGCGCATGATGGCCGACGCCAAGCGAGGGCTGTTCGATTTCGTGGTCATATATAAAGTTACCCGAATCATGCGCAACCGCGACGAGATGGCCATGGCGCGCATCATGCTGCGCCGCTGCCACGTCGAGATACTGTACGCGGGCGAGGACATTTCGGACGGCTCGGCGGGCGTGCTGCAGCTGGGCATGCTGGAGGTGCTGGCGGAGTACGAGAGCGCGCTCGACGGCGAGCGCATACGCGACGGCATACAGAAGAACGCCGAGCGGTGCATGGCCAACGGCTGCGTGCGCTCCGGCTGGGACATAGTGGACGGGCGCTACGTGGTCAACGAGGAGGAGGCCGCCGCCATCCGCCTGGGCGTGCGCATGGTCTTGTCGGGCAAGTCGGTGGCCGACGTGGTGCGCGCCTGGGAGCCGTACCGCACCAAGCGCGGCGGCAAGTGGCGCTTCCAGACGGTGCGCCGCATACTGATGCGGCGGGAGAACGGCGGGGAGTACCGCTACGCGGGCGTGGTCGTGCCCGGCGGCATGCCCGCCATCGTTCCCATGGATGACGAGGAGAGGGTGATACGGATGCTTGAGGACTCGCACAGGCCCCGCGCCAAGACCGAAGCGTGGGACTTCCCGCTCACGGGCAAGCTCTACGACGGGCGCGACGGCGGGCTGATGACCGGCACCAGCGGCACGGGCAAGTCGGGCAGGCCCTATCACTACTACCGCTGCCGCAGCTGCGGGCGCACCGTGCGCCGCGATGCCGTGGAGAAGCGCGTGGCCGACGCCGTGCGCGAGGCCCTGGGCAGCGCCGACAGCCGCGAGCGCATCGCTCGCATGCTGGCCGACGCCGAGGAGGAGCGCGCCGACGAGAAGCCCTTGAGCGAGACCATAAAGGGCGAGCTGGCCAGGATCGAGACGGCGTTCTCCAACATATGGGCGGCCATCGAGTCGGGCATCGCGCCGCCGGGCGGCAAGGAGCGCATAGACGCGCTGAAGCAGCGGCAGGCGCTCCTCAAGGACGAGCTGCGCACGGCCGAGGCCCTTGAGGCCGCCCGCCTTGACTACGACCGCGCGCTGTTCTGGCTTGAGGGCATGGCCGCCGCCGAGGTGGACGACGCGCAGCTCCTGCGCACGTTCGTGGCGCGCGTGGTGCTGGGCGGCCCCGACGATGACGACGGCCTGCGCGTGGCGTTCACGTTTGACGATTCTGCCGGCTTAGGCGATAATCCGTCGCTGCCTGGCGCTATAGGTCCAGGTGGCGAGGTGTTCGACCGAATGAACGCCAGCTCCACCAACTGTTCAGTAGGCGAACATATGCAGGTGTTCGTCGTTAGGCGGGCGTTCTTATTGCTCGTCGAATAGAAGAAGCCGCTCCATACGGGGCGGCTTCTTTGCGTTCTAGGCCTGCGGCATGATCTCCTGCTCGCCGTCCTCGTCGAGGTATGGCATGAGGAACACGCCGCCCTGCTCGGTGGTCAGCAGCAGGTACTCGCGGTTGCGCTCGTCGCACACGATTTCCTGGCCGATGCCCTCGGGCAGGTCGTATATGGGGCCGTCCGTGCGGGCTTGCCTCACGGTCACGTCTTGCGCTCCCATGGCCTGCGACGCGCAGCTGGCGGCGGCCAGGACGATGAACAGCAGGACGACCGCCGCGAGGATGGGGCCGCACCCGCCGTTGCGCTCCTCGTCTGCGGGGCTCGGGTACGGCATGGCCTATCCCACCTTCACCAGATAGTCGTCGGCCTCTGGCTTGCCCGTGGCCTTGCCCACGGCGATGTAGCGCGTTGCGCCGCTGTAGCCCGTGTATCGGCCCCACACGTAGCCGTCGGCGATCTTGTACCAGTTATCCAGCGTCACGGTCTCGCCGCTGGAATAGTGCGCCACCTCGGTGCCGCCCAGGCCGGGGGCGTCGCGCACGCGCAGGTAGTCCACAGTGCAGCGGTAGGTGCCGCCGAAGTTCTCGGTCGTTTCCTGCTGCGCAGGCTGCGGCTGCGGGACGGCTGCGTGGGCGCTTCCAGCAGTGATGCCGAAGCATTCCAGGTAGATGCGCGCCAGCTCGTCCAGGTTGCCGTTGAACTTCTCGCGGTCGCCGTCGTTGTCGATGAAGCCGTTCTCGCACAGGCGGTAGTTGATGCCGCGCGCGGCGGCTCGGTTCGGGTTCGCGAGGTCGGAACGGCGCACCAGCTTCTCGGAGCGCCCGGGCATGAACGCCGCCAGCTTGTCGGCCAGCGCATTGTCGTACTCGTCAGGCTCAAAGCCCTCCTTGATGATGACGTGCGCGCCGTGGGCCGTGGCGATGCCGCTGGCGTCCATGTGCAGCTCCACCACTGGCGCGTCGGTGCTCAGGCGGTTAAGCCCGCCGTCGGCGTACCAGTTGCGGGACGTATCGCCCAGCTCGACCTCGGAACCGCCCAGTTCCTTGATTCGCTGGCCCAGGGCGCGAACGCGCTCGGCCTCGGTGCAGCCGCCTGCGCAGCAGCCGGGGTCGCCAGCGCCGTGGCCGCAGATGATGAACAGTTTAGCCATTGCCTACTCCTTCCCGCCTACGGTCACGCCCAGCAGGGCGTCGAGCCACTTGGATGTGATGCCTACCGACTTGAACAGCGTGTAGGCCGCCTGCACGCCGCCTACCACGGCGAAGGCGCACGTGACCCATGCGCCCGGGTCTGCGGGCACGCCGCCCACGAAGCCGGTCACGACGCCCGCCAGGAGCGAGCAGCCCAGCGCCAGGATGCGCGCGGCCTTGCCGGTCATGGCCTCGGTCTTGATCAGCTGCACCGCGAACGGCACGGCGAAAGACAGCACGATGGCTGCGATTGCTTGCATTTCTGTCATTTCGGATTCCTTTCTATCGAGCCGATTCCTTGTAGAGCAGGTCAACGCGGTCGGCGATGTGGTCGACCTTCGCCGCCATGCCCTGGCTGCGCGCCTGGCTGTTCGCCAGGTCGGCGTGCAGCACCTCGTTGGAGGTCACGACGGACTCCATGAGCGCCTTCATAGCCTCCATCAGCGCGTTGCTGCGCTCCATCTGCGCGGCGATGCGGCCCTCCATCTGGCTTCGCTCGCGGTCGCGCTGCGCCCGCTCGTTCACCTCGTCCTGCTTTCGCTCTTCGCGCTTGAGGTCGATGTTCGCCTTGCGCTCGTTCTGGGCCTTGAACTCTTCGAGGAACTGCTTGCCGAAGTACAGGACCACTAGGACGAGCAGCGCGCCGAAAAGCGACCCGGGGCCGTACGGCGCGAAGATTTCCAGCACGTCGGTCATTCGTTTTCTCACCTCCTCGAATCGCTGCCGCGATTGTCCGCGAGGTGTCGCCGGGCAAAAGAAAAGCGCCCCCGAAGGGGCGCTCGCTACTCCTGCGGCGCTTCCGGCTGGTCGGGCTCCATGGCTTCCAGCTCGTTGATGCGGTCGCGCCACGTTTGGCGCTGCGAGATGATCTCGGCCACCTCCTTGGCAGCTGCGGCGATGGCCGAGAGCAGGTCGGTGATGGACGATGCGGAGAAGATGCGCTCCACCGCCTTCATGACCTTGTAGTCGCTCTGCTCAAGCTGCTGTTTGTAGCCGTTGATCTCCCCGGCGATTTCCTGTTCTGTCATGGGTCGCTCCTTCCGTTGCTAGGGTAGGGGCATGTTCCCATCCGTGTCGCCTCCAGGTTTGGATTGCATTGAGCAACCCCCCCCGCGGGATTTCCGAACAGGCTGCGGTACAGCGCGTCCATGGCCCGCACGCTGCGGTGCGCGTCCAGCCGCTTCATGCCTCCGCGCCAGCTCTGGTAGCTCTGCTCCACCTGCTCGGGGGTCATGATGCCGTCGGCGACCATGCGGGCCATCTTCTTGAGCTTGCGGCGCTCCCGCGTTATGGAGTCTCGGCACGGCTTCACGACTATGCGGCCCGTCTCCGTGTAGAAGATGCGCTTCTTCAGCCACGTGAACCCGCGCGTGAGCTTCACCACGCGCGTCTTGCGCGGGTTCAGCTCGATGCCCAGCTCGGCGCATTTGCCCTCTATCAGCAGCAGGCACACCTGCAAGTAGTCCTTGGACTCGTGTATCAGGTAGAAGTCGTCCATGTAGCGCCCGTAAGACTCGGGGCGCAGCATCTCGGTCACATAGTGGTCGATGCGGTTGGGGTGGGCCACGGCGCATATCTGGTTCGGCTCGCTGCCCAGCCCCAGGCCCACATCGCCCTGCGCGTCTATCAGGCGGTGCTCCAAGGCGACCACGCGCGGATCTAGCAGCGCGGAGGCCACCTGGTCTTTGACGGGTTGGTGCGCTATGCGCGCGAAGTAGTCGGAGAAGTCGCCCAGGAGGATGTAGCCCTCGCGGCCGTGCCGCCTCCAGTGGTCGGCGAGATGGCGCTTCAGCAGCTTCAGGGCGTAGTCGGTGCCGCGCCCCTTTATGTTCGCGGAGTTCGCGGCTATGAGGGTGGGCACGACCGCGGGCACGAGCGCGTTCTGCGACAGCGACTTCTGCACCACGCGCTCGGGGAAGTGCACGGCGCTGATATGCCTCAGCTTGCCGCGCTCCCACAAGTCGAAGCGGATGAAGCCCCGGCATATGTCGCGGCCCTCCAAAAGGTCGCGGCGGGACAGGACGGCGTTGCGCAGGTAGCTTCTCATGTACCGCTGCGTGGACGACTTCCACATGACGCCCCGCGCGGCCTGCTTGGAAGCCTTGCACAGGCTGTTGAGGTCGGCCACCGTCTCAAGCGTGCACGCCTTGACGCGCTCGGCCTTTGCCTTGGCCCGCTTCTCCTCGCGGCGCTTGCGGCGTGCGGCCCTTCTTTGCTCCGAGTTCATAGAAGGCACCCCGCACGGCTTGCAATGTGGCTCTGACAGCCGCTTGAGGTATGGCCATGAAACGCGGCGAAGCCACGGAGCGCCGCGCCATGCAAGCAGCGTCCGGCCACCCTCGCGGGGTGCGTATTTACGGGCGCATGCCCGACGGTCGCGCCTTCCTTCCTCTCCGCGCTCTGCTTTCGGCCCTGGTGCCTACTCGGCTGGCTAGCCGACGAGGAAGCCGGGGCGGGGGCGAACCCAGTCGTGCGTCGCCGAATGGAAGGAGGCATTGCCGCCGCTGTTGACGTAGCACACGTTGGACGAGGAGCCACCCATGACGGAACGCAACCACCAAGAGTACCGATTTCCGTTGACTCGGTGCGCCGTGTCCCTGAACAGGTCCCACTGGCAGTCGAAGCCGACGCTGTAGCCCTTCGTCCCCCACACGGGGCAGCCGTACACCTCCATCTCCGACAGCGAGAACACCTTGCCGATATCCTGCCAGCTCCACGAGTTGGAGTCGTTGAGCGCGCCGCTGGCGCTGTACCGCTCCTCAAGCAGGACGCGCTGGGTCAGCAGATACTTGGTCAGGCTCTCGGGCAGGCACGCCTCGAAGGCCGTCTCCCACGCCTTGAGGTTGCTGTTGGGGTAGGGGCATTTCTGGTCGGCGGTGCCCTGGTTCGTGTTGGTCGTGTTCCACATCAGGAAGCTGTCGTTGGCAACGCCGGTCACGGTCTTGGCCACGGCGATGGGCGCGGAGGCCACGAACGCGATATGGTGTCCCTTGCTGTTGTCGCCGCAGTAAAGGTACGGGTCGATGTGGGCAAGCAGGAACCGCACAGATTGCTGTGTGGTGACGGCGGATGCGCTCACAAGCGGCACGTCCAGGTAGTCGCCCACGCGCAGGCCTGCGAAGTTCGCGGCGGCGATGCGCTTGTGCAGCGCGTCGTACACGCTGCCGCTGCCGATCTCTCCCGCCAGGATGGTGGCGATGTTCTGCCCGCCGTACTTGCCGATTTGGCCCTGGCGGTTGTACTCGGCGTTGTTGAGCGCCGTCTGCGCGTTGCTGCGCGCGGTATCGTCGATGACCTCGTAGCCGATGCCGCCCACCGACAGGGTTTTCGCTTGTGCCATTTCGTTGCCTTTCTACTTGAGGTTGAGGGTTGTGCCGGACGCCGTGCAGGTGCTCCCGAACGTGATGGTGCTGCCAGATGCACTGGCCTTGGAGGCGGGGCAGTACACGGTGCCGTCGTCGTAGATGAACGCGTCCGTGGCGTCGGCCAGCTTGCCGTACAGGTCGGCTATCTGCTGCTTCTGCTTGGCCATGTCCGAGCTGCCCGCGCTGCCCTGCGCCACGCTGTTGGCTATCTGCAGGGCGATGTTTGCCGCCGCGTCGGCGTTCGAGGCCGCGCCGTTTGCCGCAGCCGTGGCGGCTTGCGAGGCCGTCTTCAGCTGCGACGCCTCGGTCACGCGGTCGCTTTCCGCCGTGGCTCGCTTCTTCTCGGCCTCTGCGCGCTTGGTTTCGGCGGTCTGGCGTGCCTTCTCGTTCGTGGCGCGCTGGTTTTCCGCGCTCGCGCGGGAGGCCTCGGCCTTCTGCATCTGCGCGTTCAGCGCGCTCACGTCGGCTAGCTGCCCTTCGAGGTTCGCGATGATCGCCTCCACCGCATCGACGTACGGGCCGGATATCTCGCCCGACGCGCTCGCCGAGGGCAGCACGTTCACCAGGACGTTCTCGGTGGTGGCGTCCAGCCCTGCCGCGTTCCGCACGCGCACGTAGCACACCTTGAGCAGCCCGGCCACGCCGAAGACGGCGGGGTCGACCGTCACGGTGGCCACGTTGTCGCTGATGCCAGTGAACTGCTGCTCCACGTAGGTGTGGTCGGGCTTCGCAGCCATGAGGTGCACCTTGCAGCCCGTCAGGGCCGCCTTCTTGTCGCCGTCGTAGATGGCTGCCTTCAGGACCTCGGCGCTGTCGCCCTGGTGCACGGTGATGACGGGCGGCGCTATGTTGGTCTTCTTGAGGTTGAGCGTAAGCTCGTGCGTTGCCATGCCTCACTCCTTTCCTTCGGCCGCAAGTGTCCGCGATATGTCGCCGGGCTGCGCTCTGTGGACCCCGCATATCTCCTCGTCGGTGAGCGCCGAGAAGTCCACGGCGTTGGCCTCGCCGCCTTCCGCGTCCATGACGGCCACGGGGCTGGACACGAGCGTGAAGCCGCCCTTGCCGTCGAACTCGAACACGTCTTCCGATTCCACGATGGCCCGCGCCGTGGCCGGGTCGCTGATGCACTCGAACACCGGAAGCGCCTCGGGCGGCTTCGGCGCGCCGTCGAGCGCCTGCGGCGCTTCGGGCTGCTGCACAAGGTGGTAGAACATTCCGTTTCCTCTCTCGCTGGTCTAGTTTCCCGTGATGCTGCTCATGCCGGTGATGATTCCGTTCACCACGTTGATGGTGCCCCACGTCCAGTTGTTGCCGTTGTTGGTGATGCACCCGATGAACTGCGTGGAGCCCGTGTACCCGTAGGTGCCGCCGCTGCTCGGACTGGTTCCTATGGCGAACTTCGGGGCGAGTATCCTGGCGGTGCCCGACGACCCAATGTCCGCGCGGCTGCTATCCAGGTACATGTAGTTGTTGGAGTTCTCCTGCAGCTTCACGTACGCCGAGCCGCCCGCGTTGCTGTTGCCACTCCTCATGTACAGCTGCTCGTCGGGATGGCTCATGTAGCCCGCGTAGTAGGGGGTCGTCAGCCACGTCTGGCGGTAGTAGCGGTTGACTGCCAGGAAGCCGTAGCCGCAGGCGGATATGCCCACGCCGTCGGTCGAGCTCGCCGTGGGGCTGTCCTTCGCGTGGACGGCCTCGATGGTGCAGTACTCGGTCGAGCCGTTCACGAACGACGCTCCCGGGTGGTTGTTCGTCGTCGTGCCGGTGGTGATGTAGTTGGTTGACGACGTGCCGACCATGTTGCAGCGGAACATGGAGGTGCTGCCCACCAGCACGGTGCCCGCGATGATGGAGCCGTTCTTGTCGTATATCTGGAAGCCGTTGGTGGCGTTGATATAGACCCTGTTGCCGTTGCTGTCGGTCATGAAGATGGAGCCGTCGCGCAGGTAGAAGGCCCCGCTGTCGAGGTCCCAGTACGAGTTCCCGCCTTTGATGCGGCCCGTGGTCAGCTCGTCGGCGGTCACGCCGTCGCCGGTTATGGCCGTGCGCCACTTCCACGCGCCGCTGGAGTACTTGGAGTTGGCCACGCCGATGATTCCGCCGCCTATCTTGACGCACTTGGTGGCGCTCTCGGGCTTTTTGTCGTACACCAGGATGCCTTGGCCGGGCTCCTCGTACACCCAGCCGCCCGTGGTGTTCACCTCGCTGTTGAGCATGTCAACGATCTTCTTGCGGATATCCGTCGGCAGCTGGTCGAGCTGTTTCTGCAGCCCATCCACCTCGCCCTCGGCGCTCGTCAGCCGTTCGTCCAGCTTGCCCGTGACGCCTTCCAGGTACTCCTTGTTGGCCTTGTCTATCTGCTTGAGCACGCTCTCGCTTTGCTCTATCGACGTGTCGGTGTACAGGCGCAGCACCTCGTCCAGGTCCAGGTTGCCGTCGTCGGAGTACTTCTTCAGCGCCTCCTCCAGCGTAGTGTCCCCGTTGTCGGCGTACTCCTTGAGGGCCTTGTCCAGCTCGTCCCTTATCTGGTCGGTGTAGTCCTGGGCGGCGCCGCCGACCTCCTTGGCGTACGCCTTCTGGCGCTCCTCGGCGGCCGCCAGGCTCTCGCCCCATTTGCCGGTCGATGCCTTGTTCGAGGCGTTCACGGCCTCGGTCACGGTCGCCCGGATGGTCGAGGCGGTGGACTTGGCGGCCGACTTCTGCGCGGCCATCAGCTCGACGACCGTCTGGTAGTTGCCGAACGTGTAGGTGACCTCGCCGGGGCGCAGCTGGTCCTCCACCACCTTGGTGATGCGCGTGCGCACGCGCAGCGGCGGGTCGTACGCCTTGTCCCCCACGGTCACCAGGTCGCCCTCGTCCGCGCCCTCGAAGCCCTCGCCGGCGCGCGCAAGCGCCACGGCGTCCGCAGTGTAGGACACGGTGGGCACGCACGACTTCGCCAGCTGCGCCTCGGTGAGCTTCTTCAGCTCGGCGGCGTCCTCGCAGTCGGAGAACTCCACGTCGCCGAACACGTGCGCCTTGCCGCCCTTGCCGTCGGGCCGTCCCCAGCGCGCCAGCGCGTCGGCCGACCCCACCCAGTTCTGCCCGCCGTTCACGTCGCCGAAGGTCAGCTTGCGGTCGTAGCCGCCCGTCAGGTTGCCGTCCTCGTCGGCGGTCTGCAGGGACTTGCCGTAGCCGTACAGGGCGGTGCACACGTTGCCCTCGTCCACGCTGCGCTTGACGCTCACGAGGTCCTTGGCGTAGGTGAAACGCTTGCCGTTGTCCTCGCCGACCTGCTTGGCCATGCACACGCGGCGTGCGGTCACCTTGGTGCCGCTCACCTGGATTTCGAACGACAGCTCGCCGCCCCAAGTGTCTGCCACGTCGTGGATGGCCGCCCATGCGTTGGTGTGGTAGAAGTTCGTGCCGGCCTGCCCGAGGTCGGCCACGGTTCCGACCTGCCAGCGCGAGGAGGACAGCGCCGAGGCCAGCGCGGCGTAGGCGCTCACGTCGTAGGGGCGCTTGTCCTCCAGGTAGTCGCCCAGGAGCTCGATTTGCGCCGAGGTCGGGCAGTAGTACGTGTAGAGGATGCCCGCGCTTGCGCGCTCCTCCTCCACGCCGTCCACGATGTTCTCGTGCCAGCGGCCCTTGAGGTCGCGCCACACCAGGCGGTCGCCCTTGTCGAGGCGCGCCAGCGTTGTGATGCTCAGGGCGTTCTCGCCGTTGACCTCGCGCGTGTCCTCGCACTCGAACAGCGTCTTGATGGGTCCCTTGTACGCCTCCCAGCGGTCGCATGCCCACAGAATCATCAGCCCACGTACCTTTCCGTCCACTGTACCGTCGCGGTGCCGCTGGACAGCTTGAGGCTGTTGGCCCCCGGCTCCAGCGGAAAGAAGTCACTCTCGAAGGTCACGGGCGCGGGGCTGCCGTCCACCGTGGCCTGCGGGGCGGCCATGTCGATGACCACCGCGCTCGATGCCGTCACCGCCTTGTCGATCTGCACGAATTCGCCCGTGCCCATGTTCGTCAGCCGCAGCGCCGACGTGCTGCCGCCGGGCCTGACGGTCACGGTGGGGTAGGTGCGGAACGTCCCGCCCACCTGCACGCCCGAGGTGCCCGACACGGTTGCGCGCCCCTCGGCCCCGTAGGCCACGGGGTCGTATGCCGTGAACGTCAGCGTGGCCTCGCCGGTGTGCCACAACGTGTCGAGCGCGCCCGGCGAGGTCAGCACGGCCATGTAGCGCAGGCCCAGGTGCCTCTCGTCGTCCAGCCACAGCTCGCCCTCCTTGAGGCACAGCAGGCGCGAGGCCATGAGCCGGCGAAGG
>OLJA01000650.1_pt1 | contig 21802 bp, 20 predicted proteins | sample 1601401 | NCBI WGS metagenome assembly OLJA01 (sample SAMN01915217, study PRJEB22387) | human gut metagenome | isolation source: stool | host: Homo sapiens | place: USA | reverse complement strand
GGCATCTGCCGCACCTCGCTCGCCGTATCGGCACTTAGAATTATGCGGTATTGCCCTAAAGCTCTCCTTGCTTTATGCGCTTGTAAAACAGTAAAATCGTATTTTTGTGGAATAGGTATAATGTTGGTCATTCCGTTTGTTCCGCATCGTTATAAGTACGCTGCTTTCTGATAAAGTTTTTATTATAATACTGACCCACACCAGGAACAATGTACGCCCCGGCGGCTGCCAAAGCCTCGTGCTGTGCGCGGGGGCTTTTTCTTGTGCCAGCCGCCGCCTTGTGCTACAATACTGGTATATTTTGCAGCGGCATTGCCCGTTGCCCGTGGAACATTGAAGGAGGAAACCCCATGCCTGCCATTACTGTGCGCGGCGTAACGCTGCTGCCCCCGCGGGACACTGCCCCGACCAACTTTAAGATCCTGGTACCCGTTATGGCCAACGACCTTTCCAACGCTGCCGCCGCTGGGGCGGCTGGGGACGTGGTAGAGCTGCGTTTGGATGCTCTTTCGATATTGGATGCTCCTAACGTGCAAAACGTGCTGTGCGCCGCCCGTGCCGCCATTGGGCAGGGCGTTCCCCTACTGGCCACCATCCGAACAAAAAAAGAGGGCGGTCTGGCCGATCTCACCGATGCCGCATACGGCGAACTCGGCACTGCTATCTGCCACAGTGGCCTGGCGGATCTGCTGGATGTCGAAGCCAGCACGGCTCCGGCGGTCATTGCTGCCATCCAGCAGCAGGCGCGGGAAAGCGGCGTAAAAACCGTGTTCAGCAGCCATAACTTTGCCGAGACTCCGCCCACAGAAACGATGGTCAACACCCTGACTGATATGGTCCGCCGCGGGGCAGATATCGCCAAGCTGGCCGTAATGCCCCACACCCCGGCGGATACCGCCCGCCTGCTGGAAGCCACCGCCCAGGCAGCCCAAGCCACAGGGAACGATACCCCGCTCATCACCATGTCCATGGGCCAGCAGGGGATGGTCAGCCGCATCTGCGGCGCAGCGTTTGGCAGCTGTGCAGGCTTTGCCACGGCAGGTGTTTCCAGCGCACCGGGCCAGCCCTCCGCCCCCGCCCTGCGCACGGCGCTGGACGCCCTGGGTGCCATGCTGGGTTGAATCGTCCTGAAAAAACAAAGTCTAAAATGCAACTTCCCGTTGCTTGGCAAACGCAGCCCGCTATGCTATCCTACCGATAAAAGATAAAGGAGGCAATGCCATGGAAACTAGGCAAGTTATTTTGCAGCTGCGTACCGCCAAAGGGTTATCGCAGGAAGAACTGGCCGCAAAAGTATATGTGACCCGCCAGGCCGTGTCCCGCTGGGAAACCGGCGAAACCGTGCCCAACACCGAAACTCTGAAACTGCTGTCCCAGCTGTTTGATGTCTCCATCAACACCCTGTTGGGCAGCCCGCGCACCCTGGTCTGCCAGTGCTGCGGCATGCCGCTGGATGATTCCACCTTGAGCAAAGGACCGGATGGTGCCTTTAACGAGGATTATTGTAAGTGGTGCTATGCCGATGGCCAGTTCGCCTATCCCACCAAAGCTTCCCTGCTGGATTATCTGGCACATATGCCCAACCCGGATAACGCCCCCGCCGCCGTTTGCCGCGCCCAGTTTGATACTTACCTTTCCCAGCTGAAGCACTGGAAAGAGGAAGAGTAACCACAATAAAAACAGACACAAAACAAAATCTCAGTTGTGCAGGTAGGATACCGCACGGCTGAGATTTTTGTTTTGCAATTTTCGTTTTGTTTCGGCGGCCCAGCTTTTTGAAAAAGGCTGACCCCCAAAAGCCCCGTGCCGGGGAAAGCTCAACAGACCTGCGCCTGTTCCCTTTCCCCTCACACGGGGCTTTTTATATTTGGTCTGATTAAAGTTTTTGCCCAGCCTTTTTTCAAAAAAGGCTGGAAAACAACTCCAAAAAGAAAATTACTTCTTCTTCGGTACCAGCACGGTCTTGCCGCCCATGTACGGCTGCAGAACAGCCGGAATGGTCACGGTGCCGTCAGCCTGCAGGTGGTTCTCCAGGAAAGCAATCAGCATGCGCGGCGGGGCAACGCAGGTGTTGTTCAGGGTATGGGCCAGCTGGGTCTTGCCATTCTCATCCTTGTAGCGGATGCGCAGACGGCGTGCCTGGGCATCGCCCAGGTTGGAGCAGCTGCAAACCTCAAAGTACTTCTGCTGACGCGGGCTCCAAGCCTCAATGTCGCAGCTCTTCACCTTAAGGTCAGCCAGGTCGCCGGAGCAGCACTCCAGCTGGCGGACGGGAATCTCCATAGAACGGAACAGCTCAACAGAGTTTTTCCACAGCTTATCATACCAGGCCATGCTGTCCTCGGGCTTGCAGACGACAATCATCTCCTGCTTCTCAAACTGATGGATACGGTAGATGCCGCGCTCCTCAATGCCGTGGGCGCCCTTCTCCTTGCGGAAGCAGGGGCTGTAGCTGGTCAGGGTCAGCGGCAGCTTGGCGCCGTCCAGCGTCTGGTCAATGAAGCGGCCAATCATCGTGTGCTCGGACGTGCCAATCAGGTACAGGTCCTCGCCCTCGATTTTATACATCATAGCGTCCATTTCAGGGAAGGACATAACCCCCTTGACCACATCGCCGTGCATCATGAACGGGGGGATAACATAGGTAAAGCCCTTGTCAATCATAAAGTCGCGGGCGTAGGCCAGCACAGCCTCGTGCAGGCGGGCAATGTCGCCCAGCAGATAATAGAAGCCGTTGCCGGAGACGCGGCCGGCAGCGTCCAAGTCGATGCCGTCGAAGCTCTCCATAATATCGACGTGGTACGGAATGGGATAGTCGGGCACAACGGGCTCACCGAAGCGCTGAACCTCGACGTTGTGGCTGTCATCGGGGCCGATGGGCACGCTGGGGTCAATCATCTGGGGAATCGTGTACATAATCTCCTGAATCTTGGCCTGCAGCTCGGTCTCCTTGGCTTCCAGCTCCTTCAGACGGTCAGCCTGTGCGGTGACCTGCTTCTTGATTTCTTCAGCCTCGGCGGCCTTGCTGGGGTCTTTCTTGGCCTGACCCATCAGGGCGCCAATCTGCTTGGACAGCTTGTTGCGGTTTGCGCGCAGGTCGCTGGCCTCGCCGATGGCAGCGCGGTACTCGGCGTCCAGAGCAATGACCTCATCCACGAGGGGCAGTTTTGCGTCCTGGAACTTTTTCTTGATGTTCTCCTTGACGGCGTCCGGGTTTTCACGGACAAAACGAATGTCTAACATAGTGGTACTCCTCTATTAAAATTTCAATAATAGATACATTTAAAAAAGCGTTGTAGGGGCGAACATTGTTCGCCCGCTGCAACTTTGCGGCTGCGGGTACTTTGCGGGTCGATGACGAGCATCGACCCCTACATGTAGGGGCGGATTCCATATCCGTCCGCGAAATCGTGCGGTTGCCGCAGCTTTTCCGGGCGAACAATGTTCGCCCCTACAAATCCAACTTGCATTACCCCTCCGGGTCATACATACCCAGCAGGCTGACAAACTTCTGCAGCATCTCATCACTGTAGAAATCAATCTTCAGCGAGCCCCTGCCGTCCTTGTAATCCACGTGCACCTCGCTGCCGGTGACCTCCTTCAAGGCGGCCTCGACCTCAACGGCACGCTTTGGGCGGGTGAAGTTATCGTCCTTCGGCTTGGGCGGCTTGGCGGGCTTGGCCAGCTTTTTGCAGAGGGCCTCGGTCTGGCGGACGTTGAGATTCTGCTCCACAACCGCCTCGGCTGCCTGCAGCATCAGCTCCTCACTGGGCAGGCCCAGCAGCACCTTGGCATGGCCGAAGCTCAGCTTGCCCTCGCTGACCATGCGGCGCACGTCCTCGGGCAGGGCCAGCAGGCGCAGGCTGTTGGTCACGGCACTGCGGCTTTTGCCCAAGCGCTTGGCCGCGCTTTCCTGCGTCAGGCCGTACTTTTCAATCAGTTGTTTGCACCCCTCGGCAACCTCAATCGGGTCAAGGTCCTCACGCTGCAGGTTTTCAATCAGCGCCAGCGCGGCGGCCTGCTCATCGGTCACATCCTTGATGATGACCGGCACCTCGTCCAGACCGGCCAGCCTTGCGGCACGCCAGCGGCGCTCACCCGCAATGATGATGTACCCCGGGCCAACCTTTTTGGGCCGCACCGCAATGGGCTGCAACAGGCCGTTTTCGGTAATGCTGTCGGCCAGCTGGCTCAATGCATCATCATCAAAGCGCTTGCGGGGCTGCTCGGGGTCGGGCTCAATCTCCCGCAGCGGCAGTGTGGAGCTTGACGCCTCACTGCCGGTATCCTCGGGCAGGTCGGCAAACAGGCTGTCCAGCCCCTTGCCAAGCCCGCCCAGCTTCTTTTTGGCCATTGGCGTCCCTCCTTATCGCTCGTTGTTTGCTAAAAATTCCCGCGCCAGCTCCATATAAGCGTCACAGCCCTTGCCGTTCGGCTCATAGAAGTTGATGGGCATACCAAAGCTCGGTGCCTCGCTCAGGCGCACCGTGCGGGGAATGACTGCGCGGTAGACCTTATCGCCGAAGTATTTTTTCACCTGCGCCACCACCTGCATCGTCAGGTTCAGCCGCCCGGAATACATCGTGAACAGCACGCCCTCAATGTCCAGATAGCGGTTGTACTTTTTGCGCACGGTCTTGAGGGTGGTCATAAGCTCACTCAAGCCCTCGAGCGCAAAGAACTCGCACTGCATCGGGATGATGACCGTGTCGGCTGCGCATAGCGCGTTGACGGTCAGCAAATCCAGCGACGGCGCACAGTCGATGAAAATGTAGTCGTACAGTGGCACGACCGGGGCCAGCACGGTGCGCAGGCGCATTTCACGCCGCGGCACGGAGACCAGCTCAATCGGCGCGCCTGCCAACTGGGTGTTGGACGGTAGAATGTCGGCGTTGTACTCGGTTTTGATGATGGCCTCGCGGACGTCATCATCGTCAATCAGGCAGGTGTAGGTGTCGGCTTCGACCTTATTTTTGGCGACACCGTAAGCGGAGGTGGTGTTGCCCTGGGGGTCAAGGTCCACAATCAGGACCTTTTTGCCCAGTGCCGCCACACAGGCGCTCAGGTTGACGGCGGTGGTGGTTTTGCCAACGCCGCCCTTCTGGTTTGCTATTGCGATGACTTTTGCCACGCCGTACCTCCTCTTTTTTTGCATTTTTTGCGGCCAAAGGGCCGCTTGTTTCTATTATAGCACAAAGAGCAGGGATAAAAAAGGGTTATTTATAAAAATGCCCCCGGTAAATGTTCCACGTGGAACATTTACCGGGGGATAAAAGCGATATAGAAGCGGGCGGGCAATGTCTGCCCCTACAAAACGTCATATTGTAGGGAGGGGTCTTGTCCCCTCCGCGCACACCAGCATACGCCGTTTTTATTCTGCTGCACGGTAGGGGCCGGGCAACTGCGGTGAGATTGACCCTCATCCGGCCCTGCGGGGCCACCTTTTCCCGCAGGAGAAGGCTTTGGGGCCAAACCCTACAACTTCACCGCAAATTCTTCCTGCTTTCCTGCCTCGCCTTCCTGCTTGCCGACTGTTCCGTCGCTGCTGACCGGTATCCGGACGATGTATTCCAGACACCCATCGTGCTTATCACACCGCGTTGTGGCCGCTATCCCCTTCTGGGTCATCAAATCCACCGCGTGCTGCAGCGTGTTCACAAAAAATCGCACATCCCGCACCATCGGTATTGTGCGGCGGCAGGGGCTGGGCGCGTTGGGTGCGGCCAGCATCTGGTCCACCAGCTTGTCGGCCTGCCGCACACTCAGCTTGTCGCGAGCCATCTTTTCCAGCGCGGGGGTGCGGCGGCCTTCCGGCAGGCGCAGTGCTGCCCGGGCGTGGCGCTCGGTCAGATGGTTGGCGGTGCAGAGCTGCTGTTGTTCCGGCGTTAAGGTCAGCAGCCGCAGCTTGTTAGCCAGCGCGGGCTGGCTCAAGCCCAGACGCCGGGCGGCCTCTGCCTGCGTACAGCCCCACAGCCGGATAACCTCCTTGATGCCCCGCGCCGTGTCAAATGGGTCAAGCTGGCTGCGCTGCAGATTTTCCAAAAGTCCCAGCGCGGCGGATTCGCTGTCATCATAGTCCGCCAGAATGGCGGGGACCTTTTCCAGCTTGGCCAGACGGCAGGCGCGCAGACGGCGCTCCCCTGCCACAAGCTGGTATTTGCGCAGCCCCACCCGCCGCACGCTGATGGGTTGTAATAGACCGTTCTGCAAGATGCTGACCGCCAGCGCGGCAATTTCGGGCTCGTCAAAGGCGGTGCGGGCCTGATAGGGGGACGGCTCAATGGCGTCCACCGGCAACATCAGGATGCGGCCCTGCTTTTGTATATCATTCTTAGGCAATTCTGATTCCTCCCCACAGGACAAATAAAATATGCTACGCTTCTTTTCTACAAAAAGCATAGCATATTTTGCATCCCCAGGAAAGAAAAATCGTTCGCCCGGATATTCATTTTTTCGCGTTATTACAGCGGTTTTTTTGCAATTTTACCGCCATTGCGGGGGTAAACCGTCGGAGTTTGCGATATTTTTCTGCACAGCACCAGCCCGCGGGCGCTGCTGTCAGGCAGGGTGAACTGCCGCGTTTCGGCATACTGGCCGCCCAGCTTTTTCAGCGCGTTGGCCGCGGCCTTGGCTTCGGTGTCCGCCTCGGGGCCCTTCATGGCGATGAACCAGCCGCCCACCTTGACCAGCGGCAGGCAGTATTCGCTCAGTACCGGCAGCGCCGCCACAGCGCGGGCGCTGGCAACATCGAACTGCTCACGCCAGATTTTGCGGGCGGCCTCCTCGGCGCGCTCCTTGGCAAATTCCACGCCGGTCAGGCCCAGCTCCGCGCAGGCGTAGCGCAGAAAATCCACCCGCTTGCCGGTCGGCTCCATCAGGGTCAGCTCCAAATCGGGCTTGTAGATTTTGGCCACAATGCCGGGAAAACCCGCGCCGGTGCCCACATCCACCAGCTTACCCTGCACCTCCGGCTGGGCGGCAAACAGCAGGCTGTCCGCAAAATGGCGGTCCTCGATGCCTTCCGGGCTGGTGATGGCCGTCAGGTTGACCTTTTCATTGTAGCTGACCAGCAGCTCCGCATATTTGTCCAGCAAATCCAGCTGGGTGCCGGTCAGGGCAATGTTCCACGTGGAACATTTTTCGGATAAGCGGTTTTTATCAATCATCGGTTTCTCCTACTCTGTTTGGGTAAAGGGGCGGATTGCGGGCGGATATGGGATCCGCCCCTAAAATGTGCACGCCGCCAAAGCTATTTTACTTGCCCTGCTTCAGCAGCACAATGCTCAGCTGGGCTAAATCGCTGGGCGACACGCCCGGTATGCGCCCGGCCTGCGCCAGCGTGCGGGGGCGGATTTTTTCGAGCTTTTCGCGGGATTCCAGCGTCATGGTTTCGATGGGTGCGTAGTCAAAGTCCTCGGGTATTTTTACATTCTCGTGGCGCTGGATGTCCCGGATGATGCGCTCCTCGCGGGCAATGTAACCCGCGTAGCGGATTTCCGTCTCGATGCGCTGTGCCATAGCGGGGGTCACGCCCTCGCCGCGGCCGATTACCTTGGCTACCAGTTCATAGCTGATGTAGGGCCGGCGCAGCAGCTCGATGGCCGTGCCGCCGATTTCGCCCAGCTCGGCACCCATGGGTGCGGCGGCACGCAGGTCTGCCAGCTTGATGGAGGTTGTCTCCAACCGCTTCAGCTCGGCCTGCTTGATTTCACGGTCCCGGCAGAACAGTGCCCACCGCGCATCGTCCACCAGCCCGAACTCCCGGCCAATCGGGGTCAGGCGCTCGTCGGCGTTATCCTGACGCAGGCTCAGGCGGTATTCGCTGCGGCTGGTCATCATGCGGTAGGGGTCCATCACACCCTTGGTCACAAGGTCATCGACCAGCGTGCCAAGGTAGCTGGTATGCCGCGCCAGCACCAGCTCTTCCCTGCCCAAGGCGTGGCAGGCGGCGTTCAGGCCCGCCAACAGACCCTGCGCGGCGGCCTCCTCATAGCCGGAGGTTCCGTTGAACTGTCCCGCGCCGTAGATGCCAGCCACAACCTTGCTTTCCAGCGTGGGCTTGAGGGTGGTGGGGTCAACGCAGTCATATTCAATCGCATACGCCGGGCGCATAATTTCAAGATGCTCAAAGCCCTTGATGGTACGGTACATCTCGTTCTGCACCGATTCCGGCAGGCTGGACGAAAGCCCCTGCAGGTACATTTCCTCGGTGTCCTCGCCGCAGGGCTCCACAAAGACCGGGTGGCGCTCCTTTTCTTTGAAGCGCACCACCTTATCCTCAATCGAGGGGCAGTACCGCGGCCCGATGCCCTGAATGTCGCCGCCATACAGGGGTGAACGGTAGAGATTATCCAGAATCACCTTGTGGGTTTCCGGGTTTGTATAGGCAATATAGCAGTTGACCTTGTTGTGCATCGGCACGCGGGTCATAAAACTGAACGGCTGCAACTCGGCGTCGGGGTCACCGGGCTGACATTCGAGTTTGGAAAAATCAATGCTGCGGCGGTGGACGCGGGCGGGCGTGCCGGTCTTGAACCGGCGCAGCGTAAAGCCGTGCGCCACAAGGCTTTGGGTCAGCGCCGTGGCGGCGTGGGTGCCGTCGGGGCCGCTGTCATAGTGGGCGTCCCCCACAAAGATGCGCCCGCCCAGGTTGGTGCCGGTGGCCACCACCACCGCCTTGCAGGCGTAGTAGGCGTGCAGATTGGTGATAACGCCCACTACCCTGCCGTCCTGCACGTCCACACCGACGATTTCACCCTGATGAATGTCAAGGTTTTCGGTCTTTTCCAGCGCGTGCTTCATCCAGATGTGGTACCGCTTGCGGTCGGTCTGCACGCGCAGGCTGTGCACGGCGGGGCCCTTGCCGCGGTTGAGCATCCGGCTTTGCAGATAGGTTGCATCCGCAGCGATGCCCATCAGCCCGCCCAGCGCATCGACCTCCCGGACCAGATGTCCCTTGGCTGTGCCGCCGATGGACGGGTTGCAGGGCATATTGCCGATGAAATCCAGCGACAGTGTAAACACCGCCGTTTTTGCCCCGACCTTTGCCGCCGCATGGGCCGCTTCAATCCCCGCGTGCCCTGCGCCAATGACAATGACGTCATAGGTTCCTAGTTTGTCCATAGTTGTTTTTTCCCTCTTGCGTAATTTATCCGTGAGTGGTTTGCAAATAAAAAATAATAAATAAGAAATAATAAATGTGGATGCGCGCCGCGCGCGCAATTTAAAATTACCTTACATTCTTCTTTAAGGTACTCTTATTTTTTTATGTTTCTGCTTTCTTTGCTTTATTTAAGGTGGAGATAAGAATTTTCTTTATTTCGGTGCAGTCTTTCAATAAAGACTCGCTCTGTGTACTTGTCAGGTACTCTGTCTTGGTCAGCAGAATAATCCAATATTCCGTTTCTGAGGCTTCCTTCAGTGAGATGTGCAGCTTTGAAATAAAATCCTGCCTGCTGGCACCATAAACTGCCTCATGTGCATTTGCTCCAATGGAAGTTCCGCTACGCAGCAGCTGTCTGGACATAATATCTTCCTTCTTTTCCTTCACAAGATACTGGCAGCTTCGCACAATTCTGACGGAAAAATTCATTGTTTTATCCAGAAGCACATTGTTCTGTATCACAGCAAGTCTCCCACCGCAGAGTATTTTGTTTGCGCCCAAAGGCGCAAACTCCACCATTTTTATTATTTATTATTTTTTATTTCTTATTTGCTTGGCTATTATTTTCCCACACAAAACGTCTCAAACACTTCATCAATCGTTGCCGCTGTCGCATCCTCGCCGGTCAAATCGAACAGCGCCTGCAGAGCATCGGTCAGGCAGACGGCGGCGGCGTCAAGGCCAAAACCGTTCTGGCGGGCGGTGATGGCCTCGGTCAGGGCGTCCCGGGCGCGGGTAGCGGCGGAAAGCTGGCGGGCACTGCACAGCTGTGCGGCGGTAGGGTCAAGCCGGGCAGTTCCCAGCAAATCCGCCACGGCATCGGTCAGCGCCTGCAGGCCCACGGCATCTTTGGCACACATCGGGACAATTTTTTTGAAATAAGGCTCCAATGTTCCACGTGGAACATCGCTGCACTCCCCTGCTAAATCCTGCTTGTTCAGCACGGCAATGGCCGGGCGGCCCTTGCATTTGCGGGCCAGCTCTATATCATCCTCGCCAAGCGGCTGCGCGGCATCAAACACGGCCAGCACAAGCCCGGCCTCGTCCAACTTTTTCCAGCTGCGGCGGATGCCCTCGGCCTCAATCGCGTCACCGTCATCACCCACATCCCGCACACCGGCGGTATCAAACAGGTTCAGCCGGACATTGCCCAGCTGCACCGCCTGCTCCACAATATCGCGGGTCGTGCCCGCCACCGGCGTGACAATGGCCCGGTCAAACCCGGCCAGCAGATTCAGCAGCGTGCTTTTGCCCACGTTGGGGCGCCCCAGCAACACACAATCCACACCGTGGCGCAGTACCGCGCCCGCGCTGTAACCTTGAATCAGTGCATCCAACTCGGCCTTCTGGTCGGTCAGAGTCTTTACAAAAGCCTCGTCGGACAGCTCCGGCACATCCTCCTCCGGGTAATCAACCCAGGCCGTCAGGTGGGCGTTCAGCGTCTGCAGGGCGGTCTGTATTTTGCCAATGCGCTTAGCCAGTCGGCCATCCAGCGCGGATTTTGCCAGCGCGGCCCCCTGCCGCCCATTGGCCGCGATAACCTCCATCACCGCTTCGGCCTGCGTCAGCGACATACGGCCGTTTTCCAGCGCACGGCGGGTAAACTCTCCCGGCCCGGCCGGGGCACAGCCCGCGTCAATCAACGCTTCCAACAGGCCGTCCGCCATGGCGGTGCCCCCATGCACCGACAGCTCAATCACATCCTCGCCGGTGTAGGAGTGCGGCGCACGGAAAAACAGCGCCACACACTCGTCCATCTCCGCGCCGTGCAGCAGATAATGCCCCAGCATAGCGGTGTAGCCCTTTGCATCGGCCACGCGCTTTTCCTTGCGGATGGGCGCAAAAATCCTGCCGACAACGGCATAGCTATCCGGCCCGGAAACGCGGACCGTTGCAATGCCGCCCTCGCCCGGTGGCGTTGCCAGCGCGCAAATTGTACTGTGCAGATGTTTCATGTGCGGGTGCTCCTTTATTTGTTCTAACACTTTAGCATAGCATGATTCGGCGTTCTTTACCAGCCTTTTTCCGGCCTTTTTTATAAAAAAGGCCTCGGCGAAAAAATTTCAAACCACCAAAAAGGAGAGGCCTCTGCAGCCTCTCCTTCCCGGTATACTATATTGAAAGTTTCTTTGCTTACTTTCTTTTCAAAGAAAGTACGTTATTCCTCGTCGTTGGTGTCGGTGGCGGCGTCCTCGGCAGCCTCCTGAGCCAGCTCCTCGGCTTCAATCGCAGCCAGCTCCTCGGGGGTCGGGTCGGTTTCACCTACATCCTCGATTTTCGCGGTCTCGGCCTCGTTGTCGCGGTCAACACGGGCCACAACGGCCACCTTGTCATCCTCCACAAGGCGCATCACGCGGACACCGCTGCCGTAGCGGCTCTGGACGTTGATGTCGGCGGCATGAATCCGAATCAGAATACCGTTCTGGCTGATCAGAATCAAATCGTCGGTGTCATCCACGATCTTGATGCCCGCCACGTTGCCGTTGGAATAGTTGCGGATGCCCAGACCGCCGCGCTTGGTAATGCGGTAATCATCAATGCGGCTGCGGCGGCCCTTGCCCTCCTCGCTGATGGTCAGCACAGTGGCACCCGGGCGGCAGACGCCTGCGCCGACGACATAGTCGCCCTCGCGCAGCTTAATCACGCGGACACCGTGGCCGGTACGGCCCATCGAGCGCGCACCGTCCTCGGTAAAGTGGATGGCAGCACCGTCATGGGTGGCCACGATAATCTCATCGTCACCCTTGGTCAGGTGGCTCCACACAAGGCTGTCGCCCTCGTTCAAAGCAATGGCGATCAGGCCCGCCTTGCGGATGTTGCGGAACTGGGACAGCGGGGTGCGCTTAATCAGACCCTGCTTCGTCACCATCGTGGCGTAGGTGTTGTCCTCGTCCACATCCGCCTTCTGTTGCAGCATCAGGGTTACCTTTTCGCCCTCCTGCAGCTGCAGCAGATTTACGATATGGCTGCCCTTGGCGGTGCGGCTGCCCTCCGGCACCTGATAGCCCTTCAGACGGTAGACGCGGCCCTGATTGGTGAGGAACAGCATATAGTCATGGGTGGAGCCTACATACATTTCCTCGGTAAAGTCCTCGTCCTTCTGGGTCATACCCTGCACGCCGCGGCCACCGCGGTTCTGTGCCTGATAGGTGTCCAGCGTGGTGCGCTTGATGTAGCCCTCATGGGTCAGCGTAAAGACGCAGGTCTCCTCGGGAATCAGGTCCTCAATGTCAACCTCGCCGGAGACTGCCTCAATCGAGGTGCGGCGCTCATCGCCGTACTTGTCGGCCAGCGCGGTCAGGTCCTCCTCGACAATGCGCTTCACGTGCGCATCGTTGGCCAGAATGTCCTCATAATCGGCAATCGCGGTGCGCAGCTCGCCCAATTCCTGCTCGATTTTCAGAATTTCCAGACCGGCCAAGCGGCCCAGCTGCAGCTTGACGATGGCATCCGCCTGCGGCTCATCAAAGCCGAAGTTGTCCATCACAGCCTGACGCGCCTCGGCAAAGCCCCCCTTGCAGGCGCGAATCGTGGCGATGATTTCATCCACGATGTCAACTGCCTTGCGCAGGCCCTCCAGGATGTGCTCGCGCTCCTTCGCCTTCTTCAGGTCAAACGCCGTTCTGCGGCGGATAACCTGCATCTGGAACTCGATGTAGCGCTCCATCATGGTCTTGAGACTCATAATTTTGGGCACGCCGTCATCCAGCGCCAGCATAATGACACCCACGGTATCCTGCAGCTGTGTGTAGCGGTAGAGCTGGTTCAGCACGACCTGGGGGTTTGCATCCTTCTTGATTTCGATGACGATCTTCATGCCGGTACGGCTGGAGGATTCATCGTTCAGATCGCTGATGCCCTCAATGCGCTTGTCCTTCACAAGGTCCGCAATCGACTCAATCAGGCGGGTCTTGTTGACCATATAGGGGATTTCGGTAATCAGGATTTCATAGCGGCCGTTTTTCTTCTCGACAATTTCGGCGCGGCCGCGCAGGGTGATTTTGCCGCGGCCGGTCGCATAGGCGGCGCGGATGCCGCTGCGGCCCATAATGATGCCGCCGGTCGGGAAGTCCGGGCCCTTGACGTACTCCATCAGGCCGGCCAGGTCGATTTCGGGGTCGTCCATCAGGGCCACCATGCCGTTGACGATTTCCCGCAGGTTGTGCGGCGGAATGTTGGTGGCCATACCGACCGCAATACCCTGGCTGCCGTTGACCAGCAGGTTCGGGAAGCGGCTGGGCAGTACATGGGGCTCCTTCTTGGTTTCATCAAAGTTGGGGTCCCAGTCGATGGTGTCCTTCTCGATATCGGTCAGCATCTCGCAGGCCATCTTAGACATACGGGCCTCAGTATAACGGTAAGCAGCCGGGGGGTCACCGTCCACGGAGCCGAAGTTACCCTGACCATCTACCAGCGGGTAGCGCAGGCTGAAATCCTGTGCCAGACGAACCATCGCGTCATAGACGGAGGAGTCGCCGTGGGGGTGGTAGGAGCCCAGCACCGCACCGACGGTATCGGCCGATTTGCGGTAGGGGTGCTGAGGGTCATTGCCGCGCTCGTGCATCGTGTACAGAATACGGCGGTGCACGGGCTTGAGGCCGTCACGCACATCGGGCAGAGCACGCGCCACGATAACAGACATCGAGTAGTCCAGGAACGCCGTCTCGATCTCCTGTTTCACATCGCGCACAATGACCTTGGTACCGGACCCCGGCACCATGATGATGTTTTCTTCCATTGTATCACCTTAACTAACTTATCTTGTTGTGAATTGAATGCTTTGCTGTTCTCTACTTACTGTTTTTTCCATCCAAAACCCACTGTAACGGATTTCGGTCAATATACTGCCATATTTCTTCAAAATCGTGCCGGTTGCGGATGATGTGGTCGTAAAAGGATCTTTGCCAAACAGGAAAACCTACATCACGGCTAACGCTTGCCTTATAGCTGTTCATGATTCCCGATACTGTAGGGGCGGCATATATGCCGCCCGCTGGCACCTCATCCTGACACCCTATAGAAAGAATCATATGCAGATGATTGGGCATGATAACATATTTTTCTATCTTTGCCTGTGGCTTATGTTTTTCAATTGCCAATAGGTTGCGCTCAGCAATTTTTCCTGTCTCGTTCAGACAAACCTGCACGGGCGGCATATATGCCGCCCCTACAACCTTACCAAACAAATGCCTCTTATCCTTACAGCATATCGTGATAAAGTAGTAATAATGCGCCGCATAATCAAACTGCTGTAAACGAAGCAGTTTCCGTTTTACCAGTTCCTTTTTCATACCTTATCGCGCTACGTTCCACGTGGAACATTACACATCCAGATTCGCGTACTTGGCGTTTTTCTCGATGAACTGGCGGCGGGGCTCGACCTGCTCGCCCATCAGGATGCTGAACGCCTCGTCGGCACGCTCGGCGTCCTCAATCTTAATCTGGACAATCACGCGGTTGTCGGGGTTCATGGTGGTTTCCCACAGCTGGTCGGGGTTCATCTCGCCCAAGCCTTTGTAGCGGTTGACCTTTGCGCCGGGCATTTCGGCGCTCAGAATCTTCATTTCCTCGTCATTATAGGCGTACTTGACGGTCTGGCCCTTCTGCAGCTTGAACAGCGGCGGCTGTGCCACGTAGACATAGCCGTGGTCAATCAGCGGGCGCATATAGCGGAAGAAGAAGGTCAGCATCAGGGTGCAGATGTGCGAGCCGTCGACATCGGCATCAGCCATAATGAAGATTTTGTGGTAGCGCACCTTGGTGATGTCAAACTCATCGCCAATGCCGGTGCCCAGCGCGGTCACAACCGGCATCAGCTTGTCATTGCCGTAGATGCGGTCGGCGCGTGCCTTCTCGACGTTCAGCATCTTGCCCCACAAGGGCAGAATGGCCTGAATGTTGGAGTCTCGGCCCATCTTGGCCGAGCCGCCTGCAGAATCGCCCTCCACGATGAACAGTTCGGTCTTGGAGGGGTCTTTTTCGTGGCAGTCTGCCAGCTTGCCGGGCATACGGTTGGATTCCAGCGCACTCTTGCGGCGGACCAGCTCGCGGGCCTTCTTGGCGGCGGCGCGGGCACGGGCGGCCTGCGTGGCCTTCTCCAGAATTGCCTTCGCCACAGCGGGGTTTTCCTCAAAGAATTCGGTCAGTGCCTTATAGACCACGTTGTTGACAAGGCCCTTGATGAAGGTGTTGCCCAGTTTTGCCTTGGTCTGGCCCTCAAACTGGGCCTCCTGCAGCTTGACACTGACCACCGCAATGATACCCTCGCGGGCGTCTGGGCCGGACAGATTCTCGTCCTTATCCTTCAGAATCCCCTTGGCGCGGCCATACTCGTTCAGCACGCGGGTCAGGGCCAGTTTGAAACCCTCCTCGTGGGTGCCGCCCTCGGGGGTGTGGACGTTGTTGGCAAAGCTCAGCAATAATTCATTGTAGCTGTTGTCATAATATTGCAGCGCAACCTCGGCCACGGCGCCCTGGCCTTCCCCCTTCATATACATAACCTGGGGATGCAGGGGCGTAAGGTCACGGCGCTCGCACAGATAGCTGACGAAGGAACGGATGCCGCCCTCATAGCACATCGTTTCGGCGCGCATTTCACCGTTCTGCTCGTCCTGCGGGCGGTCGGCGTCGGGGCGCTCGTCCGTCAGGGTGATGCGGACACCGGCGTTCAGGAACGCCTCCTCCCGCAGGCGCTTGAGCAGCGTTTCATAGCGGTAGAGCGTGGTTTCCTGGAACATCTCCGGGTCGGGCTTGAAGGTGACTGTCGTTCCGGTAGAAGCCGCCGCGCCGATTTTTTTCAGCTCGCCGTCCGGCTTGCCGCGCTTGAAGCTCTGCTCGTACTCGGCTCCGTCGCGGCGCACGCGGACAGTCAGCCACTCGGACAGGGCGTTGACAACCGACGCGCCGACGCCGTGCAGACCGCCGGCCACCTTGTAGCCGGAATCCTCGCCGCCGAACTTGCCGCCTGCGTGCAGCACAGTGTAGACAACGGTCACAGCCGGGATGCCCAGCTTGGGCTGGATGTCCACCGGGATACCGCGGCCATTGTCCGATACCTGAATGATGTTGCCGGGCTTGATGGTAACTTCGATATGGGTGCAGTACCCGGCCAGTGCTTCGTCAATCGCATTATCGACGATTTCGTAGACCAGATGATGCAGGCCGGAGGGGCCGGTGGAGCCGATATACATACCGGGGCGCTTGCGCACAGCCTCCAGACCCTCCAGAACCTGAATCTGCGCACCGCCGTAAGCGTGGTCGGTAGCCGTTTCGCGGTTGGTTTCGGTGATGATTTCTTCTGCCATGAAATGATAGCCTCCTGTCATGGGTGGGTATCTCTGCTTTACATCGCACGGTAGGGGCCGGGCACACCCGGCACGCCATTCTGCGATATTGCCCCTTGATCGGGCGATAACTTACAATTTAAAAATCCAACTTTTCAGCGCGCTTTTTCAGTGCTGCGGGGGAAAGCTGGCTGATGTAGACTGTCTCATCGGGGAAGTCTGTGACCATAAAACTCTTGGGCAGCGTGCCGGGTGCGCACAAATCGACCACGGCCCCCTCCGCCTCTGCGTGGCGGAAATATTCCTCTGTCCTGCGCGAGGCACCGGCTGTGTCCAGATCGAACACCCCGATAACGTCCCGCGTATTCAGTACAAAGTCCTGCCCTGCGTGAAAATACATAGCCTACTCCGTCACTTCTCCGTTTTTGACCATCACAATTTTACCGTTGGTACGCGCAAAAGCAGCGGTATCGCAGGTTGTCACAATGGTCTGGTGCTCCCCCATGCGGGTGAGCAGGTAGGTCTGGCGCTCATCGTCCAGCTCGCTCAGAACATCGTCCAGCAGCAGAACCGGGTGCTCGCCGAACAGCTCCCCTACCACGGTGGCCTCGGCCAGCTTCATGGCCAGCACGCAGCTGCGCTGCTGGCCCTGGCTGCCGTAAATTCTGGCGGGTTGGCCGTCCAACAGAATTTCCAAATCCTCGCGGTGGGGGCCCGCAAGGCAGAACCCGGCGCGCAGCTCCGCGGGGCGCATAGCGTGCAGCTTGGCCGCCAGTGCCTCCGGGGTGGGCGCGTCGGTGCACATCAGATAGCGCAGTTCCAGCGTTTCCGCCCCGTGGGAGATATCCCGGTAATTCTGCGCCGCCACAGGGGCGGCCTCGGCCAGAAATTTGCAGCGGTGCTCCATAATCAAGGCACCGTATTCCGCCAGCTGTTCATCGTAGGTGTCCAGCAGCATCCCGCCGTTTGGCGTTATATCGTAGCTTTTCAGCAGCGCATTTTTCTGGGCCGTCAGCCGCATATACCGCCGCAGCGCCACCAGATACGGCCTGTACATCTGGCACAGCGCTGAATCCAGAAACCGCCGCCGCCCATCCGGGCCGCCCTTGACAAGGCTCAGCAAATCCGGCTCAAACACAACGGCCTGAAAATTTCCGGCCAGTGCCGCGGCACGCCCAATGTCCGCGCCGTTCAGCCGCCCGGTACGCCCGGGCCGCTGGCTGCCTTTGCTGCCCACGGTCAGCCGGATGCTTTTTTCGACGTCCTGTGTCTCAAATGCGCCCTCCAGCACAGAAAATTCCTCGCCGCGCTTTATGAGCTCTGCATCCTTGGCGCCGCGGAAGCTCTTTCCGCCGGTCAGCAGCCAGACAGCCTCCAGCAGGTTCGTTTTGCCCTGCCCATTGGGGCCGCACAGCACGGTCAGGTGGGGGTCAGGGTTCAACTCTGCGTGCGCAATATTACGATGATTCGTTAATTCAAGATGGGTCAAGCGCATTACGCGCCCTCCGCGACCTGCACGGTCTGGCCGTCCAGCTCCACGGTATCCCCCGCACGGCATTTTTTACCGCGCATGGTGCAGACCTCGCCGTTGACCTTGACCGCGCCGCCCTGAATCAGCTCCTTGGCTTCGCCGCCGGTCTCGCACAGGCCCGCAAACTTCAGCAGGGCGTCCAGCTTGATAAATTCCGTGTTAATACGTATTTTTTCCATAATTCTATCAACCCTCGTTCTTGAAGCGCACCGGTAGCACCAGATAGATGAAGTCCTTGCCGTCCTCGGGCAGGAGCTTGACCGGGCTTAAAGGGCCGTTGATTTCCAGCACCATGCGTTCACATTTGGAGTAGCGCAGCGCATCCAGCAGATAGCGGTTGTTGAAGCCGATTTCCACCGGGTCGCCGGTCATTTCGACCGGGGCAAACTCATCCAGCACCTTGCCAAGCGGCGTCTGGCAGCGCACCGTGACCTTATCCTCGCTGAAGGTAATGCGCAGCGGGTTTTTCAGTCGCTCGGTGATAACCAGGGATGCACGCTCAATCGTATCGATGAAGGTCTTGCAGTCAACGGTAATACGTGTTTTTTTATCCTTCGGGATAACACTCTCGTAGTTCAGGAAGTCGCCCTCGATCAGGCGGCTCATAATCGTGTAGCCGTTGGAGGTGAACACGACATAGCGGCGGTTGGCGTCGATTTTCACATCGTCATCCGCGCCGCCCATAATTTTCAGCAGCTCCTGCAGTGTCTTGGCCGGGATGATGATGCGGATATCGCGGGTGCACTCGACATCGCGCTGAATGATGGCCAGACGGTAGCCGTCCAGTGCAACAATCGTCAGGCTACCCGGCTCAATGACGAACAGTTCGCCGGTGTGGGCCGGCTTCTTGTCATCCTGGCTGACGGCGTAGATGGTTTTTTCAATCATCTCGCGCAGCATACCGCATTTTACGGTCATGGTGTTGTCTGCGCCGGTCACGGGCAGGCTGGGGTAATCGCTGGCGTTCAGCGCGGGAATCTCAAATTCTGCCACACCACCGCTGATTTTTGCCTGACCCTCATCGTTCAGCTCAATGCAGACATCGCCTGCGGGCATACGGTTGACCATCGCGCTCAGCAGTTTAGCGTCAAGAACGGTTTCACCGGGTACAAGTACGTTACATTCAATCGTGGTGGTGATGCCCATTTCCATATCGTAGCCGGTCAGCGTCAGGTTGAAGCCCTCGGCCTTCATATAGATGCCTTCCAGCACAGGGATGGCTGCGCGGTTGGTGATAGCGCGGGAAACACCGTCGATGGCGCTGGCCAGCAGCGTTTTTTCACATTCAAATTTCATAGTATCTCCTCGAAGCCGCTTTTTTGTAAAAAAGCGGCACAAAAAACTTCAATAATCTCGGTTATCTTTACTTTTTTCTGTTTTCCACAGGGTTCGTGCTGATTTTATGGGTAGCAGAGGTTTATTTTCAGCCTTCTGGCTACAGAAACTATTAACTTTGGTAGTAGTAGTAGTAGGGGCTGTTAGTTTCGTGGAAAACTCTGCCACACTTGATTCCACCGCGGAAAATCAGGCATTCAATGTTTTGAACAGGCTGTTGACTTTCTTGTGGAAAACTCAAAACCCGCCGTTTTTCAACACCCTTCGTGGAATACCCCACGTTGAAAACTAAAAACTCCGTTGAAAGCTTACTTTCTTTGAAAAGAAAGTAAGCAAAGAAACTTTAAAGCCACAACCCGGGAACGAGATTGCACGATGTTACGCTTCTTTTACAGCCCTACTCGCGGGAAAAGGCATGAAAAGTTCTTTGGGTCCTTTCTTGAAAGAAAGGACCTTAGGCGCGGACGTTTTTCATGATGTCGCTGCACATTTCTTTCAGGTGCTGATCGCGGTTGATGTTTTCTTCCATCGTTTTGATGGAATACACCACGGTGGAATGGTCGCGCTGGAATTCCTGCCCGATTGCCTCCATGCTCATGCCGGTCACCTCGCGGATGATGTACATTGTCATCTGCCGTGCGGCGCTCACATTTGCGTTGCGCTTCTTGCCGCGTATATCCGCAGGCATCACATTGTAGGTGCGCGCCACCTCGTTGAGGATTTTCTCAATCGTAACCGGAATCGGCTGGCTGTCGTTCAGCGTATCCTTGATGGCGGTCGTCGTCACGCCGATGCAGGGCTCAATGCCCTCCAGCATATAATAGGCGTTCAGCTTTTTGACCGCGCCCTCCAGCTGGCGGATGTTCTGCTTCAGATGATTGGCAATGTATTCGGCCACATCGTTCGGCAAATCCAGATTCAGCAGCTCTGCCTTGCGCTTGACGATGGCCACGCGGGTCTCAAAATCCGGCGGCTGAATGTCGGCGGTCAGGCCCCACTCAAACCGGGTGCGCAGACGCTCCTCCAGCGATTTGATTTCCTTGGCCGGGCGGTCGGAGGCAATCACGATCTGGCGGCCGTCATTGTGCAGCGTGTTGAAGGTGTGGAAAAACTCCTCCTGCGTGCTCTCCTTGCCTGCCAGGAACTGGATATCGTCAATCAGCAGCACGTCTGCCTTGCGGTATTTCTGCCGGAACTGCTCCATCGTTGCCGTCTTGATGGCGGAAATCGTCTCGTTGGTGAACATTTCACAATCCACATAGACAATGTTGAAATCCGGATGGTTTTTCTTGATTTCAAACTGGATGGCGTTCAGCAGATGGGTCTTGCCCAGACCGGACGGCCCATAGATGAACAGCGGGTTGTACGCGCCGGACGGATTGGCCGCAACAGCCTGCGCTGCTGCAAACGCAAACTGGTTCGAGGGTCCCTTGATGAAATTCTCAAAGGTGAAATCATACCGCCCGCTGGGCAGGGACTTCTCGTCCATCTTCGGCTCGCTGCCGTCGGACTTCTCGCCGTCCTCCGGCGGGGCCGCTACATAGAGAATCTCAACATCAAAGCCGAGGATGGCCTTGAAGGCCTCCTTCAGCAGCGCCGTGTAGCGGTCCGATACAATTTTCATAACGAACTCACTGCGCAGCTCCAGCGTGATGGTGTTGGAATTTTCAAAGCTGACCGCCCTGATATCCTTGATGTAAAACGCATAGGTGGCGTCGGAGGTCTTTTCCTTGCAATAGACCTTGACCGCATCCAATACCTCATTGATGGAATCCATGAATGTCGATACTCCCCACTTCCTGTTATAGATGAACGCCCAAAAACAGGGCGCAAAAATACTACATACAGTATACCACAAAATCGGGTTTTAAACAACAGCTATATATAATAAAGTAGGAATTTTTTTAAAAAGCCGAATTGTTGAAAATTTTCCCGCAGGGACGGCAGATAAAAATTTTACCGGAAAGTTTTCCACAAGAAGTGCGATTTTCAACAGTAAATAGTACAAAATGTAGTGGATAACTTTCTGTAGCGGCAATTCTTTGACGCGGGAGCGAAAAATTCCAGCAAAAAACCCTTGACAAATGGGGGTCTTATCGCGTATAATCTAACTCTGCAAGGCTGCCCCAGTGTATGGGCGAAGCCCTGAGCAAAACAGCCCATACCGGGATTTCAACAGGAGGAATGAAAAATGAAGCGTACTTTCCAGCCCAAGAAGCGTCAGCGCAGCCGCGTCCACGGTTTCCTGAACCGCATGGCTACCAAGAACGGCCGCAAGGTCATTGCCCGCCGCCGTGCGAAGGGCCGTAAGAGCCTGACTGTCTGATTCACTTCAGAAATTATGTGAACAAAAGGGCTGCCGAAGCAAAAATCGGCAGCCCTTTTTTCAAATTCACTTTACAGACGCAGAGAAAAAAGGTATTATTAGATAAATAAGCAAATAATAAATAATAAAGAATAAATAATAAAGCTGGTGTGCCGCCCGCGGCG
>OLJA01000586.1_pt1 | contig 23708 bp, 22 predicted proteins | sample 1601401 | NCBI WGS metagenome assembly OLJA01 (sample SAMN01915217, study PRJEB22387) | human gut metagenome | isolation source: stool | host: Homo sapiens | place: USA | reverse complement strand
AGCCGATAACCAGCGCCAGCCCGAACGGTGCCGCCCCGCCGTAGACCCGCCCCGCGCCCAGCAGTACACCGCCCGCCAGCGCAGCCCCCTGCCACAGCAGCGCCGCCGTGCGCGCCCCCGGCAGCAGACGCTCCATATTTTCGTGCAGTCTTTCCCCACTCAGTACAGCCATAGGTATCCCTCCGCAAACTTACAGTGTATGTCCGGACAGCTATGACTATACCACCCGCCCCCGCCGCATTTTGCCGCAGAGCGCAGAAACCCGAAAACAACATATAAACAAACAAAAAAGAGCATCCACGCCCATAAAAAGGCGGGATGCCTGTTGCTTTTGCAGTTTCGTTACAAAATATCGCTTGCGCAGCCGTCCAGGGCCTGCCTGTGCAGGGTGCCGCAACACCCCGCTGCAAAAAACGCACGGTGTATCCGGCCTTATTTTGGCAGTTTTTCCGAATATCATTTTCTTTTTGACTTTTTTCTGGATAGTGCTGGATTTTTTTCGACTTGTATGCTATAATTTTTTCACCATATTTGATAGGCTTCGCTTACCATACGTATGGCGTATAGAGACGTAATTCTTTATACATCTTTCGAGGAAAGGAGGAAAAAACCAATGAACAACTTCAAGAAGTTCGTTGCCGTTCTGCTGGGTGTTGTGATGGCTTGTGTCTTTGCAACCTCCGCTTTCGCTGACACTGCTTCCGACAAGGCCGCTATCATTGCCAAGCTGAATGCTTATGGCCTGACTGGCTATGAGGATGTCGTGAACAGCCTGGACGCTGATGGTGTTGCTACTCTGGTTGCCAACAAGGATACCCTGATTGCTCAGGCTGATCAGGTTAAGACCTATCTGAGCGAGAACCACTCCGCTGCTGACCAGGTTACCAACCTTCACTCTGCCCTTGACAATGTTAAGACCATCCTGAAGAAGGCCGGCATCGATGCTTATATTGATGCCAGCGTTCAGGGCAACACTGTTGTCGCTAAGACTACTGCTTACGCCAACGGCGTGAGTGGCGCCGCAACCGTCACTGAGGCGGTTGACCCCAGCAAGGAGACCAACAAGAAGGCTGCTGCCAACCCTGTTGTCGCTTCTTCCAACGCCGTCATCAAGGCTACCGGTGACAACGCTGCCGTTGTCTTCGTCGCTGCAGCTCTGGCTGTTGCTGGCGTTCTCGGCATGGCTGTCCGCAAGGAGCGCGCACTGTAATCAGTTGCACAAGTCCCGGTGATTCTTCACCGGCGGCGGGCAGAACTTCGGCTCTGCCCGTTTTCGTTGTTATTACAGGTTCTGTCAACTTTCCGTAGACTGCCTTTTTCATAAATCATTTCATTTTTCAGAAGGGAAATCCACCATTATGCAGGCAAGCAGAAAACCATCCTTCTTCCGCCGCAGTCCTCTGGCCTATCTTGTTGTGCCGCTGCTTTTTGCGCTGGTGTCCGCTGCGCTGATTTTTGCTGTCGGCCGTGCGGTTTTAGGGCCTTATCTGTCTCTGGCAAGCTGGTTCTTCACCACGACGGAGGATTCCCAGCCGCAAGATTTGCTGGCCAACGCCGCCACCGTCATCAACGGCGGCACCGCAGCCGAGCAAGCCTCCCAGCCGGAGAGCATCCCTCTCAGCTCCATCACCTACCCGGTCAGCGGCGACCGCTACGCCACCATCACCCTGTCCGGCACTAACGTGAACGCCCCTGTCTACTACGGTGACACCAACAAGATTCTGAATCAGGGCGTCGGCACCTACGTGGATGACTCCCGCGCGGGCATCCCCGGTGAGGGCAAAACCATCCTGCTGGCGGGCCACAACAACACCTTCTTCAATGATCTGCAGCACGCCGAAATCGGCGCGACTGTCACCATCACCACCCACTACGGTGTCTACACCTATGAGGTCACCGATATGGCGGTCAAGGACTATCAGGATGAAACCGCCTACGATTTCACCCGCACGGACGAAAATCTGATTCTGTACACCTGCTATCCCTTCGATGCACTGGGTTTCACGCCGAATCGCTATTTCGTCTACGCCAAATATGTCTCCGGCCCTGTGCTGGACAAAAACAGCTAAGGGGGTCGCACTATGAGTAAAAACGCTTCTGCACGCCCGCAGTCCAAGGGCAGCGCCCCCTGGGCGCTGCTGCTGTCCTGGCTTTCCAGCCTGCTTTTGACGCTGCTGGCGCTCTTTCTGGTGCTGCTGACCACCGTTTGCAGCCCCTCCTTCATGAAGCAGCAGGTTGCCCGCAGCGATTTCAGCGAGGCCGCCTACACCTATCTGTACGATAACTACACCAGCTACGGCGCGGCCTCCGGCTTCTCCGCCGATGTAATGACCGCCGCCATTTCCCGCGACCAGATTACCGCCGATATGGAAAGCGCGGTGACGCGCCTCTACAAAGGGGACACAGCGCTGGATGCGCGTGACGCCATCCAGACCTCCACCTATGAGAATCTGATTGCCGATCTGGATTCCCGCGGCATAGAGGTCACCCAGGATATCGCGTCCGCCGTCGATATCGTGGCCGACGCCTGCCGCCAGGACTACTCCAACTATGTTGCGGTTCCGCTGGCCAGCCAGCTGTACACCATTATTGAAAAATTCAACCGCGTTGTCCCTGCCGCCGTCTGCATTACCGCAGTGTTCTGCGCCGTCAGCATCTTCCTGATGCTGCGTCTGGCGGGTACGCCCCGCTTCGGCGTGCGCTGCCTGACCTATGCCTTCACCGCGGCCACCGCCCTGTGCGCACTGGCCGCCACGGCCATCTATCCCGCGCTGCATCTGGAGAACCTCAGCCTCTCTCCCGCTTCCGTCAAGCAGCTGGTTCTCACCTATTTCCAAAACCTTTTTGGCCGCTTCGGCCTGTTTGCGCTCATCTACGGTGCGGTTGCCGTGATTCTTCTGGCCCTTGTCCTTACCGCCGGAAGCCGCAAAAAGCGCCGCCAGAACATTTGATAGGAGGACCCACTGCATGGAAAACGAAGCATACGAGACCATTGACCTCCTGGAGGTTCTGAACGCCGTCCGCCAGCACATTCTGGCCATCATCCTGACCACGCTGGTGCTGGCCGCCGCGGGCTTCGGCGTCTCCAAGTTCCTGATGACGCCCAAGTATGAGGCCTCCGCCCTGATGATTGTCAACACCCGGCAGGACACCTCCGCCACCGTCACCAGCGACCAGATCAACTCCGCCACCAAGCTGGTCTCCACCTACAGCATCATCCTCAAGAGCGATACCGTGCTGAATCAGGTCATCCAGAATCTGGGTCTGAGCCTTGACTACCAGCATCTGGCGGAGCGTGTCACGGTCAGCGCCGTGGATGACACACAGGTTATGAAGGTCACTGTTACCAGTGACAACCCCGAGTGGGCGCGTCAGGTCTGCGAGCAGATTACCCAGATTTCCCCCGATGTCATTCTGGAGGCGGTTGAAGCCGGCTCCGTCAAGGTTATCTCCAACGCATCCATCAGCCCGGAACCTGTCTCCCCCAACGTTTCTCGCAACACGGCGCTGGGCGCTGTGGCCGGTCTGGTCATCAGCGTTGGCATCGTTTTCCTGATGGTTCTGCTGGACAACAAGATTAACAACGAGGAGGACGTCTCCAAGTATCTGGATCTGACCGTTGTGGGCGTCATTCCCGAGTACGAGGGAGGTAAAAGGAAATGAGCAACGCAAAGAAAACTTCCAGCCACCGCAAGCTCCTTACCGTCGGCCCCAACGCGCCGTTCCCGTTTACGGAGGCCTATAAGTCCCTGCGCACCAACCTTGAATTCCTCTCTGCCTCCGGCAACTGCAAGACCATCCTGATTACCTCCTCTGTCCCGGAGGAGGGCAAGACCAACGTGGCCATCAATCTGGCCATCACGCTGGCCGGCTCCGGCAAGCGGGTTGTGCTGGTGGACTGCGATATGCGCAAATCCACCGTTTCCCGCTATATGCGGATTCCCCGCGGCCATGCGGGCCTGACGAACGTCATCACCTCCCGCGATGTCAGCACCCTGTCCACGGCGCTTGTCCGCATGAAGGAGACCGGCATCACGATTCTGCCTGTCGGCACGATTCCGCCGAACCCCGCCGAGCTGCTGGCCACCCCCATCACCGAGAAGATTTTCGGTGCGTTGCAGAATGCCTTTGACTACGTCATTGTGGACACCCCGCCCGTCTCGGTTGTCACCGATGCCGCCGTCCTCTGCCGCGTGGCGGACGGCGTGCTGCTGGTTGTGCGCCCCGGCGTCACCACCATTCAGGGCGCACAGCTGAGCAAAAAGAATCTGGAGGCCGTCAACGCCCACATTCTCGGCGTAGTGATGAACGGCTACAACGCCAAAAAGTCCGGCCGCAAGGACGGCTATTCCTACGCCTATTCCTACAGCTACTATGACAACAAGCAGCAGGGTTCTGATGAATGAGTACCGCCCTCGTTGATCTGCACTGTCACATCCTGCCCGGGATTGATGACGGTGCCCGGGATCTGGATATGTCGATGGCGCTCATCCGCAAGGAGCTGCAGGACGGTGCGGCGGGTATCGTGTTCACGCCGCACTTTCATTATGAGCGCATCACCGTTGAAAAATTTGTAGAGCAGCGCAAGGCCGCCTTCCGGCAGGTATCCGCCGCCGTCAGGGCGGAGGGACTGCCGCTGGCCGCCAAGCTGGGGGCCGAGGTGTTCTACTCCACGGCTCTGCCCAGCCTTGATTTGCGCAAGCTCGCCTTTGCCGGTACCAATTATATTCTGATTGAGTTTCCGACAACGATGCAGCCGCCGGGCATTGATGAAACGCTGTACGCCATCCGTGCGCAGGGCTACACACCGATTCTGGCGCACGTGGAGCGCTACCCCTTTGTGACCGAGGACCCGACCCTGCTCTACAACTGGGTCAGCGATGGCTGCCTTGCCCAGATAAACGCCACCGGCCTGATTCGTGACGGCCACACGGCGCGCTGGCTGCACAAGCTCATCGAGTGGAATCTCGTGCATCTGCTTTCCAGCGACTGCCACCACCCCGCCAAGCGCCCGCCCAACTTAAAGGACGGCTTTGACCATCTGCCGCCCAAGGTTGCCGCCCAGATGAAGAAGAACGCCATCCGCGTCTACCTCGGCGACGAGATAGACCCACCGGAGCCGCAGCTGCCCAAATACCGCTTCGGCCGCTGGGTGTGAGTTTTGGGGACGAGGATGTTCCTTCTTTACAAAGAAGGAACCGAAGAAATTCCAAATAGAATAATAAAAAGAGGGGTTGCGTGCCCCTCTTTTTGTTGTTTATGAGTTTTCAAAAAGCCCACCGGAACCCATCGGGCGAGCAATGCTCGCCCCTACAGGGGCTTGCGGGTGAATGGCTAGTCTGTAGGGGGCGGCGTCCCCGACGCCCCCTGCATTTCCCGGGTCAAGCCATTGGAATTTCTTTCGGTTCCTTTCTTTGCAAAGAAAGGGACCTCACGCCTCTGCCGTGGCCACCAGATACTTGTAAATCTGCGGCTTGTACTCCTCGTACAGGCCCAGATGCTCGTACAGCTCCTTGTAATAGGCAAACAGCGTAGCGCGGGTGGTCACAACGTTCATCGGGTTCAGTGCGGTGTGCACCGCACTGCCCGGCGTGTTGAAATAGTTGTAAATCGGCGTGGACAGCGCGTAAAAGCGCTCCGCATAGCGGATATAGCTCAGGTTGAAGTATAGATCTTCCGACCAGTCCATATCCTCGGCGCAGATAATATCATCGTGGGCACGCACAATATCAGCGCGGTAGAGCTTGTTCCACATAACGCCGTAGTAGAAGCTGGCCGGCTCCTGCATCAGTCCCGCCGCAAACTCCTCCTTCGTCATCGGCCCCTCCATCAGGAAGCCGAAGGTCTGCACCTTCACAGGGTGCTCGGGGCGGGGGTCATCCTCGGCCCGGGGCTTGGGCGGCGTGATGCGGTTATAGTGAGCAATGACCAAATCTGCCCCGCTCTCCTCCGCACGCTGCACCAGCATCTCGGTGGCGTAGGGCTGGATGGTATCGTCCGCGTCCACAAACTGCAGATACTTGCCCTTCGCCTCGCGCAGACCCATATTGCGGGTGGCGGCCACGCCGCTGTTGGCCTTGTCAATCAGCACAATGCGCGCATCAACATTGGCGTACATCTTGCACACCTCCAGGCTCACATCCTTGCTGCCGTCATTCAGCAGCAGAATTTCCAGGTTCTGGTAGGTCTGGCGGCGGATACTCTCCACGCAGCGGGCGATATGGTCCTGTGCGTTGTAAATCGGCACAATAATACTTACAAGCGGCTGTTTCGTCATGGCGGGCGGCCTCCTTTATTTACTAATATATCCACAATACCACACTTTTGCCCGGTTGGCAATGGAAAAAGCGCACGCAATATGGTATGATAGAGCAAACGCCATTTCAAAATCAGGAAACGAGGTTTTGTTTATGAAAGCATCCATTCTCCGCCTGCGTGCGCTGGAAAAGCAGCTCTACGCCTACCGCTACGCGCTGAACGTTGTCGATTTTGACGCCGAGACCGTCGCCCCCGAGGGCGGTGCCGACGGCCGCGCCGAGGCCACCGAGGTGCTGAGCCGCGCCAGCTTTGATTTGCTGGTCAACGCCGACACCGCCGCCCTGCTGAAAGAGGCCGCCGCCGACGCCGAAACCGAGCAGGAAAAGGCCGAGGTTCGCAACCTGCAGCGCCAGTATGATGAAATCGCCAAGATTCCTGCTGACGAGTACGCCGCCTTCACAAAGCTGTGCAGCCAGAGCGTGCCCGCGTGGGTCAAAGCCAAGCGCACCAACGATTTCAGCCTCTTTGCGCCGTATCTGGAAAAGATTGTTGCCGCCCGCCGTGCGCAGGCCCACTATTTTGCCCCCGACCGCGACCCCTACGAGGTCTTGCTGGACAGCTACGAGAAGGGCCTGACCATCGCCCAGTGTGACGCCTTCTTTGCCACCCTGCGCGAGACCATCGTCCCGCTGCTGGCCGACATTGAGGCCCGCGGCAAGGCCGTGCGCACCGATTTTCTCGACCAGGACTGGCCGCTGGAGGGCCAGCGCAAGGTCAGCCAGAAGATTATGGAGCTGTGGGGTCTTGACCCGGCGCACTGCCATCTTTCCGAGAGTGAGCACCCCTTCACCACCGAGTTCTGGCGCGGCGATGTTCGCATCACCACCCACTATATGGAGCGCGATATGTTCTCCAACCTGTACAGTGTGGCGCACGAGGGCGGCCACGCGCTGTATGAGCTGAACATCAACCCCGACTACGATTACACCGCCGTGACCGGCGGCGCCACCATGGGCATCCACGAGAGCCAGTCCCGCCTGTTTGAGAACATCGTGGGCCGTTCCCGCGCCTTTGTGGACTACCTGTACCCGACCCTGAAGGAGATTTTCCCCGCCCAGCTGGCCGACGTCAGCGCCGAGGAAATCTGGCGCGCCGCCAACCGTGCCGAGCCGAGCCTGATTCGCACCGAAGCCGACGAGCTGACCTACGCACTGCACATTATGGTGCGCTATGAGCTGGAAAAGGCCCTGATACAGGGCACGCTGGCCGTGGCCGACCTACCCGCCGCCTGGAACGCCAAGTATAAAGAATATCTGGGTGTGGACGTGCCGGATGACGCGCACGGCTGCCTGCAGGACATCCACTGGGCGATGGGCGACATCGGCTACTTCCCCAGCTATGCGCTGGGCAGTGCCTACGGCGCACAGGCCATTGATGACCTGCGCAAGACCCATGATTTTGACGCCGAGTGGGCCCGCGGCGACATGGAGCCGCTGAAGGCCGCCCTCAAGGAGCGTGTCTGGCAGTGGGGCAGCATGAAGGAGCCCCAGTGGCTGGTGGAAAGCCTCTGCGGCGGCCCCTTCGACCCCCACCACTTCACCGACTACCTCAAGCGCAAATACACCGAGCTGTACGCGCTGTAAGCAGCCGATTTTCCTGGACGGCCTTACCGGGTTGTACAACCGCGTCTATCTGGGATTTCTGCAGAAGCAGGCCGACAACCAGAAAGATGCGCCGGTGACGAGTTTGTGGTCATGCTGAACACCACCGATGAGCAGCTGATTGCCAGCGCAAAGCGCAATTTTGTGCTGGAAAGCGCCGCAAGCGGTAATATCTCCGCCCCTACAGTCACCAATCCCACCCGCAGAACGGGTGGGATTTTTACGTTATATTCTTATGCCATTTCCCGGTACAGCTGTTCCAGCACGTCCCCGGCCCGGCGGGCGGTGTCGGGATTTTCCTGCGCCCATGCCTGCAGGGCGGTGCGGGCGTACAGGGCGTCCCCGGCCTCCGGATACGCCCAGCCGTCAAAGCTGCCGTCCGGCAGCTGCACCAGCTCCACCAGCGTGTTGCCGCGGCTCAGGTAGAACAGCTGCTTGCCGCCCAGCGCGGCCATCTCGGCGGCGTCGGCCTCCCGGTTGGTGCACTGGGGCACTGTGTCCACCAGCCGCCGCAGCTCTGCCAGCAGGGTGTCCCCCTCCTCCGGGTAGGCGTCCGTGCCCTTTGCCTGCGCGATCTCGCCAAAGCAGTAGTCCTGCTGCCATGGCGGGCACTGCCCCTTGGCTGCGCGTGCCACACAATCCTGCAAATCTTCCTGATAGCCCTGTTTCACCATGTTGCGATAGTTGTTCATAAGTCATTCTCCATTTATATGTATTCTTGCATTTGCTTCCCGTGTCACCTTGCAGCTTTATCCTACCACATCCTTTTGTCGAATCCTGCCGTATTATAGGACCGAACGCTGTTTTATTTTGGCACCCGCTGATTTTTTCCGTCGAATCAGCTTCCACAAGCGCAAAAATGCGCGCCCGCCGCTTTTTTTGCACGGCGGCACAGGTTTCGACAGGGAATTTGTTGCACTTTGGGCGCGGAATTGCTATAATATATTCTGTAAATTTATACTATGGAGGAGCTATCCCCATGAACTGGATTGACAAATTGGAGCGCCGCTACGGCCGCTTCGGCATCCCGCACCTCGTCAACGGCCTTTTGGTCGGCCAGCTGGTGGCGGGGCTGATCGTGCTGCTGATTAACTGGCAGTTTTCCGCCCTCATCGCGCTGAGCCGCACCTATGTGCTGCACGGCCAGATCTGGCGTCTTATCACGTTTTTGTTCCAGCCCATCTGGCTGGGCAGTGTACTGGGCATCCTGAATCTGGTGTTCTACTTCTGGATTGGCAACGCCCTGACCCGCGTCTGGGGCGATTTCCGCATGACGCTCTTCATCGCGCTGGGCGTGGTGGGCGCGTGGGTCAGCTGCCTGCTGACCGGCTCTGCCGGGCCCAGCGCCATCTTCACAAGTATGCTGTTCGCCTACACATGGCTGTGGCCGGACCAGATGGTGCTGCTGTTCGGCATCATCCCCTTCAAGATGAAGTATCTGGGCTGGTACGAGCTGGCGCTGTGGGCCATCAGCTTCCTGATGGGCGACTTTGCCACCAAGCTCAGCCTTATTTTCGGTCTGGCAGGCTTTCTGGCGTTCTATGGCCGCGAGGTCTTTGACTGGTGCCGTGATGCCATCACCAGCTGGAAGCGCCGCCGTGACTGGGAAAACCGCAACCGCTGAATCTGCACCACACTATATAAGAAAGGTCGAGTACCATGAAACTCATCACTGCCATTATCAATAAGGAAGATTCCAAAAACGTCTGCAACGAGCTGCTGAAAAGCAAGTTCTACGTCACCCGTCTGGCCACCACCGGCGGTTTCCTGATGGCGGGCAATATGACGCTGCTCATCTGCACCGATGACGAGCGCGTTGAGGACTGCATCGGCATTATCTCCAAATGCTGCAAGCAGCGCACCGAGATCGTGCCCGGCACCGCCACGCTGGGCCTTGGCATTGAGAGCGCCATGCCGATGGAGGTCACCGTGGGCGGCGCAACCGTCATGGTCACCAACGTTGAGCGCTTTGAAAAGCTGTGATGCTGGAGCGTCTGGCCGGCAATGACGCGCTGAAGCATGAGCTGGGCACGGCTTTGCGCGGCGGGCGGCTGCCCCACGCCATTCTGCTGGTGGGGGAGCCGGGCTGCGGCGCGGGCTTTGCGGCGCGCTGCCTTGCCGCCGATTACCTCTACCCGCAGGGCGGCCCCCACGCCGAGGCCGTGCTGAAAAAGGAGGACGCCGAGTGTCTGGTGCTGCAGGGCGAGGGTGCCAGCGGCCAGATACCGGTCAAGAAGGTGCGCGAGGCGCGGGAGGCCATCCAACGCTCGGCGCTTTCGACCGATGCCGCGGGCCGCGTGCTCTTCATCTACGGCGCGCAGAATCTGAACGGCTCCTCCGCCAATGCCATGCTGAAAATCATCGAGGAGCCGCCCGAGGGCGTGCTCTTCCTGCTGACGGCCACCAGCGCCGCTACCGTGCTGCCCACCATCCGCAGCCGCTGTGCGGCGTACACGATCGCCCCGGTGCCCACGGCGGACTGCGCCGCCCGGCTGCGTGCCGAGCGCCTGCCCGCCAAGGCGGCGGACGAGCTGGCCTTCCTGTTCGAGGGGCACATCGGCACCGCGCTGAAAAGCTGGAATGACCCCACGGCCAAGGCCGCGCTGAGCATGGCCAAGACGCTGTGCGGCTACGCGGCACAGGGCGACACCTACCGCGCCCTGACGCTGCTGACCAAATATGAGCGCGACCGCGAGGGCTTTTCCACCCTGCTGTGGACGCTGGACCAGCTATGCAGCGCCGTGCTGCGCCGCCCCGCCTACGGGCAGGAGCAGTGCGGCGGGTTGACCCCCGAGGGGGCTGCCCGGACGCTGAACGCGGCGGCGCGAGCCCGCAAAAGCCTGACCGGCAACGGAAACCTGCGTCTGACCGTGGCCGTGCTGGCGGGCGAGCTGGCCTGAGGCCCGCAGGCTGTACAAACAACCCCATTTCATAAAAGGACACATTCCATGAAAGTAGTTTCCGTAAAATTCAAAGACAACGGCCGGGCGTACTATTTTGACCCCGGTGATTTCAAAATCAAGGAGGGCGACTTCGTGGTCGTCACCACGGCCCGCGGCACCGAGTGCGGCGAGGTTGTCCGTGCCGCGCATGAGGTGCCTGGCTTCTCCCGCGAGGTCAAGCCGGTGCTGCGCGTGGCGGACGCCGTGGACGTGCGCCGTATGCGCCAGAACCGCGCCGACGTGCAGCAGGCCTACACCATCTGTGAGCAGCGCATTGCCGCCCATAATCTGAAGATGAAGCTGGTGGACGCCGAGTACACCCTCGACCGCAGCAAGCTGGTTTTCTACTTCACCGCCGACAACCGCGTGGATTTCCGCGAGCTGGTCAAGGACCTCGCCTCGCAGTTCCACACTCGCATTGAGCTGCGCCAGATCGGCGTGCGCGATGAGAGCAAGATGCTGGGCGGTCTGGGCCTGTGCGGCCAGCCGTTCTGCTGCAGCCGCTTTCTGAAGAACTTCCAGCCGGTATCCATCAAGATGGCTAAGGAGCAGGGCCTGAGCCTGAATCCCGCCAAAATCAGTGGGTCATGCGGCCGCCTGATGTGCTGTCTGGCTTATGAACAGAAGAGTTATGAATATCTGAACTCCATCACGCCGCAGGTGGGCAGCATTGTCCGCACGCCGGACGGCGAGGGCACCGTCATTGAGGTCAATGTGGTGGCCGGCACGTTGAAAGTGCGTTCCAACGTAGAGATTCTGGCTCCGCGCATCTATAAGCGGGAGGAATGTGTCTACATCCGCGGCGGCAAGCGCGCCCCGCAGCCCGCCGACAAAGAGGACAATTAAGGGACTATAGCGCAGGTTAGTTGCGGCTTACCGTCGAAAAATTTCAAGATATGGCACTTGCCAAAACCGTCACAATGTGGTACACTAAATACAACGCAGTAGGCAGAGCAAACCCGCTGTGTGCCGATCCGGGGAGCAGCCGTGCAGGGCCGGGACGGTACAAAATATAGATTCAGCACGGAGATAAGGAGTTCACGATGGCTCATACCGTTTCCAGCGAGTGCGTTGCTTGCGGTGCATGTGTTGATACCTGCCCCGTTGGCGCAATCACTATGGAGGACAAGGCTGTTGTCGATGCAGCTTCCTGCGTTGACTGCGGCGCTTGCGAGGGCGTTTGCCCCACCGGTGCTATCCAGGCTGAGTAAGCTACATTAGCACATTCTGCGCGGCCCCCAGGCAAAGGGGGCCGCGCTTTTTTGTGTTTGTTCGGTTTGTTTTCGGGTATCGCGGAGGGGTCAAGCCCCCTCCAAACAAATCATCCCATAAACAGCATATCACGGCAACCTCGCGGGCGGCATATATGCCGCCCCTACAGACCAGCCCGCCCACACCTCGCAGTAGGGGCGGGGCTCTGCTCCGCCCGCAGAAGCCCCCCAAGAAATGCAGTTTGCGGGAAACAACCGGGCCGGGCATACCCGGCCCCTACTGGGTCGTAAATGAGGGAACGGCAGTTAGCGGGAAGTCAGAGTCGTCAAGCAGGGAGCGGCAGTCAGTGGGAAGCAGGAGTAGCAAAGGCAACCAGGGACGTTTGCCTCACAGCCGGGAGGGTGCAAGAGGCATCCGCAAAATATCCGCTTGCGCATTGTACGGAAAAGACTTATACTACTATTATAATACTATATAGGTGGAGTTTGCGATGATGAAGCTATACCGCACGCAGGACAAGCGTCTGACGCGTGTTGATGATATGAATGAAGGTGCCTGGGTCTGCCTGACCAACCCGACCGATGAGGAGGTTCGTCTGGCGGCAACCACGCTGGACATTGAGCCTGCCGACATCGTAGCCGCGACTGACCCCGAGGAATCGGCGCGTATCAGCTTAGAGGACGGCTACACCGTTATCATCGTAGATATTCCCATCAAGGTGGACGGCGCCGGAGAGGGCGTGTACACCACCATTCCCTTAGGCATCCTGCTGACGCAGGAGCTAATCGTCACAGTCTGCTCCACCGATACCGCCGTGGTGGGGGATTTCGCTGCCTGCCGGGTCAAGGGCTTCTCCACCCGCAAAAAGATGCGGTTCGTCTACCAGCTGCTTTACCGCGCCGCCACCATGTACCAGCAGGAGCTGCGGCTCATCGACCGCCGCCGCCAGGCCATTGAGAAAAACCTGTCCGGCGAGTTGAAGGACAGCGACCTGATGGAGCTGCACGCGCTGGAATCCACGCTGGTTTACTTTGCCACCAGTCTGCGGGCCAACGCCACCGTGCTGGACCGCCTGACCCGCTACAAGCGGCTGGAGCAGTACCCGGATGACCGCGAGCTGCTGGATGACGTCATTGTTGAAATCCGGCAGGCCATCGAGATGACCAGCATCTACCGCGACGATATCAAGGGCACGCGGGAGCTGTTCAGCTCGATTCTGGACAACCGCCTGAACAACGCCATGAAATACCTGACCAGCATCACGCTGCTGATGGCCGTGCCGACCGTTATCAGTGGCCTGTACGGTATGAACGTGCGGGCCGAGGGTATGCCCTTTGCCAGCTCCACCGCCGGGTTTGCCATTGTATTGGGGCTTACGCTGGCGTTGTGCGTCTTTGCGGCGTGGGTGCTGCACAAAAAACATATGCTGTAATGCAAACGCCTGCCACAAAAGGCAGGCGTTTTGTGTAACATACGGCTGAAAAATTCCTACCTTATATATAAAGGAGGTCATACCTATGGAGGACGCCGCAATCGTGGCGCTGTACTGGGCGCGGGACGAGCAGGCGCTGACCGAGACCGCCGCAAAATTCGGCGCGTACTGCCGCAAAATTGCCGACAACATTCTGCACAGCTCCCATGACGCCGAGGAGTGCGAAAACGACACCTGGCTGGCCGCGTGGAACAGTATGCCGGACAACCGCCCCGCACGGCTGGCACCGTATCTGGGGCGCATCACGCGCAATCTGGCGCTGGACCGCTTTGACAAGGCATCGGCCCAGAAACGCGGCAGCGGACAGACCTGTGCCCCGCTGGACGAGCTGGCCGAGTGCGTCGCCGCGCCGGGCGGCGTGGAGGACAGTTTTGACGCCGCCGAAACCGGACGGATCATCAGCGATTTTCTGCGCACTTTGCCGAAAGAAACTCGCAATATATTTTTGCGCCGCTATTGGTACTGCGACGCCACGGCAGATATTGCCGCGCGGTACGGCCTGACCGAGAGCAAGGTGCGGGTGACGCTGCACCGTACCCGCGGCAAGCTGGCCGCATACTTACAGGAAAGGGGTGCTGCGCTGTGACAGAGCGTGAATTGTTTGAGGCCATCGGCCATGTGGACGATGACCTGATTTTGGCTGCCGACGCGCCGTTGAAAAAGCGCCGCAAGCCGCCGGTTTACTGGCGCAGCTTTGCCGCCGTGGCCGCGTGCGCCTGCGTGTTTTTAGGCGGCGTGGCCGTGTGGCAGAGTGACGGATTCCGCAAAGCCAACATGACCAGCGAAGCCGCCGCCTTTGCCGCCGACGCCCCGGAGGAAGCCGCCGAGGTTGCCCCCGCACCGGATGTACCAATGCTGAGCGCCGCTGCGCCGCAGGCAGACAATGGGGACGCGGCCGTCAAGGAGGGGGCAGCAAAGGATTCCGCCGAGTCGTCTATCGCACTGGGCCTGGCACGGTGCGTGCAGATCGACGGCGTGCGTTATTTTGAGTCGCTGAAGGTGATTGATTTCATCGCTAACCGCGACCCGGACGGCGTGATCTCCGACAGCGTGGCAGCGGATGTGTTGCCCGATATGGACGGCTGCTCTAATTTTGGTGCCGGGTATTCGTATTGGGTCAACGAGGACGATGCCGTGGTGGTGGAGATTGACGGGGAATTTGTTGTGTTTGAAGCCGCGCCGTAGGGCGGGGTGACCCCACTCCGCCGCAGGTTCCCGGCAATATGCCGTTTATGGTTCGGTTTGTAGGGGGCGGCGTCTCCGACGCCCCGTGGCGGTTTCCCGGAAAATATCGTTGGCGGGTAGCCCGCGGAGGGGTCAAGACCCCTCCCTACAAATAACCCATAAACGGCATTTTGCGGGGAACGTGCGGGCGGCATATATGCCGCCCCTACAGAGCGATCCGGAAAATGGCGGCAATGGTCACGTTGCGGGCGGGCAATGCCCGGCCCCCATCATTTCCCCTTCTCCCGCTCTTTGGCGGCGCTGAGGGCTTCGGGCTTGCGGCTGCTTGCGGTCAGCAGCGTGGCGCGGGTCACGGCGGCACCGCCGAATTTGCGGCGCAGGGCGTCCGCGGCGCGGTCGAGCTTCTCCTGCTTGTCGGTGCGGGCGGCGTCCGTAAAGAAGTCCATCTGCTCAAAGTTGTCCTCGCCGGTTTTTTCGGCACTGACCCCCACCAGCCGCACCGGGCGCGCAGGCCACATCTGGCGCATCAGCTCGGCGGCCACATGGTACAGCCGGTCGGTTGAGTTGGTCGGGTTGAGCAGCGTGGTCTGGTGGCTGGTACGCCGGAAGGCGTTGTCCACCAGCTGCACCGTCACCACCCGGGCGGTCTTGCCGTCCGCCCGCAGCCGCCGCCCTACCGAGTCACACAGCGCCAGCATTGTGGCGTCGGCTTCCTCGGGCCAGGACAGATCCTGCGGCATCGTCACACTGTTGCCGTAGCTGTTGTCACGGCTGCCCTGCTTGGTCACCGTGTCGGTCTCGCGGCCGTTGGCATAGTTCCACAACGTCTCGCCGCGGCTGCCGAACATCCGGGTCGCCGTCTCGCGGTCCAGCCGGGCAAAGTCCCCGATCGTGCAGATGCCAAAGCTGTTCAGCTTTTTGGCCGCACTGGGGCCCACGCCAAATAAGTCCCCCACCGGCAACGGCCACATCTTGGTTTCAATCTCATATTTATATAAGGTATGCACCCGGTCGGGCTTTTCAAAGTCGGAGGCCATTTTGGCCAGCAGGCGGTTGGGCGCAATACCCACATTGACCGTAAAGCCCAGCTCCCGCTTGACGCGGCGGCGGATGGTGTGGGCAACCGTCAGCGGCGGGCCGAACAGCGCCTCGGTGCCGGTCATATCCAGAAACGCCTCGTCAATGCTGTACTGCTCCACATCCGGCGTGTAGTCGCCCAGAATCTTAATCAGTGCCTTGCTGTTTTGCACGTAAAAGTCAAAATCCGGCGGTACAATCGTCAGCCCCGGGCACTTGGCGCGGGCAGCAAACAGGCTCTCGCCGGTCTGGATGCCGTACTTTTTGGCCGGGCCGCTTTTGGCCAGCACCACGCCGTGGCGCTTGGCTTCATCGCCGCCCACCACCGCGGGTATCGTGCGCAGGTCCTGCACATCGCCGTCCTGCAGATGCTTGAGCGCCGACCATGACAGAAACGCCGAGTTGACATCCACATGAAAGTAAATCTTCGCCATCGGGAGCCTCCCTTCCGCCTTGCTTTTTCTCTATTATAGCATAAACTGCCCCTTGCGCACAGGCATCGGACGTGGTATAATTATATGTATATTTATACAGCAATATCGCATATATACAAAAAGGAAGTGTTCGTATGGACCTTGTAGGGCATGATTTTCTGACGCTGTTGGATTTTACCCCCGCGGAGATTGGCGGTCTGCTGGATTTAGCCGCCGAGCTGAAGGCCAAGAAGAAGGCCGGCATCCCGCATGACACGCTGCGCGGCAAGAATGTGGCGCTGATTTTTGAAAAGACCTCCACCCGCACCCGCTGCTCGTTTGAGGTTGCGGCCCACGATTTGGGCATGGGCACCACCTATCTGGACCCCACCGGCAGCCAGATTGGCAAGAAAGAGTCCATCGCCGACACGGCGCAGGTGCTTTCCGGTATGTTTGAGGGCATCGAGTACCGCGGCTATGGGCAGGCCATTGTGGAGGAGCTGGCCAAATACGCCAGCGTGCCGGTCTGGAACGGTCTGACGAACGAGTACCACCCCACCCAGATTCTGGCTGATTTCCTGACCCTGCGGGAGCATTTCGGCAAGCTGCAGGGGCTGAAGTTCGCCTACATGGGGGACGCCCGCTACAACATGGGCAACAGCCTGATGATTGGCTGCGCCAAGATGGGCCTGCATTTTGTGGCCTGCGCCCCCAAGGCCTACTGGCCGAACCCCGAGCTGGTGACCAAGTGCCAGGAATTTGCCCGGCTGAGCGGTGGCAGCATCACCCTGAGCGAGGACACTGACGCAGTAGCAGGCGCTGACGTTGTCTATACGGATGTCTGGGTCAGCATGGGTGAGCCGGTCGAGGTCTGGGAGGAGCGCATCAAAGCGCTGGCCCCCTATCAGGTCAATGCGGCGTTGATGGCCAAGGCCAAGCCGGGTGCGGTATTTATGCACTGCCTGCCCGCCTACCACGACCACAAGACCGCCATTGGCCGGGAAATTGGCGAGCGGTTCGGCCGCGCCGAAATGGAGGTGACGGACGAGGTATTCACCGGCCGCCAGTCCATCGTTTTTCAGGAGGCCGAAAACCGTATGCACACCATCAAGGCCGTCATGGCCGCCACGCTGGGCGCGTAAGCACCGGGCATACATATAAAAATAACCAATCAGGCGGAGCCTTCGCTTATACAGCGCGAAAGCTCCGCCTTTTTTTGTGGTGTGAAAATTTGCTGTGCAAACCAAAAAGGCACACCCTTTCGGATGTGCCTTGAAGGCTTGCGGTTAAAGGAGCTTACTCCTCAACATAGCCGTACTGCAGGTACCAGTAGCCGTAGGGGCTGTGCCAGGTGCCCTTCAGAGAGGGGCTCTGCAGCCAGAAGTCATTGTAGTAGGCAATGGGGATGCAGGCGTAATCATTCATCAGGATGTCCTCAGCCTCATGCAGCTTCTGGAAGTGGACGCTCTTGTCAGCAACCTTGGAAGCCTCGATCGCGGCATCGAAGTCAGCGCTGGAATACTTACCATCGTTGTTGCCGTTGCTGGTGGTGAACAGCTCGAGCATATTGGAGGGATCGTTGTAGTCCATGACCCAGCCGTTACGGGAAGCGTCATAGTCGCCGGCGCGGCGCAGCGGGGTGAAGCTGGCCCACTCGACCTTGTTGATGTTCACGGTGATGCCCAGCTCGCCCCAGGCCTGCTGCAGATACTCAGCAACGGGGGTGTGGTAGCCGGCATCGTTGGTGCTGTACTCGATGGTGGGGAAGCCTTCGCCGTTGGGGTAGCCGGCATCGGCCAGAGCCTGCTTGGCAGCCTCGAGGTTGGCCTCGTAGTCCTCGCTGATGTAGGTCTTGCCGCCGTTGGCGTTGTCGTAGAACATGCCGTTCTCATCGACGATGCCGGGGCCGACCAGATTGTAGGCGGGGGTGTAGGTGCCCTGCATGATGGTGTTGGCAACATAGTCACGGTCGATGGCCAGGCTCAGAGCCTTACGGACATTGACATCGTTGAACGGCTCCTTCTGGTCGTTCAGGGAGATGTAGTAGGTGCCCAGGATGGTGTCAACATAGAAGTCGCCGCCGTCCTCAGCCTTGGTCAGGCTGGGGATCTCATCGGTGGGAACATCCTTGACGAGCTGTGCCTCACCGCTGTTGTAAGCGGCGTAGGAGGCGCTGGAATCCTCGAGCAGGAGCAGGGTGATGGTGTCGGAAACGATCTTGGAGGAATCCCAGCCGCCGACATAGTTCGGGTTCTTGGTAAGCACGAGGCGCTCAGAGGGAACCCAATCAGAGATGTAGTAGGGGCCGTTGCAGATGTAGGTGTCAGGCTCGGTGCACCATGCATCGCCGTTGGCCTCAACAGTAGCCTGCTGCACAGGGCTCATGGCGGCAAAGGCAGCCAGCTTGTCAAAGTAAGCGCAGGGGTAGCTCAGGGTGACGGTCAGGGTCTTGCCATCCTCGCTGGCAACGACATTCAGGGCGTCGAAGTCAGGCTCGGTGGTCATGTTGCCGCCTGCATCGGGGTTGCCGGTGGCATCGGCGTAGCCGTCGATCATGCCGACAACAGTCTCGGCATAGGGGGCAGCGGTGTCGGGCGCGGCCAGACGCTTGAAGGAGTACTCAAAGTCCTTCGCGGTCAGGTCGGAGCCGTCGCTCCACTTCAGGCCGTCACGCATCGTGAAGGTCCAGACCAGGCCGTCATCGCTGACAGTGTAGCTCTCAGCCTGGCCGGGGATGACCTCGTTGTTCTCATCAATGAGCAGCAGCGGCTCAAAGACAGTGATCAGCGTGTTGGCACCGTCGATAGAGCTGTTCCGCGCGGGGTCCAGCGTCTCGGGGTTAGGTCCGTACTGGACAGTGAAGCCGCTGGCAGTGCCAGTGCTCTCTTCGCCGGTGGCAGCCTCGGTGGATGCAGCGGTGCTGGTCTCGGTGGAGGCTGCGGTGCTGGCAGAGCCGCCGCAGGCAGCGAGAGAAGCAGCCATGCAGCCGGCCATAGCCACGGCAGCAACATTCTTCATCTTCATGTGGAATACCCTCCAAATTCATTATCCAGATGGTGGCAGGCCGCCCAGTGTCCGCTGGAAATCTCCTTGAACTCCGGCACCTCGGCGGCGCAGCGCTCATCGGCGTAGGGGCAGCGGGTGCGGAAGCGGCAGCCGCTCGGCGGGTTCAGCGGGCTGGGCACATCGCCCTGCAGCACAATGCGGTGGCTCTGGCGGGCCGTGACAGGGTCCGCCACAGGAATGGCCGAAATCAGGCTGCGGGTGTAGGGGTGGACGCTGTGCGCAATCAGCTCAAAGCTGTCGGCCAGCTCCACCAGCTTGCCCAGATACATAACGCCGATGCGGTTGGAAATGTGCTTGACAACGCTCAGGTCATGGGCAATGAACAGATAGGTCAGGCCCATCTCCTGCTGCAGGTCCTCAAACATATTGACGACCTGCGCCTGAATCGAAACGTCCAGCGCGGAGACCGGCTCGTCGCAGACGATGAACTCCGGGTCCACAGCCAGGGCGCGGGCAATGCCGACACGCTGGCGCTGACCGCCCGAGAACTCGTGCGGGTAGCGATTGGCGTGCTCACTGTTCAGACCAACGCGCTCCAGCAGGGAGATGATCTTGTCATGGCGCTCCTTGGCGTTGGCGCACAGGTGGTGGATGTCGATACCCTCGCCCACGATGTCGCCGATGGTCATGCGGGGGTCAAGGCTCGCATAGGGGTCCTGGAACACAATCTGCATACGGCGGCGGTAGGGCAGCATATCCACCGCAATCTTTTCCTTCTTGTCAAACAGCACCTTGCCGTCATAGATGATCGTGCCGTCGGTAGGCTCATACAGGCGCAGCAGGGTGCGGCCGGTGGTCGTCTTGCCGCAGCCGGATTCGCCGACCAGACCCAGGGTCTCGCCCTTGCGGATGGCAAAGCTCACGTCATCCACAGCCTGCACATACTGCTTGTTCTTGCCCATGCCGCCGGCGGGGAAATACTGCTGCAGATGCTTTACTTCAACCAGATTCTTCTGCTCACTCATTCGGCCTTGCCTCCTTTCTCAAATTCTTCCTTCTGGCGCAGCCAGCAATAGGTGTAATGGGTGTCGCTCAGCTCGGTCTTGGGGGGCATTTTGCTCAGGCAGACCTTCATGCAGCTCTTGCAGCGGGGTGCAAAGGGGCAGCCCGCGGGCGGGTTCAGCAGGTCAACCGGCTGGCCCTCGATGGGAACCAGACGCTCCTTCTCCTCGGCGTTCAGCTTGGGGATGGAGTTGATCAGTCCCTTGGTGTACTCATGCTGGGGGTTGTAGAAGATTTCATCGGTCGTGCCGTATTCCACGATATGACCGGCGTACATAACAGCAATCTTCTCGCACATCTGGGCCACAACACCCAGATCGTGGGTAATCATAATGATGGACATACCCAGCTTGTGGCGCAGATCGTTCATCAGCTCCAGAATCTGGGCCTGTATGGTCACGTCCAGCGCGGTGGTGGGCTCGTCTGCAATCAGCAGCTTCGGCTCACAGGCCAGCGCAATGGCAATCATAACGCGCTGGCGCATACCGCCGGACAGCTCATGCGGGTACTGCTTCAGGCGGCGCTCCGGCTCGTTGATGCCGACCAGCTCCAGCAGCTCTTTGGCGCGGGCCCACGCCTCCTGCTTGGATTTCTGGGTGTGCAGGCGGATGACCTCGACAATCTGGTTGCCGATGGTGTACACCGGGTTCAGGCTGGTCATGGGGTCCTGGAAGATGATGGAAACCTCGTTGCCGCGGATCTTGCGGAACTCCTTCTCGGTCATCTTGTCAATCTGGTGGCCGTTGAACCACACCGTGCCGCCGACCAGACGGCCGGGGTAGGCGGTCAGGCCCATAATGGAATACGCCGTGACAGACTTGCCGGAGCCGGACTCGCCGACGATACCCAGCACGTCGCCCTGATTCATGCTGAAGGAAACGCCGTTCAGCGCCTTGACCTCACCGGCGGGGGTGAAGAAGGACAGGCGTTCGTCCTTGATTTCAAGAATTTTTTCGCTCATGATTCTTCCTCCCTTCCTTTAGCTCTTCAGCTTCGGGTCAAACGCGTCGCGCAGACCGTCGCCGAACAGGTTGAACACCAGAATCATCACGCTGATCATCAGCGCGGGGGCAATCAGCAGCACCGGGTAGGTGTTCATGCCCTTGACGGCATCGGTGGCCAGAGAGCCGAGCGACGGCATGGGGGCCGCAACGCCCAGACCGAGGAAGCTCAGGTAGCTCTCGGTGAAGATGGAGGACGGAATCTGCAGGGTGGTGGTGACGATCAGGGTGCCCATGCAGTTGGTCAGCAGATGCTTCTTGATGATGCGGCCGCCGGACGCGCCGAGTGCGCGGGCTGCGGTGACGTACTCGCTCTCCTTGAGGGTCAGCACCTGCGAGCGGACGATACGAGCCATGCCGACCCAGTACAGCAGCGCAAAGATGATGAAGATGGACACCATGTTGGGGCCGAGGGTCTGCATCCAGCCGAAGCCCGGTTTGGTGGCCAGCGTCTCCAGCGGCTCCTTGATGGCCATGGCCAGCAGGATGATGAGCAGAATGTCGGGGATAGTGTAGAGAATATCGGTAATGCGCATCATGATATTGTCAACCCAGCCGCCCGCAAACGCGGAGATGGCGCCGTAGGTTGCACCGATGAGCAGGACCAGCACCGAGGCCAGCAGGCCGACAGACAGGGACACGCGGGTGCCCATCATAACACGCACGGCAAAATCACGACCCATGCGGTCAGTGCCGAGGATATGCGGGAACACCTTCTCGCCTGCGTCGATCTTGGCCTGCTCAGCGGCAGAGTAGGCAAACGGGGCCAGATTGTTGCTGCCCTTGATCTGCTGCTCATAGCTGTAGGGCCACAGGGACGGCAGAACATAGGCCATAAACGCGATGAGCAGAATGACGACCAGACTGACCATGGCGATCTTGTTCTTCTTCAGGCGGCGCATACCGTCTTTCCAGAAGTTGACGCTCTCGCGCATGATGACAAGGCTCTTTTTCTCCTCGTTGGATGCGGGGGCGAAATCCTCCACGTTGAGTTGCAGGCTCAACGGATTCTTTTTCAGATTTTCCATTTTGTCTGCTCCTCCTTACTTCAGCTTGATGCGCGGGTCGATGATCTTGTACAGAATATCGACGACCACATTGGCCACAATGACGAGGCCGGCCAGCAGAATGGTGGTGCCCATGATCATCGTGTAGTCACGGTTGGTGATGGCGGACACAAAGTCGCGGCCCAGACCGGGGATGGAGAAGATTTTCTCCACAACAAAGGAGCCGGTCATCAGGCCGGCCAGCATCGGGCCGACGTAGGTGACAACAGGCAGAATGGCATTGCGCAGAGCGTGCTTGAACAGAATCTTGACGCTGGAAACGCCCTTGGCGCGGGCGGTGCGCATATAATCCTGACCCATAACGTCCAGCAGGCTCGAACGCATCAGGCGGGTGATGTAGGCGGTGGGATAGATGGCCAGCGCCGTGACCGGCATGATGTAGGCCGCAGGCTCGTTCAGGCCGACTGTGGGCAGCAGCTTGAGGTTCATGCCGAAGGTGTAGAGCAGCACAACGCTGGAGATAAAGCTCGGGATGGCGATGCCGCAGGTGGCAAAAACGATAATCAGGTTGTCAGCCCATTTTCCTCGGTTATACGCAGACAGACAGCCCAGCGGGATGCCGACGCAGAGCGCTACCAGCACGGACAGACCGGCGGTGCGGGCAGAGACCGGCAGCTTGGAGAAGATGATCTGGTTGACGGTACGGCCGCGCTGCTTTAGGCTCAGGCCCATATCGCCGTGCACCAGACTGTTCATATAATTCAGATACTGCACGCCCAGCGGCTTGTCCAGACCGTATTTCTCGGCCAGAGCCTGCTGCGCTGCCTTGCTGATGGACTTTTCCGCCACGAACGGGCCGCCGGGGACCAGGTTCATGATGAAAAAGGTAAGGGTCGCAACAATGAACACGCTGAAAATGCCCATTGCCACGCGCTTGACGATGTACTTCGCCATGATTGAGTGCCACTCCGTTTCTTATTGGAATACAAATTGGGGTCGATTCGGTTTATCTGTTTAATGCTCTGTATTATGCACGCGCATCTGTGCGTACGCCGTGGACACGCGGGGGAATAAAAAAGCCGATGGTGGCTGCGATTGCAAACACCATCGTTCGTAATCCGAAATCTAGTATTATTAGAAAATGTTGCAAAGTATTTGTCAATTCTCTGTTGCACAACAATCAACAACAAACAGCCGAAAACACCGGGGTCTTTGCTGCGAAATTTCAGTAAAGATGCCCATTTAAAGTTTTTTAAAAGTTTTTTTGAAAAAACGCTTGACTTTCCTTCTCCCCGGCGATATAATAATACACGTTCTCAGCGGGAACGCACAAGAGAATATGCGCCGGTAGCTCAGCTGGATAGAGTGTCTGACTACGAATCAGAAGGTCGG
>OLJA01000584.1_pt1 | contig 23760 bp, 23 predicted proteins | sample 1601401 | NCBI WGS metagenome assembly OLJA01 (sample SAMN01915217, study PRJEB22387) | human gut metagenome | isolation source: stool | host: Homo sapiens | place: USA | reverse complement strand
GTATCCGCCACTGGCGGCGCTCACCTTTGCAGCATCCAGTATTATCTGCGCTTTTTGCTTAGCAGTTTGTACTTCTCGCTCGCTGCATCGGCACTTAGAATTATGCGGTATTGCCCTAAGAGTCTGTCGACAAGTATAGTATATAACAAAAAAAGGTCACTTGCAATGCAAGTGACCTTGTCTCTACGTTACAAAAAAGATATCCATAAAAATGTTCTGGTGTAAATTGTTTTGTGAAATAGAAGAAGCCGAAAGCTATAAAGAACAAAAAATTACAGATTAAAATTTTACATGGGAAAGCGACCTAAAAGTTTTTTGCGTCTCCTGTTGCGAGTCAATAATTCATTGTGATGCCTTGCACAACAGCATTAAAGTCACCCTCTGGTATTCTTGAAAAATAGTCAGTTTGCAAGCCGGTGTTAAGTACATACATAAAATCGTCAAAACTATATAGCGCAGGAGCGTGGTCTAATCGAAGCAAGTTTTTACGAATGCTATCGGTTTTGGCAATTAAGCAAGTGTACGGAAATTTAGTGTCAATTTGCCTTGTATTTCCTCCGGGATGTGCCTCTTGCATATGCTGGGCGGTTGTCAATGCTATTAAATTTTCGTAATACGTGTATTTCTGTGTTTTTCCTACAGCATGATTCGTGGTAACTTTTATCCGAATATCAGCAATATATGTAACATTTTCTTGCTATCCCGTTGTAAAAACGCAGAAATGCATATTTTGATACACTTTATATAAACAGGGTAACCTTTTGACATTGTCCAGAACTTCCTAATTGTTTATTATATATTTAGCACAAATCCTACAGAAATAAAGGAGGAAAATATATGAAAAAAGAATAAAAAGGTTCTGAGTACATTGGCCTCAAAGAGTGCTTCGGAACAACAACACTTTCATTCACTCATGCTCTTAAGCTCCGATATGTTGACGATCATTGGGGAGACGACTATTATTTTGCCGGCTGACTTCAATCCGAAGAGGCCGAACTATTGGGAAGAACCTTCCATCCGCCATATCGGAAAGTGGTATTACCTCGTCTACCCAGCTACTGACATAACCGGTCTGAACTATGCCATGAGCCTTTTTTCGGACAAGGGATTCAGTCACAAAGGTCCGATCCATTCTTCCAGTGATATCGGCCTGAATGGCCGGAAGCTGATGAACGCCGCTTACCCCATGGGCAACAGCCACGGGGGCATGGTGTGCGTAAAGGGTCAGTGGTATATCTTTGACCATCGCAGAACAGGTAACATGAATTGGACAGCAATCTGGAGTCAGGCTGCGGCGCCTTCTTTTGCGATGGGTAACGGCATCTTGGGTGCCTGTTCCTTCGAAGATGCTGAGGAGCGCCGGGTTCGTCTGCTGAAAGAAGCAGATTTCAACTTTAGCTATGATAGTAACGGAAAGGAGATCTCTCGCACGTCAATGACAACTGCAGGGAAAGAAACAAGGCTGCAAATCATCCCTGAAAAGCTGTCTCTGCGTCCCAACAGTCAAGATCTGTGCTATGTAAATATTGATCTGGTGGGAACAGATGGTGTTACCAAGTCCACAGAAGATGTTCCTATCACAGTAACTGTTTCCGGAGCAGGCAGTCTGTTGGCGCTGGGTTCTGCGAAGCCGAATATGGGAGAGTGCTTCTTTGCTGATACCCATACCACTTATTACGGCAAGGCTCTTGCCGTAATTCGAATGGGCAATGAATGCGGCAAAATCCATATCAAGGCAAGCGCTCCTAATCTGGAAGATCAATTTATTGAACTAGAAGTGCGGGAGTAACCAAAGCTTCCTATAATACAAGGAGAGTGAACATGCTTAAAATTGCACAAAAAATCAAAAATGGCGAGTGTCCAGTGCTTTGCTTTTTTGGTGACAGTATAACGGATGGTCAGTTTGAATTTGCTAATGGGCATAAGGAATCAGTTCGCCACGAAGAATGGGTGTTCTGGAACATACTAAGAAACCGAATTAGGGAAGAGATAGGGCAGGAGGTTTCAATTGTCAATGCCGGAGTGGGTGGTAATTTTTCCAAAGACGGTCTTGCCAGAATACAGCAAGATGTTCTGGAAAGGAAACCGGACTTTTGCTGTGTTATGTTTGGTACTAACGATGTAACCAACGCCTACAAGGGAGACTCGGCGTTACAAGAATACGAAAAGAATATGGAGCAAATTCTGATTCGGTTGCGTGAAAGCAATATTGAAACAGTACTCATGACACCCGGAATGCTGTGTAAGCATCGTGTAAAAGGTTTCTGGGGATTTTGGTGGTATATTCACAGATATTTTGAAAACCTGCAAAAGGCTGGGCACATGGATGCCTATGTTGCCAAAATCAGAGAGATTGCCAACCAACTGGATATTCCGATTGCAGATGCATATGCCGAATGGCAGCTCCTCGAATCACAGGGAGTAGATACAACTGCTTTGCTGGCAAACGGTTTGAACCATCCGAATGCCGAAATGCACAAGGTATTTGCAAACAAACTATACGATGTGATTTTTATGTAGGAATATCCTGAAGGCCTCTGGTTATGATCAAAGCGCGATTGTTGGACAGACTGCGCAGAGTGCTGTACAGGTTATAAGGTGCATGGCTTCAGCATCCAGTACCGCCGGTATCTGACGACCGCCGCAAAACGGGAACGGGGAGAAGCCGTGTGAGGAAAACACTATTATGTCGTCGACTTCGCAACTTAAAGCGGTGCATATCTTTACTAGCACTTCAACTCGTACATCTTCGTTTTTTCCAAGATGAGCCATTGCATTGGTACTGATGTGAGCTTCCTTTATTAGTTGTGTCTTGCTCATGTGGCGATCGATTAGAAGATGCTACAGTTTATCATAAGATGCGCCCATATTCTTCTCCACTAAAATTAGAAATTATATAAATAAGTATTGCAGTTGTGCTTGAAAAATTCAAACTGAAATTGAAATTTTCAAAAGATTGGAATTTTCGCGAAAAAATTAGCGATGAGCGAGTAAACTCGCCCCAAAGCGCCCGACAAAAAAGTCCAACCGCCTTAAAACGGTTGGACATCTCTATAAAACGCACCTTGAAAATCGGTCATCGACTTTGCTGATTTTGCGCGATACAACAAAGAAAAGAGCCTGTGACATTCTTTATGTCACAGGCTCTTGTCTCTATGTTACAAAAAAGATACCTACTGAAAGAAGTCATTAACTTACAAATAGTGATCGTACACATGAATAAAACCCAAAAGAAAGCGCTAGTTTTCCTTGTTGTCGTTCTCTTTCGATTTTTCGTAGATTTTCTGAAAATTAACGACAGGTAATACGATAGGCTCAGTTTCGGGTTGTGCAGTTAAAAGAGTTAATTGTGCACGGACATAGGGAAACATAATTGCAGGGGCATTGACTTTTAACATTATATCGCGCTGTGGATGGTTATCATCGATTTCACAGTATCCAGAAATACTGGCAAGAGCACTAAATTCATCTTTCTTTTCAATGCCTACATCCAATGTTACAATATAATGATTATCGCCTTGCTTTTCTACCTGCACGGAAAACGAAGCGGGAAGATCATCAACATCGTTTTTGAAGCCGGTGCGCTCAAAACTTATTTTATTGAAAACGAAATGCTGAATGGTAAGTTCTCCACGGAGGCTTTTGTCTTGTAAGTCCATTTTTACTTATACACCTCTTTTGCGAGTTATGCAGCGGAAGGATCGTTGGCAAAAGCGCTGCTTGATTTAGATGCGGTAAAGTTAATCTGATAAGGATGTGGCTTTACTTTGCAAAGAAAACGGTTTTGGTAGGAAGTGTTTCTAGATGTAGAAGGCTTCAAATCGAAGGAAAAAGATACCGCGTAATCATTGATGGTAGGGAACAAGTCCTTAACAGATTCAATGGGAACACCCTGCAAAGTGGAAGGACCATCTCCATAACTGTAACGAATACCAAGACGGTCGCAAAGCTTTTTGGCCAGCTCAGTTGCAGACAACTGTGTACTCATATGGAAGCGCCTCCTTTTGAGACTAATTTTATGTCACGAATGATACTGTGGTCAACAACGCAATATTGCAGTTGCTTCGGAGGATATAGCCATTTATTGTAATGACCGGGAGCATCGAATGTATATGCAATTAGCTTGATTTCAGGATGAAGTACTTTGAAAGCTTCTATACATAGACATCGCAATTCAGCGAGATTATCAAAATGAATTTTTAATTTTCCCTCGCTTTGAATTTGATGTAGGAAATCTTCAGAAAAAAAGTGCAACGAACGGGCGTTTTCATTCAAATCAAGATTGAAAAAAGCGGCATCTTCATACTGAAGGGTAACAGACAAAACGGCGGGTGACTGTCCGTGCCTGTTCGATTGGTTACTTGCCCACCAGTCAGCATGAGAACGATGTGGAAAGAAGTATACACCGAATCCAAGCCATTCATTTGATTTTCTGCTAAAATGGAAATGCTGTTCTGCAAGAATCTTTTCTGCATAGGGCTCTATTGTGCCATGAAAAGCGATTTCATTATGAGCCATTCAATCACATCCTATGCATGGAAGTCCTTACATTTGTATGTTTTATCTAATATATTATAGCGAAGCAACATAAAATTGTAAATAGATTTTGTACTCAAAAAACGTAAAAAAGGGGAGAAAAGAGAAGAATACAGTCCAAAACGCGACATTTTGAGAAATTTCGCTTTCTACGAGGAACACATAGTCCCGGTTCTATTTGACTTCATCGAACCTGATGATTTTATGACACAGCATGTATGTTAGAATATAAAGCCAATAAGGCAACTCACTTACGCAAGTTGCCTTATCTCTGTGCGATAAACGCCCCTATGAAAACGCATACGCTTGATAGGGTAATATGTATGAGCCGTAGGCGCAAATGAGAAGTTGATGAATGGTGTCTTTACAGTGAAACCAGTATATTTATGACCGAGCACCTTACCGATAACGAGTTGAACAAGTGCGATAATTTTAGACATCGGCGCATCCCCTTCTTTTGCAGTGACTATCTCATTTGCTTTAATCCAATCGGAACCTAACGGAAGTGGTGAGCCAAGGAGGGGAAATATAATCTTAGCTCAATAGTAGTATAGCACATAAGGACATGAAAGTTGCGAACAAACTATGAATTATCGCTTTTTCTTTTTCGTTTGTACCGCCTCAAACACATCCTTCTCGATAATCGCCTCATGCGCATCTTCGATCATATACATACTCAACTCCCCACGATTCTTTTTCTGTTTCACGGTCAAAAAATCCGGCGTGTAGGTCTTTTGCAGCAACAGTGTACCCATATATTTCTCATTGCTTAGCATACGGTCGATTGTTGACGTGCTCCATTCTGCTTTTCCAGTAACCGTTCTTATGCCGTGCTCCTCCAAGTACCGCTTAATTTTGCGGACACCGTTGCCCTCTAAATACAGCGAAAATATCTTGCGGACGATTTCAGCTTCTTCTGGCACAATTATAAGTTGCCCTTCGGCATCCTTGGTATAACCTAAAAAGCGAGTGTGATTCAAAAGTGCTTTTCCTTCGCGCATACGTTGATGAATACCAAACTTGATGTTCTCACTTTTTGTGGCGCTTTCTTCCTGTGCAACGGCAAACAAGATGGAAAGCGTGGCATCATCTATCTTTAAGGTGTTGATTCGTTCAACTTCAGAGATAAGTCCAATATTCATAGCTTTCAGCCTCCTAATGATTGATAGAGCTTCAAGCGTATCCCGCCCGAAGCGGCTCAGTGACTTGACGAATATATAATCAAAACGATGCCGTTTGGCATCACGTAACATTTCGCAGTAGCCACTGCGACCTGACTTTCGTGTGCCTGACGCAATATCGCTGTAACCCTTGTAAAGTGTCCAATTAGGGTTCTCAGTAACAATTGAATTAAAATGGAGCATCTGGATTTCAAGGCTGTGCAAAAGTTCAGGCGTAGCCTTGCTCACGCGGCAGTATGCTGCAATACGCAGCTTTTGCAATTCAAGAGGTGTTTCCTTTTTAATAATAGTCGGATATATTGTGTGAGTCTGTACAGACATAAAAAGCGCCCCATGTCTACTATAACATGAGGCGCTTACAATATAAAATAAAAAGTAAAAGCTACATCCAAATTGCTTTGAATGTAGCTTTTAACTTGGTGCGCCGGAAGAGACTCGAACTCCCGACCTTCTGATTCGTAGTTTTCGACCGTGCAAACATTAACGTTTATTATCGTTTATAAGTGCAAAAAACTTTCGTTATAACGTTCATTATCTTTCGTAACTTGCATCGCTCAAAATATCCAAAAATATTCTTTTCCAAAAACAAGCGCCCAATAAGCGCCCAACATCTGCAGCGAATAGTACAAAAAAACGGACCGCATATTTTTGCGGTCCGGGAAACTATTGAGCTCTGAGATATGGTGCAAGAATACTGTCTACCTCTCTCGCTGCCGCGACCTTAGCAGACTGAATCACATGGGCGTATATAGCGGCAGTGGTCTGCGTGTTAGCATGACCCAGCGCCTCCGCAACAGCGGGAAGGGGTGTATTATTGTTAAGCTGGATGCTTGCGTTGGTATGTCTCAATCCATGAGGCGTGATGCGCTGCAGCTCAGGATGGCGGTCATAAAATTTGCGTACCCAAGTTGTAACGGTGCTCGGCCACAACAAATGACCATCGGCAGCCTGAAACAAATAATCGCTGTTTTTTACGCTGAGTCCAAGGGGCTCAAGTTGCTTATCCTTGTACTCGCGATACGACATTAACTCGCGCAGCAAGCAATCTGGCAGCGGAATCACACGGTAAGACCCTGTTGTCTTTGTGTCATAAAACTGCAGCCCTTTTTTGCGGATATAGCCAACCGCTTGCACAACCTCAAGCGTGCCTTTATCAAAATCTATGTCATGCCAGTGTGTTGCCAGCAATTCCTCGCGCCTCATGCCGGTAAGGACAAGCATCAGCAGTGCCATGCGATACTTTGCCGGTACCTGATCCCTATCCATAGCATCAATCAGTGCAAATACATCATCAGGCTGCAGGTACTTAATCGGCTTTTTTGATTTTCGCGGTGTAGCAACAATATGTGCAGGGTTTTCTTGCAGATACCCCCATGTGACTGCCGTCTGCAAAATGGACGACATAACTCGGTGGTAGTGCAGTACGGTGGTTGCATCAAGATACTGGTCGGACGGAACCTCCGTGAATACCTCAGCAAGGGGACGTCCCATTGCATCCGCAATTTTTTGTGCACTATAGGGACGGATATTATTCCCCCGTATGGCAGAGGTTATGACCGATTTTGCAACACCTGCTTTTATTCGCAGACTGTTGCGAGTAAATCCGCAATCCGTCATTTTTTTGGAGAACCCTGTAGGGCAGCAATAAAGGGATTGCTTGCGTGTTTGGCGCAATTCCGCATAAAACATTGCGAGGTGCGCAGCATCAATCTCGTCCAGATACAATGTGCCAAATTCCGACTGCAGCACAGGCAGCAGTCCGACATAGCCATCGACAGTCTTGGGCTTGAGTTGCGGCACAGCATAGGAGTCCAGCCATTTTTGTACAAATGCGGAGAATTTGATTCGCTCTTTTGCACCACGTCCTCGCAGACTGGCCTCAAACTCATCCGCTGCCCTTTGCGCTGCCTTACGCGCCGCAGCAGGAGTCATCCCCGCAGGTATAGTCCATGTGCGATATCGCCTTTTTTGCACGTTGTCATTGTCATATCTCTCATAGGCAATTAATTGATAGCTGGTTTTGGATTTTTTTCTGATTGTTGACATTCAAAATCATCCTTTTCAATCTTGAATTGCGACAGAAAAAATGATAGAATGTCATTGTCCCGTAACTATCTATCAGATTGTCCGTCTGGTGTTGGTTTCGGTCATCCGCCTTGGAGCTGCAACTCCAGGGCGGATTTTTTATTTACAGAGCTTTTTCCAATACGCTCGTAAATCTTGTTCAAATACTTGTTCCGATGGAATCGGAATAAGTCCACGTTCATAATAAATCGGAAAATCCCCGAACATCTTGTTATTTGACTTTACAGGAAAGCCGATTTCCTCGTCAGTGGGAATGTCTTCACCAAGACGATTCGGGTAAAGGTCGTCGCTGTCTTCTAGCATGGGAATGTTGCTCAATTTATGACAATCGATCAATAAATTAACCTGCTTGGTGCGGTTTTTAGTGTACTCATACCAGTCCTCGTATATCCTTGGTCCATCAGCGATGGTATGAGAGATAGCATTGTATTGCTTTTGTAGTCTTCTTGTGATTTTCTCGTAGGGATTTTTGGCATTTTCCCCATGCTTTAGGCGGCAGCTGTCCGAGCAGAACCTGGCTCCCTTTTTTTTGACAAACAGTCTGCCACAATAGTCACATGGTGCATATAATCGAAGTTTATTCAATCGTATACTGTAATATAAATCCAGCGCAACAACGTCCTCCAACCCGTGCGGAATATATTCCAAGCCATTATTAGTCAAACACGATTCAAACGAATGTGGAAAAGGTCCGTCCGGTTTATCTCCATCTAAGAACAGTGGGGCACTTTTCACTAGACCATAGAAAGCTCTATCTGTAATCTTGTATTCTTTTTTCTCATCGTCATCTTGTTGCGCATACTGATATGAAATCTGCATGTTTTCAAACAACTCAAACGCCTGACGTAAGGTCAGTTGATAATTTGCAGTCACCCAAAACGACTGCATGCGCTCTTGTAACAATGCGTACTTCTGTAAGGATGTTTCGTCTGTAGCAAGAATCTCCTTGAGCATATTGTAAACGGTACAAAAAATTTCTCCGATTTTACCTTCTGAGCTATTCCAGACGCCTTCTTCATTGACGCTGGCTTCATAAACAGTATCCGTAAAGGAAATATACATTTGAACGCCTCCTGCTTATAGACATTGAATACAGTACAATAATACAATGTCTATGCTGTAATGTCAATAGCAAATAATTCTTAGAACCAGACAAACAAATATCGCAAAAACGCATATTATATTGTCGCTTGTGAAATGCAAAGGAACATGGTATCATGCAATCAGACAACGAAACAGCAACACGAGTCCGTTGTCCTGAAAGGAGGGACAGTTATGAAAATTCGCACGATAGCCGGGGCGGTGGCAGACATCCGCGCAGCTGACCCCGGCTCCGCCGTCACGGCAAGCTACCTGCGTAGTTTGGTCAGGGACGGAAAAATCGCGCATGTCAAGGATGGCAACCGTGTCCTTGTGGACGCGGACAGCATTACACAGTACTTTGACAACAAAATTAACGAAATTGATTAAGGAGACCACACTATGAAAGTAGTCGGTTATCGTCGCAACGATTTTGTGACCAAAGAAGGCAAACCGGTCACCGGTTGCCGCATCTATCTTGCCACTGATATCCCTGCTGATAGCGGCGAGGGCATTTCGGTGCGTGACATGTACCTGTCTGACCATAAAATGGCGGAGCTGCAAATCAACCTCCGCGAGCTTTTGGGGCAGGAAGTCAAGGTTTATTACAATGAATATCGAAAGCCCGAAACCATTGTCGTGCTTAATTGATCTGAACTCAGGGAGGTCGCGGAGCGCCCCTGCCGTAAAAATGGGACCTGTCTCATTTTTGCGGTAAACAAATCAATGGCACCATCAACAGCAAGTGTACACCGCATACCAAACCGACTGACGCACAGATGTGAGAGGATAGTATTACCCTCTCACATCTGTGTACAGTCTGCAAAGCCTATACCTACAGCCTTCGCAGTATACACAGGCGGTCTGTGTACGCCGTGTACGGTGTATAAAAATGGCAAAAGAATTTTCTACCCGCCGCTATCAGTTGACTATTAACAATCCAAAAGAGCACGGCTACGACCATGAGGCAATCAAAGCCATACTTGCCAAAGGGGCCAAATTACTGTATTGGTGCATGTGCGATGAGCAAGGTCAGGAAGGCACGTATCACACTCATCTGTATCTTGTCTTTTTTAATGGCGTAATGTTTAAGACCCTGAAGAACAAATTCCCCACCGCGCACATTGAGGTGCCCCAAATGGGCACAAACTCTGAGAATTACGCTTATGTCCGCAAAGAAGGCCCCAAGTACAATAAAGATGCCTCCGGCCACTACAAGTACACAGACTCAACCGGAAAAGTGCATGAAGGCATCAATTATATAGATACATTTGAAGAGTACGGCATCCTGCCACCAGATTCCCGGCAGGGTGACCGGAATGACTTACGCACGCTCTACAATCTTATATCATCGGGTGCTGACAATGCACAAATCCTCAGTGAACACCCGGAATATATGCGTGACATTTCTCACATCGACCGCACGCGTCAGACTCTCCTCGAAGAACGGAACCGGAATATTTTCCGGCAAATGAATAACACCTACATATACGGCCCGACCGGTGTCGGCAAAACTCGTTCCGTTCGCGAAAAGCATGGATACGCAAATTGCTACAGCGTTTCCGATTATCGCCATCCCTTCGATGGCTACCGTGGTCAATCAACTATACTTTTTGATGAATTTCATTCAAGTCTTGCATTGAACTGTATGCTGCAATATCTGGACGGCTACCCTATCGAGTTGCCCTGCCGGTATGCCAACAAGCAAGCGTGCTACACAGAGGCTTACATCGTTTCTAACCTTCCCTTGGAAAAGCAATATACGATTGAGCAACAAGAAAAACCAGAAACGTGGGCTGCTTTCTTGCGCCGCATCAACCGCGTCCGCGTTTTTGATGCCGATGGGTCTTATAAGGATTATACCGTACACGATTATTTTCATCCTAACACAGAGCCAGACTTTGTGCAAGTCGATTTAGATGATTGTCCTTTTTAGCGTAAAAAGCTGTGCTATCAGGCTATACGGGCGTTTTATGATGACAGAAAATTCCGAACGTCTCCGCTTGGAGACAAAAAAGAAATATGTGCTTGGTACGTTTCGCAATGGCCTTGACCGTATCCTGCACAGTCGTGATACGTCAAGGTCATACACGTTAATCTGTGCCATATTGGCCGGCACCGTATTGCTCATGATGCTGGGCGGTCGCGCAGAAGGTATCTACGCCGTACTCCAACCTATTACCAATCTGATTTGGGCTATTGGTTGGTTGGCGCTCTGCAGCGGAGTGATTTTTCTCTACGGTTATATTCCCCACAGTTGGCAATATTATGATGATTTCACTCGTGCCGGCATTTACAACGCTGCACATGAAGCGCCCTTGTTGGTGTCCGATGTGCAGCAGGACAACGTACACTTGCTGACCTTCCGGCTAACGGGTTTTCCCCTTAACAGGTGGGAAGAAAACCGCACGGTAATTGATGCAGCGCTTAATATAACTGTTTTGTCTATTACTCAGGGTTGTGACAATCAACTGGTCGTTTTGCAGGCCGTCCTTGGGCGTAACGCGCTGGCTGATAACATCCCATGGGACGAATCCTTCTTGGAACCCTGCATCACAAAAATTGCCTTGGGCGTCAATGCCGCCGGAGTTCCTGTTTATTTAGATTTTGCAAAGCTTCCGCATTGGCTGCTGGCTGCTGCCACCGGCATGGGCAAAACGCAGCTCCTGCATCTTGTCTTACATCAGCTGCGCTGCAAAAATTATGACATTTATCTCGCAGACTACAAGGGTATCGATTTCGGGGCAGAATATCGGGTTGCCGGTCATTACGCTGACAACAATGCGTCTCTGCGCAAAATGCTGGACACGGTGGTAGACGAAATGTATCGACGTCGCGCCTGCTTTGCTAATGCCCAGTGCAGCAGTTTTGAGGATTATGTACAGGCAACTGGTGACAATCTTCCCCACATCGTGGTTGTCTTGGACGAAACGTCCATGATTTTGGACACCACCGGGCGCGAAAAGGACGAAAAGGCAGACGTTGCCCGTATACTGCGTGATTTGTTGGTGCTTGGTCGTACTGCACGCGCTTTTAAGATTTTTCTGCTGCTGTCGACGCAGCGGACCGATGTAGCAAGCATCCCCGGCAGTCTCAAGGCTCACACTGACGGTCGTATCTGCGGACATACGGCAGACGCCCAAAGCTCCATCGTCATTTTGGACGATGGCAGCGCCTCCAAGCTCCCTGCAGTTCCCGGACGCTTTATCGTCCGCAACGGCTGCGGCACTGACGAAATTATTCAGGCTTTTTATTATCGCACGACATGATTATGGAGAATTTTCTTATGTACAATCCATTAAAAGACCTCTTTCTGTTTCAGGCTTATCTGAAGCAAAGAGACATTGCAGATGTGTTCGTGGATGGGGACACCTTTTCCCCCATCTCGTGTTGGAGTCACCCCTCCCCTGATGGCAGCGGCCATACGTGGGTCGAGGTGCTTGCATCCAACCCTAAAGGCACGTTATATATTGTCAACGGTATGACCGACACAACCGATACTCGCACCATGTACGAATTTTATATTTCTCAGGATGATTTAGGCCCCTATCTCAGCCTCCGTATGGATGTCGAGCTTTGTGGCTGGAATTTCACCCCTATAACCAAAGTTTAAGGAGAAAACACCATGGAAATCAATCCGGGAATCTGCGCCAACGCCCCCCAGCGTGCGCCGCCCCTGCGGCCTTATCAGGAGGATGCTCTGCGGCGTATGAAAGCCTATGAAGGACAAGCCGCCCTGAGCGTTATTGCGACAGGTCTTGGCAAGACCCGCATTTTTACCGATTACATCCGCTGGGATTATCTGCAAAACGACCACCGCATCCTGATTTTGTCGCATCGCGAAGAACTCGTAAAGCAACCGCTTACCTATCTGTCTGATTTACCATGCGGCATTGAGCTTGGCAATCTGCACGCGCACGACGAGCCTATAATCAGTGCTTCAGTCCAAAGCTTGGTCGGACGCCTCAGTGCTTATAACCCTTACAGCATCGATACCATTATTGTGGATGAGGCTCACCACAGCGCAGCGCCCACCTACCGCAAAATTTTCGATTATTTTCCCAACGCTGTCCGCTTCGGCTTTACGGCCACGGCAGTCCGCGGTGACGGCATCGGTCTGGACGTAGCTTTTGACGATATATTGTGCGAATACAACACACTTTACGGCATCAGCCACGGCTATCTCTGCCCTATAGACGCTTGTCAAGTCAACCTCAAATATGACTTGGGCACCGTGCAATACCGCGAGGACACCGGTGACTATGATGCTGCCGATATAGCCCGTGTCATGTCAGGCACAGCAGCAGGCATCGCCGAAGCCTACGCCAAAAACGCAAGAGGGCCGACCATCATTTTTGCCCCCTCCATTGAGGAGGGCAAAAGCGTCACCGCCTTGCTGAACACACAGCACGGCAGCAGCACTGCTGCTTTTATCGACGGCACCACCCAAAACCGCGGGCGTTTGCTGGAAGCCTACAAGCTGGGTCTGATTAAGGTACTCGTCTGCTATGCCGTACTGACAGAGGGTGTAGACCTTCCCATGACCGAAACCATCCTGATTGCCCGCCCGGTTGCTGTTACCAATGTCGGCCTCTATGCGCAGATGGTCGGACGCGGGCTGCGTCTGTATCCGCAAAAGCAGTCCTGTAAGGTCATCGACTGCGTTGGCATTTCCCGGATGCCCATTTGCACGGCAGCAACACTAATCGGCAAGCCCATTCCTCCACCCGCGCCCCAAAAGGAGCCGGTCGAAATCCTTCCGGAGGAAAAAGAACCGCTTGAGATTCTTACCGGCGATAAAATTCCGGCATCATGGATACAAGACCAAAAAGAGGTGAACGTTATGGCCTTAGGCGAGGGCTATACCATGCACGATGTCGCGTGGATTGCCTTGAAAGACGGCGGTTACATCCTTCCCATCCCCAACGTGGTATATCGCATCAGTAAGCCGCTGCCGAACGGTATGGTATATCTGCGAAAAAACAAAAATTGCTCCAAAAGTGCAGTTCCCCTGCAATTTGTATTTGACTACGTATATCAGGATTTGCGGCAAAAGCACGCAAAATATCAACATATCTGGGACAAAAAGCAGCGCTACAAGTGGGACACCCAGCCCATAACCAGTCAGCAGCTTACCTTGATTCGCAAGCTGGCTCCCGATTATAAGATTGATACCAAAAAGATGACCCGCGGCGATGCCTCCCGTGTAATTCAGCTCTTGACCTACAAGCCGGAGGAATGGGCCGCGCAGCAGAGCACGGAGGAAAAGACCAATGCCGAGAAAAGCACGTAGCCTCTCCTCGTCTGGCATCTATCACATTATGGTGCGCGGCATCAACCGTGTGGCCATATTCAACGATGACGCGGACAATATCAACTTTCTGCACATCCTTGATTTTTGTGCCGATGATAATTTTACCATCCTTGCTTACTGCCTGATGGGCAACCATTTTCATCTACTTGTCAAAACGCAAGATTCCACGGATGCCCTGCAGCACGTGATGAAGGCGGTCGGCGTTCGTTATGTATCCTATTTCAACAAGCGCTACCAGCGGTCAGGCTCCTTGTTTCAAGGGCGCTTCAAATCCCAAAATGTCACAACCAAGGGCTACTTTCTCCGTGTGCTGCGCTATATCCACCGCAATCCTGTTGCAGCTGGCCTTGTGCAGGATATGGCCGAGTATCCGTGGAGCAGCTACCCGGACTATTTCTGCAGCCGCAAGGATGCCCTGTGCCACGTAAATACCAGCTATGCCCTGACTCTCCACGATTTGGAATGGCTGCGCCGGTACCATGAGCAGCCGGAAACCAACGCACGCGGTATTTTGGAGGATACGCCCCTGCCCGCCTTTACGGATGCTGAACTGCGCGATTTTATCCGTTCCACATCCGGGATGGAGTGTCACGAGCTGCCTCTCTACCCCGAAGCGGTTGCAAATCCGCTGTTGTATCGCCTTATCAATCAGGAGGGCGTCTCCATTACACAGCTTGCCCGCTTGACCGGGTTGCCCCGCGGAGAAATCCGCCGTCGCTTGCTGTAAATTGATATGTAAACATCAAAAGGACGATTGCCGTCACTGGCTCTCGTCCTCTTTTTGCTGCCGGGTCTCAATATTGTCAAACAGAGGGCTGTCCCAAAATGCTCTAAACGGAATTTCCAGCCCGACACATATCCTTGCTATCATTTCAGTGGATGTGTTTTTGGTCGTCGCATATGGCTTTACTGTCTTTTTTAGGGCAGAGGGCGCAATACCGGAGCGCTCGGCCAGCTTATTCACGCTATAGCCACGCGCCTCGGTCAGCTCCAGAATCCGGAGCTTTATCGCCTCCTGCAACAGCATCTCTCACACCACCGTACACAATAAATATAATTTATTGTATCGAATTACCTCGCTTTAATTCGTCTCTGCGGAGACGTTTGTGTGTTGCGTCTCTTGAAAATTGTGCTATAATATAGGTATCTTAATATAATCAGGATTTACTGGAGTTGGGTCAAATGCGATTACGCTCCCTTGCCGCTTTCCGCTTGCTCTATGGAGTTGCGGTTGTGGGTATGGCAGCATGGATACTGTACAGCAGCTCGCCGGGCGCGGTGGTCTCCCGCAGCTACGCGGCCTATAATGGGCGCGCCCTTGTAAGTCATCCTGACATCACCTTCCCGGATGTACAGCTCCCTTACAGCACCCCTCTGCAGCCGGTGTCAGCGACTGAAGCAAAAAATATCCAGAATGGATACATCCTGTTTGCTTACCCGGCTTGCCCCTTCTGCCGGAATCTGCTCCCCGTACTTGCCGATGTTGCTTCGCAGCAAAATATCACCATATATTATTGTAAGCTCGATGATTACCGCGACAAATTCGCATTTAATCCAGCAACAAATCAGCCCGAAAAAATCATCTCTGAAAAAGACGGCTACTTAGCACTTCTTGACTGGCTATCAGATTATCTTGATGATTATACCGTCAACGACCCCAACGGTAACAGCATCCCGGTCGGTGAAAAACGAATCATGGCCCCCACCCTTATTGCGGTTAAGGATGGCAACCCCCTATCAAAATGGCAGCTTAGCGCGGTAGCGGAAGTCAAAGAGGCCAACGAGGCAAACGGCGCGTATGCACCGTGGGATGCAGCACTGCAAGGGAAGGTGTCTGATGCCCTGCTGCAATACCTTGCGGGGTAACGGAAATAGGGGACGGTGAGTCGCGGAGCGATTTCCCCCGTCCCCGACCCTAAAAATCAAGAACCGATGCGCATCAATAGCGCATCGGTCTAGACCCCAAACGCGGACGCCAAGAGTCCACGGTATCGTCGATGACGAAATCCAAAACCGCGTAGGGCTGGCGGAACCTATCATTATTGAGTAGCCTCGGCGCTAAATGCCGAGAAGGAGTGTTTGTATGAAAAAGAATATTGTATTGGCGGTTATCGCGACTGCCGCAATGGCGTTGAGCCTTGTCGCATGCGGTGGAGTGACCATTTCTGGTGTTGCACTGCCGGAGAGTATGAACCTTGAAAAGGGTGCCACGCAGCAGCTGCAGCTGGAATATTCCGCCGAGGGGGAAGTGGCGACCGACAAGATTGCCGAGGCAGCGGGAAAGCTCACCGTTGAGTGGAGTTCTTCCGACGAGACTGTCGTTACGGTGGACACGGAAGGCAACGTAACGGCAGTCAGTGCCGGTGAGGCGTATGTTACCGCCACCGTAAAGGATAAGGACGCTCTGACCGCAACGACGATGGTACGTGTTGCTGTGACACCCACCGGTGTCGAAGCACCCGAAACGCTGGAGCTGGTTACCAACGGCGAGAACACTAAGAATCTGGACGCCAAAATCGTCCCCGGGGACGCGACGGGAGTAAAGCTGGCGTACGAGTCCAGCGATGAAGCTGTTGCTACCGTTGATGAAAATGGTATGGTCACCGCTGTCGCGGACGGTGAGTGCGTGATTACCGCTTATGTGGTCGCGGACACCGACGATACGGCTGTTGACGCCGAGGTTGCCGACAGTGAGCCTGTGGATGTTGCATCCGGTGATGGCGAGGCTGTTGCCAGTGAGTCTGCTGTCGAGAATTCCGAAGTTTCTGAAACCGCTGAAAGCGAGCAGGCGTTCGAACCTCTGGAGCAGGAAACCACCGAGCCGGAGGACACCGCTGACGCCGAGGTTCTTGACCCCGGATTTGCTGTCTTGATGGAAGACCTGAAGGCAGAAACTAAGGTTACTGTAACCACGAAGGTGGAAAGCGTTACACTCAGCCAGAATGAGGGCATCCTGAATGTCGGCAAGAGTGTTACCCTTACTGCAACCGTCACCCCTAAAGAAATTGCCGCTGACACTACCGTAACTTGGTCCAGCAGCGACGAGGCAGTTGCCACGGTTGACTCCAATGGGAAGGTAACCGCCATCTCCTCTGGAAATGCAACCATCACCGCAACTGCCGGTGAGGAGAGCGCTAACTACGAAGTGACTGTTGAGCAGCCGAAGAAGGCTACAACCAGCAACAAGACTTATAGCAGCAGTTCCAGCAACAGCGCTGCTGTGACGCCTTCCAACCCGACGCCGGTTACGCCGTCTGCACCCACTACGCCGGTCCAGCCCAGCAATCCGGAGCCTGCTGCTCCGGCACCTGCACAGCCTAACCCGGCACCGGCACAGCCCAGTAATCCGGAGCCTGCTCAGCCTTCTCAGCCGAGTGGTGGAGACTCCAACACCGACTGGTGGGGCACAGTGATTCCTGGTGAAGCTGATAAGAGTTGCCCGCCGGAAGAGCACGAAGTTGGCTGGTGCTAATCTCGCATATCGAAACATGTAAGTTGTAAGAGAGAAATAGGGGACGGTTCCCAAAAAATAGTTTGAAAAGTTAACATCAATCTACATTGGCAAAATGGGGACGGCGCAGAAATAGGGGGACGGTTCCTATTTGAAATCTTAACATCAAAAAACACAAAATGGACAAAATGGGGACGGCGCAGTCGAATGATCTGCACCGTCCTCTTTTGTATCAAAAAACCGGGGGCTTACGCTCCCGGTTTCGGTTTATTCGGCTGTCATCATCATGTCGCAATCGGCACATTTTATGCGTACCACTTTTGTGGCTCTTACGCTGTTACGGCAGCAGGGACATATATATTTTATGCTGTGGCTGTTGGGGTTACCATTTCCTGCCGGTTTGCCTGTGGCGTTTCCTGCGCCCGTTGCGCGCGGTGTCCAGCTGTATTCAATGCGGTTCATCCGGATGTCCTCCCAGCCCTGTTCCAGAATAAACTCACAAAGCGCATCTGTCGGTTCCGTGATGCTCCAACCTATACGCGGGTCGTAGCTGATTTTTAGGTCACACTGTTCAGCCATTGCCTTAAACCGCTTATTGTGGTACTGCCCGCCCCGGCTGGTGTCCTGTATGCCCTTTTGCAGATTCCAAAGGTGTACACATTCGTGCAGGAGCGTGGCAACCACATTCTCAATCGGTCGGTCAAGCGTTCCCGCCCCAATGTTTAATTCGTGCCGTGTGCCATTGCCCCTCTGCCACGCCTTGGCAACTGTCACATGACCGTATGCCTTTGGGGTGCTCTGTATCGTGATGATGGGTTCCTCTAACTCTCCATCAAAATACCTTGCATTGACTGCCCGGAAAATTTTCTCTAAGTATCCCGCTGTACGGCTGGTTTTAACAGTTTCTTTCATTTTGTTGTCCTCACTTTCAAAATTTCAATCTCTAATCCGGGGAGGATTAAAAATTTCGTTTCGTCCGTGATTTCCCCAAAAGCCCGACTGGGCTTGTGTCAAGAAACCGTGGAATAAAATGTTATAATGGTTTTGTTTTATGCCGCGAAAGTTCTTTACACAAGTCCATACGGGCTTAAACTCCCGAAGGGACAAACGAAAAAAACAAGAGGCTGCAGCCTCTTACCTTTATAAAAAAAGCGCCCCAAAAAGGCGCTTGCAAAAATAAGCGCCTTTTAAGCGCCCAAAACAGAATTTACCAAAAAACAAAAAAGAAAAACCACGAAGAACTTTTCGTTACTTCGTGGTTTTTCTTGGTGCGCCGGAAGGGACTCGAACCCCCGACCTTCTGATTCGTAGTCAGACACTCTATCCAGCTGAGCTACCAGCGCATCTTATTCAGTTCACAGGCGGTTGGCGGAGCGCCTAACCTCAAGTGCTCATTTATTATAGCATACGGCAGCGGAAAGTCAAGGATTTTTTTTGATTTTTCTAAAGAAAACTTGTTTTTAACGATGGTGCGACAAACTATTTTGCAACAAGCCGCACATGGGCGTTGCGGTGCAAAAGGGTGCCGGGCAGGGGATCCTGCGCGGTGATGGTGCCCTCGGTCAGATTGGAGGGGGTCAGAGTGGGCAGCAGCTCCACAATGGCAAGGCGGCGGCGCGCTTCGGCGACCGACATGCCCAGCAGGGACGGCACCTGGCGGAACGGGTCTGGTACGGCACGGGCAACGGTAAGGGTAATACAGTCCCCGGCTTCCAGTGCGGTGCCGGCGGCAGGAGATTGCAGAATAACGGTATCGGCCTGCAGGGTGGGATCGTTGCGGATATAATCGACGGAAACGGTAAAACCGGCGTTCCGCAGGGTCTGGATGGCATCGGAACGGTTCTGGCTTTTCAAATCCGGTACGGTGATGGTGTTTGGCCCTTTGCTGACGGACAGTATGAGTTTTTGCCCCTGTTTGACGGTGCTGCCCGCGGTGGGCTTTTGGGCGATGACGATGCCTTCCGCTTGGGCAGAGTAGCGGGTATCCCACACGATGGAAAGCTGGGCGGCGCTCTGTTCAACCTGGGCCTGCTGCCAGTCCATGCCAGACAAATCGGGGACGATGACTTCCCGCCGGATGGAAAACATGGGGTTGGTGCTTTGGGACAAAATGACAGTGATGGCAATGCCAGCTGCCACAACAGAAAGCAGCGCCAGGCAGGCGAGAACCCGCAGCGGGGTAAGGGAAAGTGAATGGTGAGAAGCAGGCATGGAGGTTACCTCGCTTAATACAGTTTACGAAAGATACATATTGTATAAATGATAATAAAAATACATATGGCAAACAAGAAGGATCTGGCGGAGAACAGGCAGGATCTTTTACAGATAGGAATCTTGTCTCTTTGGGTTCAGTATAGCACGCGAAACATGGGCTTGCCAAGTGCGAAGAGAAAATCAGACAAAATGCAAATAGGTTTGTTCATCGGGGATGAGGTGTTTCATTTTGGCGGGGACTATGATATAATAAAAACAAAAATATCTACGGCAATACCGCATAATTCTAAGTGCCGCAGCCGCCGGAGCGGCACTTAGAATTATGCGGTATTGCCCAAAGTAAAAATACAAAACAAGGCGGGAACCATATGAAAATTGCAGTTGCGGGTACAGGCTATGTGGGTCTGTCAATTTCGTGTCTGATTGCACAGCACCACACGGTTTGTGCGGTGGATCTGATCAAAAGCAAGGTAGACAGCATCAACAACAGGAAGTCCCCCATTCAGGATGAATACATTGAAAAATACCTGGCGGAAAAGGACCTGGATCTGACCGCCACGCTGGACGGGGAAGCGGCTTACCGCGATGCGGATTTTGTTGTGATTGCGGTGCCGACCAATTATGACAGCAAGACCCAGCACTTTGATACCTCTGCGGTGGAATCTGTCATCGACCTGGTCATGAAGGTGAACCCCAATGCGGTTATGGTAATCAAATCTACCATTCCGGTTGGCTACACGGAGCAGATCCGCAAGAAAACCGGCAGCAAGAACATTATGTTCAGCCCGGAGTTTTTGCGGGAAAGCAAAGCGCTGTATGACAACCTGTACCCTTCCCGCATTATTGTGGGCACCGACCCCAACGACCCGCACCTGGTAGAAGCCGCCCATACATTTGCCGGGCTTTTGCAGGAGGGTGCCATCAAGCAGGATGTGGATACCCTGTACATGGGCTTTACCGAAGCCGAGGCGGTCAAGCTGTTTGCCAATACCTATCTGGCGCTGCGCGTGGCCTATTTTAACGAACTGGATACTTATGCCGAAAGCAAGGGCCTGAACACCAGAGATATCATTGATGGCGTTTGCCTGGATCCGCGCATTGGCAGCCATTACAACAACCCCAGCTTTGGTTACGGTGGCTACTGCTTGCCCAAAGATACGAAGCAGCTGCTGGCCAATTATGCCGATGTACCGGAAAATCTGATCGGTGCAATTGTGGAAAGCAACCGCACCCGCAAGGATTTTATTGCGGACCGTGTGCTGCGCATGGCTGGGTACTATGATTACGGTGAGGAGTGCGACTATAATGCCGCACAGGAAAAGCCGGTGACCATCGGGGTATACCGCCTGACGATGAAGAGCAACAGCGATAACTTCCGCCAGAGCTCCATCCAGGGCGTGATGAAGCGCGTAAAGGCAAAGGGGGCAACGGTGATCATCTATGAGCCGACGCTGAACGATGGGGAAACGTTCTTTGGCAGCAAAGTGGTGAACGACCTGGAACAGTTCAAGGCAATGTCCCAGGCAATCATTGCCAACCGGTACGACAGCGTGCTGGACGATGTGAAAGAAAAGGTATACACCCGCGACATTTTCCGCCGGGACTAAAAAGCAATAAACAAGACATGGGGCATTGCAAAGCGCATGCCCCATATTTTAACGAGGAAGCAAAATGATAGGGTTGGGAACGATCATCAACGTGGATGCAGAAAAAACGCGGCAGTATTATCAGGCCATGGGGCCGGGGGAACCTTGCAGCTGCAATGACTGCAAAAATTATTGTGCACGGGTCAAAGCAGCCTACCCGGCGGCAGCGGAATACCTGGCGGGGCTTGGCGTGGAGATTGAAAAGCCGCTGGAAACATCCCCACTGGAACCCGGTGCGGACGGAATGATGGAATACCGCGCCTGCCAATATGTTGTGCTGGGCAGCTGCGAGGAAAACTACCGCCATACAGTTGGCGGGGTGGAAGTGTGTAAGGCAAGGTTTTACCCTGAAACGGGTGTGAAAGAGGAACATTTTGTGCTGGAACTTTCGCCAATCCGGCTGAAAGGGTGGCAGGAATAGGAGAGCTGGGGCTGCGAACCGCTGAGTTATAAATGGCAGAAAGAACAGGAGGAGCAGGCAATGAATATCACGGTATATCTTGGCGCAAAAGAGGGCAATGACCAGGCGCTGAAACGGGCAGTGCAGGAACTGGGGCAATGGATTGGCCAAAGCGGGAACGCGCTGGTGTATGGCGGCTCCAAAACCGGGCTGATGGGCGAAATCGCCAAAAGCGTTCTGGATGCGGGCGGAACCGTGACCGGCGTGGAGACCACCCTGTTTATGCAGGATGACCTGCAATATGACGGTCTGACGGAGTTGATCGTGACGGAAACCATCACCGAGCGCAAGACCGAGATGATCAGGCGGGGCGATGCGTTTATTGCGTTCCCCGGCGGAACGGGTACGCTGGAGGAGATCGCCGAAGTCATGTCCAAGGTATCGCTCAAGCAGCTGGATGCTCCCTGCATTTTGTACAACCTGAATGGCTATTATAACGGTCTGAAAACCCTGCTGGATCATATGATCGAAACCGGGCTTTCGACAAAAGAGCGGCAGGAAGGAATCTGGTTTGCGGAGAACCTGGAGCAGATCAAGCAGATTCTGAAAGTATAAAAACGCCGAAATATCACCGTGCGCCGCACAGCACTTGACAATACCGCTGCGGCGGGGTAATATATTGATACCAAATGCAGTGCGGGGGAGTTCCGCGGGCAGACGTTCTTTCCAGAGAGCCGGGGCAGCTGAAAACCGGCAGGGCATGCCCGGCGGTTTGTCGCCCCCAAGCAGGGCAGGCGAACCGCCGTGTGCGCAGTAATCTGCTTCGTTTCGCCCCCGTTACCGGGCGGTCAAGTGGCTTACCTTTATATAAAACATATATAAAACGGCAGGCAATTTGGGTGGTACCGCGGTACTGAACATGTTTTGGAACATCGTCAGGCCGTCCCATGTTTACAACATCATGGGGCGGCCTGATTTTTTATTTCCGTCCCGCACATCAAGGAGGGCCATTATGGCAAAAGAACTCGCCAAGCAGTATGATCCCAAAGGCACAGAGGATCGAATTTACCAGGAATGGTGCGATAAGGGCTATTTCCACACCCAGATCGACCGCAGCAAAAAGCCGTTCACCATCGTAATGCCGCCGCCGAATGTTACCGGCCAGCTGCACATGGGCCACGCCATGGACGAAACCTGGCAGGATATCCTGACCCGCTACAAGCGCATGCAGGGCTATGCCGCTTTGTGGGTGCCGGGCACCGACCATGCTTCCATTGCCACCGAAGCCAAGGTGGTTGCCGCCATGCGCGAGGAGGGCCTGACCAAAGAAATGTTGGGCCGCGATGGCTTTTTGGAGCGCGCCTGGGCATGGAAAAACACTTATGGCAGCCGCATTGTCAGCCAGCTGAAAAAGCTGGGTTGCTCCTGCGACTGGCAGCGGGAGCGCTTTACCATGGACGAGGGCTGCTCGGATGCCGTCAAGGAAGTGTTCGTCCGCCTGTACGACAAGCAGCTGATCTACCGCGGCAACCGCATGGTCAACTGGTGCCCGCACTGCAACACCTCCATCTCGGACGCTGAGGTCGAGTATGAGGAGAAGGACGGCAGCTTCTGGCACCTGCTCTACCCGGTCAAGGAGACCGGCGAGATGCTGGAGCTGGCCACCACCCGCCCGGAGACCATGCTGGGCGATACCGCCGTCGCCATCAACGGTGAGGACCCCCGCTATGCGCACCTGCACGGCTGCCATGTCATCCTGCCGCTGCTGAACAAGGAGATCCCCATCGTCTGCGACGAACACGCCGACATGACCAAGGGCACCGGTGTCGTCAAGATCACCCCGGCCCACGACC
>OLJA01000571.1_pt1 | contig 24227 bp, 19 predicted proteins | sample 1601401 | NCBI WGS metagenome assembly OLJA01 (sample SAMN01915217, study PRJEB22387) | human gut metagenome | isolation source: stool | host: Homo sapiens | place: USA | reverse complement strand
CTGTCCCGCCGTTATCTCCTGATACGTCAACACTCTTTATCCTGCCATCCTCTATATTGATTCCTGTAACCTTCGTATTCAAATACAGACTTATATTTTTATTTCTGTTTATAAGAGTTTTGAATGCTCCTATAACGTCTGAAGAATGATCGCTTGTCGGGAACACTCTTCCTCCGCGTTCTATCTTGAGCGGACATCCGGCCTTCTCCAGATAGTCCATTATCATATTGTTGTCAAATGTATAAAAGGAGCTGTACATAAACTTGCTGTTCGTGACCACTGAATTAAAAAATCCGTCAGCGTCACATGCATTTGTCACATTACAACGTCCCTTACCTGTTATAAATAACTTTTTTCCGATCCTGTCATTCTTTTCAATGAGAATGACCTTATTCTTCTGTGCCGCTGTCAGTGCAGCCATTACCCCTGCAGCTCCTGCTCCTATAACCACTATTTTTCCTGTCATATTATCTCCATATATTAAACAAAAGGACAGAGACTCCGCTCGCGGAGCTCCGTCCCTTTTTATGATCATTTATATATCTGACCTTATGAATTCAGTTATTAAACTGGATAAGCTGTGCTGTCCTTGTCAGCAAGTGTGACATCGACCTTCTTATCCTGAGCCTCTCTGTACTTGAAGAAGTCAGTTGCAACCTGTGGGAACAGTGCATATGTGAGTACATCCTCATCCTGCTTCTTGTACTGGATCATCTCCTTCTCAATCTTGTCGAGCTCGTTCTCAAGAAGATCTGCTGGACGGCATGTGATCTGCTCCTCATCGCCGATAACCTTCTTCTTAACCTCTGGATCAACAGGCTTTACTGACTGACCATACTCGCCACGTACAAGTGCCTTTGACTCCTTTGTACACATCTTGTATCTCTCGCCTGTTACGACGTTGAGAACTGCCTGTGTGCCAACGATCTGGCTTGAAGGAGTAACAAGTGGTGGCTCACCATAGTCCTTACGAACTCTAGGAACCTCCTCAAGAACGGCCTCAAACTTATCCTCAGCACCCATCTCCTTGAGCTGTGATACGAGGTTTGAAAGCATTCCACCAGGTACCTGGTAGAGAAGTGTCTTAACGTTAACGCCAAGAACCTTTGGATTTAAGAGACCGCTTGCGATCCACTCTTCTCTGAGTGGTCTGAAGTAGTCTGCTATCTCAGCCAGAAGCTTCTGATCCAGACCTGGATCAAACTCTGTTCCCTCAAATGTCTTGGCCATAACCTCTGTTGCAGGCTGTGATGTACCAAGCGCAAGAGGTGAGATTGCTGTATCGATGACATCACATCCAGCCTCTACAGCCTTGAGGTATGTCATTGAAGCTACACCTGATGTGTAATGTGTATGAAGCTGAATTGGAAGGCTTGAACCATCCTTGAGTGCCTGTACAAGCTCTGTAGCCTTATTTGGAACAAGAAGTCCGGCCATATCCTTGATACAGATTGAATCTGCTCCCATATCCTCGATTCTCTTTGCCATATCCTTCCAGTAATCCAGAGTATATGCATCACCGAGTGTATATGAAAGAGCTACCTGGGCATGTCCACCCTCTTTGTTACAAGCCTTAACTGATGTCTGAAGGTTTCTAAGATCGTTCAGGCAGTCAAATATTCTGATGATATCAATACCATTTGCGATTGACTTCTGTACGAAATACTCTACAACATCATCTGCATAATGACGGTATCCGAGGATATTCTGTCCTCTGAAGAGCATCTGCAGCTTTGTATTCTTGAATCCATCTCTGAGCTTTCTGAGTCTCTCCCATGGATCCTCCTTAAGGAATCTGAGTGATGCATCAAATGTTGCACCGCCCCAGCACTCTACTGAATGATAACCAACCTTATCCATCTTGTCGATGATAGGAAGCATCTGCTCGGTTGTCATACGAGTAGCTATAAGTGACTGATGCGCATCACGCAGTACAGTTTCCGTAATCTTTATCGGTTTCTTATCTGCCATTTTATCGTCCTCCTATATAATTTCATTACCTAAATTCTTAATTAAATTCCAAATATTGCAAGGAATGTACCAGCTGCTACGGCTGTACCGATAACACCTGCAACATTTGGTCCCATAGCATTCATCAGAAGGAAGTTTGTAGGATCATACTGTGCTCCAACCTTCTGTGATACTCTGGCTGCCATTGGAACGGCTGATACACCAGCAGAACCGATAAGCGGATTAACCTTGCCCTTTGTCGCCCAGCACATGAGCTTACCGAAGAGAACTCCAGCTGCTGTACCAACTGCGAATGCGACAAGACCAAGGAATACTATCTTAAGTGTACTCATCTTAAGGAATGCCTCTGCACTTGTAGAAGCACCTACTGAAGTACCAAGTAAGATAACTACGATATACATAAGAGCGTTTGAAGCTGTCTCTGTGAGCTGCTTAACAACGCCGCACTCTCTGAAGAGGTTACCAAGCATCAGCATACCTACAAGCGGTGCTGTTGTTGGAAGTATAAGAACTACCACAAGTGTAACGATGATAGGGAAGAGGATCTTCTCGATCTTGGTTACAGGTCTGAGCTGTGGCATTCTAACAAGTCTCTCCTTCTTTGTTGTGAGAGCCTTCATGATAGGTGGCTGTATAACAGGTACAAGTGACATATATGAATATGCCGCAACTGCTATAGGTCCGAGAAGTGTTCCACCCATGCCGAGCTTACCGGCAAGATAGATAGATGTAGGACCATCTGCACCACCGATGATCGATATAGCCGCAGCCTCTTTGCCGTTGAATCCCATAAGGAATGCAAGGAAGTAAGCTGTATAGATACCGAACTGAGCTGCAGCGCCGAGCAGGAAACTCTTCGGGTTCGCGATAAGCGGACCAAAGTCTGTCATGGCACCTACGCCCATGAATATAAGTGAAGGTAAGATACTCCACTCGTCAAGCAGGTAAAAATAATGTAACAAGCCGCCCTCTGCCATAATATCTGGGAACATGTTTACAAGAAACATACCAAATGAGATAGGGACAAGAAGAAGTGGCTCAAACCCCTTTCCGATCGCAAGAAACATGAAAGCAAACGCTATAAGGATCATAACGTAATTCCTCCAGTCAAGACTTGCAAAACCGGTCTGATTAGCTAAATTTGTCAAAACGTCAACTATTGTGCTGCCCATTTAGTTGTTTCCTCCTATAAGATTTATTCTACTTCAAGCAATTAGTTGAGTGTTGCAAGTGTGTCGCCTGACTCAACACTAGCGCCTACTGTAACATCTATGCTTGCGATAGTACCATCTTCCGGAGCAACAACTTCGTTTTCCATCTTCATAGCCTCAAGGATAAGGATTACCTGACCCTTCTTTACTGAATCGCCAACATTAGCCTTTACTGCAAGGATCTTACCAGGCATAGGTGATGAAACCTTAACGCTTCCTGCGCCGCCTGCTGCTGGTGCTGCAGGAGCTGCTGCTGGTGCAGGGGCTGCCACTGGAGCTGCTGCTACAGGTGCTGCCGCTGGAGCTGCGCCACCTGATAATTCTTCAACTGATACATCGTATGATGTGCCATTAACTGTGATTCTATAATTCTTCATAACAATTATCCTCCTATAATTATCTCTTATTCTTTTTTCTTGGTCTTACAACCAACTTATCGTTACTTGGATAGTTTACACGAACTCTTGTCTTTCCGCCCTGTGCCGCCATAACCGCTGCTGATATAACTGCGACAAGCTCGCTATCGTCCATAACACTCTCGCCTGTAGATGTGTTTACTATATCCACTATTCTAGCTGGTGCTGATGCGCTGCTTGCATTTGAGTCTCCTTCTGTTGTAGAAACGCTTGAATCTTTCTCAGCAAGTTTCTTTGCCTTCTCAGCCTTTCTCTTCTCTCTTGTCTCCTTGTCCAAAAGAGCCGGAACATACTTGAGAAGTGAAATTATGAATGATATGAAGATAAGTGCTATAAACACGATACCCATACCGATAACTGTATTTGCACCGGCAGCCTTCATCTTATCCGCCATTGTCTGGTTAGCTGACACCTCATACTCAGAGATCGTATATGGATATATTCCACTATCCTTGAGTGACTGGGCTACATTATCCTCTGTATAGTTGTACTGATTTATAGCCATATATCTCTGAAGATCATACTCTACTTCGTTGTCAACAAATGTTGCCTTTATTATAGCTTCCTGATCTGCACACTCAGCGTATACACTTACGATAACCTTGTCATCAACCTCTTCACACTTATAGTCAGATTTGAACTCTATGAATTTGCCATAATCCTTCTCGACAGTTCCAAATACCTTAATAGCGTCAATAACGCTCTCAGACATTCCTGCCTCTTCGCCCTTCTCTACATAATAGTTATACTTCTCAGGGATCGAAACCTCCTGCATATACTGTGTAGCCTGATCCTGTACCATCTGTGCGAGCTCGTCTGGATCATAATCAAATTCTACTTTCTTGTCTGAAGACGAACATCCGGCAAGTGCAAATGTAACAGCTAACATAGAAACTATCAATAATAACTTTTTCTTTATTATCTTTTCCATTAAGTTGTCACTCCTTTATATTGTTCCATGCTTCTTGAATGGTCTGTCCTCACTCTTTGAAAAAAGCATATCGAGTGCTGCTATAACTCTCTTTCTTGTTGCATCAGGCTCGATAATGTCATCCACATATCCTCTTCTTGCTGCTGAGAGAGCTCCTGAAAGCGCCTCTGTGTACTCTGCCTTCTTATCATTGATATAAGCAAGCTTGTCACCTGCAGCTGCTATCTCATCCTCATACATAATCTTAACTGCCATCTCTGGATCCATTGTTCCGATAACTGACTTAGGCCAAGCAAATACAACATCAGCTCCGATAGCCTTTGAACACATAACTGTGTAGGCTGTACCATATGCCTTGTCAAGCATAACAGTTACCTTTGGCACTGTTGCGTTGGCATAAGCGTAAGTAAGCTTTGCAACAGCCTTTGAGATAGTCTTCTCTTCCTTTACAGTTGCTGCAAATCCCTTGATGTTTACAAGTGTGACAACTGGGATGTTGAATGAATCACAAAGCTTTACGAAATCCTCTGCCTTATATGCACCGGCTGTTGTCATGACATCCTTCTGGTTTCCGACAACACCGACTGTCTCACCGTTAAGTCTGATAAATGCAGTAACAACGTCATCTGCAAAATCCTTCTTGAGCTCGAATACAAACTCATCATCAGTGATATCTGCTATAACAGCCTTCACATCCCCTGCCTTTGTAGCAAGATCTGGAATGATTCTGTTCACATCATCCTCACATACTGCGCAGTCGCCATCATCCTCATTGTTTGATGGAAGAAGACCTACCATAGTTCTCACTGCACCGAGAAGCTCTGCCTCTGTGTCGTATACTGCGTCAACATTTGCTGTGTTCTCTGCAACATAATCTGCTGCTGCAGTGTCAAGCTTCTCTGCACGGTTCTCATCCAGTGCATTTGGACTGTTAACAAAGAGCTTAGCTCCTTCCTTAGTCATGAATGTTACGTCTGTGAGATTAGGTATAAGTGCTGCACCACCACCGCATGTACCAAATATAGCTGTGATCTGTGGTATTACACCTGATGCAAGAGTCTGCTTCATGAATACCTCTCCAAATGCATTAAGAGCATCTGTAGCCTCCTGAAGTCTGAGTCCGGCACAATCGATCAGCCCGATAACAGGTGCACCCATCTTCATTGCCATGTCGTAAAGGTTTGCGATCTTCTTGGCATGCATCTCGCCTATAGAACCGCCGAGCACCTTTGCATCCTGGCTGTAAACATAAACTAAATTGCCATCGATCACTCCATAACCGGTTATTACGCCGTCTTTTGGAGTATCCTTGTCCTGAATGTTGAAATCTGTATTTCTAGCAGTTACATATGCGCCGATTTCAACAAAACTTGAGTCATCAAGTAACATTGAAATTCTGTCACTTGCTGACAAGCTTGGTGTGTTGCTCATTTTTAGCCCTCCGTTTAATTTATTTTAGGACTATATATAGTCCAATTTTCGCCGAGTATAATTGTAAAGCCTTTGTCGTCATATTTCAAGTAAAATCGAAAAAACCACCAAAGGTTTATCGGCGTTGTAAGCGATTATTTTTCAAAATAAAACAGGGAATCTGTGTAAAATATACCCTCAAACAAAAGTATACCCCAAATTCCCCGTTGAATTATAAAATCTGTTTTATTTTTTACTGTTTTAGTCCTTGAGGACTTCTCTGTTGTGATACAGATAATCTCCAAGAGATATAAGTGTCAGTGCAAGTGCAAGGTAGATGAGCACCTGATCAAAGATGTAGAACACCTTGAGATCAGCTATCAGAAATCCTACCATGATCATCTGAACCGTTGTCTTGATCTTTCCCCACCATCCGGCAGCAATAACAATTCCCTTTTCTGCCGCAATAAGTCTGAATCCGCTTATTATGAAATCACGCGCTATGATCACTATAACGATCCATGCCGGGATCCTGTTCAAATCCGACAGTGCTATGAGTGCCGAACATACCAGCAGCTTATCTGCCAGAGGATCCATGAATTTTCCAAAATTGGTGACCAGATTGTATTTTCTTGCAATCTTCCCGTCAAGCATATCTGTAAGTGATGCGGCTATGAATATTCCAAGTGCCACCCACTTCGACCATCCCGGTGACATATATAAAAACACGAGAAAGAATGGAATCATTATAGCTCTTAGTATTGTCAATTTGTTTGGTAAATTCATTCTACTATCACTCCTGTCAAGTCATATTCATTTGCCTCGGTTATCTTCACATCCACAAATGAACCGGATATCAATTCATATGGTGCGCTGACGAATACTATTCCGTCAACCCCCGGAGCATCTCTGTAGGTTCTTCCCACATATACATCATCGTCGACCAGATATCCCTCAATGAGAACCTTCTGGGTGCTTCCGATCATCTGCTGGTTCTTCTCATAGGAAATTTCCTGCTGAAGCTCCATGATCTCATCGCGCCACTTTGCAGCCAGCTCTCCATCCACCTGATTCTCGTACTCCGCAGCCGGAGTGCCCTCCTCAGGCGAATAAGTGAATACTCCAAGCCTGTCAAACTCGCACTCGTCAACAAAGTCGACCAGACCATCGTGCAGTTCCTGTGTCTCACCTGGGAAACCAGATATGAGCGTGGTTCTGATGGCTATATCCGGCATGGCTGTCCTCAGTCTGCCGACAAGCTCCACAATGTCCTCTCTGCTGGTCCGTCTGCCCATTCTCTTAAGTATCGCATTCTCAGAATGCTGGATAGGTATATCGACATAATGGCAGATCTTCGGATTCGTGGCCATAACCTCTATTAGTTCATCTGTTATCTCCTCCGGATAACAGTACAGAAGTCTTATCCACTCTATGCCTTCTATCTCACTGAGTTTTGTGAGAAGCTCTGGAAGCTTCTTCTCACCATACAGATCAACTCCGTACAGCGTAGTCTCCTGTGCCACAAGGACAAGCTCCTTTATACCATCAGACGCAAGCTTTTCAGCGGATGCGATCAGGCTGTCCATCGGCATGCTTCTGTATCTGCCTCGTATGTGAGGTATTATACAATAAGTGCACAGTTTATTACAACCTTCTGCGATCTTAAAATACGCCATCGACGCATTTGTCGTTACTATTCTCTCGGCAATCGGCCTTGGAGTATAATTTATATCATCTACGATCGACTCCTCGTCGGTTCCTATTGCCTCAACTATCTTATCGTAATTGGTCGCACCAATAATGACATCGATCTCCGGAAGCTCCTTCATTATCTCGTCCTTGTATCTCTGGGACAGACATCCCGCAACGATAAGCTTTTTTAGTTTTCCGGTTTTCTTCAGTTCTCCCATCTCGATGATGGTGTTGATGCTTTCCTCTTTCGCATCGCTGATGAACGCACAGGTATTTACAACTACTACATCTGCCTCTGTCTCATCATTTGTAAGCTGGTGGCCGGCTTTGTTCAGCAAACCGAGCATGACCTCGCTGTCCACCAGATTTTTATCACAGCCTAGTGATATGAGTAATACTTTCATCTGTTCTCCAATAATTTTGCACTTGTTCTTAGTTTATATTTATTGATTCCACGCAGTTTGACATGAGCATGGCTATGGTCATAGGGCCGACTCCGCCAGGTACTGGAGTTATCGCTCCGGCAACCTCCTTGGCTGATTCAAAATTCACATCACCGCAGAGCTTATTATTCTCATCCCTGTGGATTCCCACATCTATAACTGTTGCGCCTTCCTTGATGTAAGATGCATCGATCATTTCTGGCTTTCCTATTGCCACCACGAGTATATCAGCACGTCTGCACACTTCCTTGAGATTCCTTGTTCTGGAATGGCACACGGTTACGGTTCCGTTCTCACGGAGCAGCAGCATGCTCATAGGCTTGCCTACTATATTGCTTCTGCCGAGTACCACGCACTCCTTACCCTCTATCTCTATTCCTGATCTCTTGATGAGCTGGATAACTCCGGCTGGTGTACATGACACAAAGCCCGGCTGTCCTATGCTGAGTGCACCAACACTCATCGGATGGAAGCCGTCCACATCCTTCTTTGGAGATATGGTCTTTATGACCTTATCCTCATCTATATGCTTTGGAAGCGGGAGCTGTACAAGTATTCCGTTCACCTTGTCGTCAGAGTTGAGCTTCTCTATAAGTGCAAGAAGCTCCTCCTCAGTTGTCTCCTCTGGGAGCTCATATGACAGTGAACCTATTCCTATATACTCACATGCCTTCTTCTTATTTCCAACATATACTGACGATGCAGGATCATTTCCGACCTGGATGACAGCAAGGCATATCTCTACGCCCTCTGCCTTGAGACCCGCAACCTTCTCCTTGAGCTCATCCTTTATCTGTTTTGATATAACCTTACCATCTATAAGCTTATACATTTATTTGTCCTCCTAGAATAATCCGACGATCTTGCCGTCATCATCAACATAAATCCTTTCTGCCGCCGGGGATTTTGGAAGTCCAGGCATGGTCATGATCGTTCCGGTAATCGCTACTATAAATCCTGCTCCTGCACTGACATAAACCTCACGGATATTTATATCGAATCCTGTAGGTCTTCCAAGCTTCTTTGGATCATCTGACAGAGAATACTGGTTCTTTGCCATACATACAGGGAAGTTACCAAATCCCATCTCCTCGATCTTGGCGATGGCCTTGCTGGCCTCTGCGCTGTATGTAACACCATCCGCGCCATATATCTCTGTAGCGATACAATTTATCTTATCCTTTATTGAAAGGCTGTCATCGTAGAGCACCTTGAAGTTGCTCTTCTTGTTCTCCAGCGTGTTGAGCACCGCATTTGCAAGGTCTATACCGCCCTTGCCGCCCTGTTCCCATACATTTGCAAGAGCAAAATCACAGTCTCTGTCCTCGCAGAACTTCTTGACAAAGTCAAGCTCTGCCTGGCTGTCTGTGACAAATCTGTTCAGTGTAACAACAACAGGAACGCCATACTTCTGAAGATTCTCAATATGCTTTTCAAGGTTTACTATACCAGCCTTAAGCGCGCCGAGATTCTCCTCGCCGAGATCTGCCTTTGCAACTCCGCCATTGTACTTGAGTGCTCTTACTGTAGCAACCAGAACCACCGCATCCGGCTTAAGGTTGTTCATACGGCACTTGATATCGAAGAACTTCTCAGCTCCGAGATCTGCGCCAAATCCTGCCTCTGTTATTACATAATCTGCAAGCTTTAATGCTGTCTTTGTAGCCATTACACTGTTACATCCATGTGCTATATTTGCAAATGGTCCGCCGTGTACGATTGCCGGTGTATGCTCAAGTGTCTGGATAAGGTTTGGCTTGATGGCATCCCTTAAGAGCGCTGCCATAGCTCCTACAGCCTTGAGATCAGCCGCTGTCACAGGCTCATTGTCCATGTTGTATGCAACGATTATTCTGCCAAGTCTCTCCTGAAGATCCTTCATGTCACTTGCAAGACAGAGAATAGCCATGATCTCCGATGCAACTGTGATGACAAATCCGTCCTCTCTAGGCACTCCGTCGACACGCTTTCCAAGTCCGACAACTGTGTGTCTGAGAACTCTGTCGTTCATATCCATACATCTCTTGAACACTATTCTGTTCACATCTATTCTCAGTGCATTTCCCTGCTGGATATGATTATCCATCATGGCTGCAAGGAGATTGTTTGCAGATGTTATAGCATGAAAATCTCCTGTAAAGTGGAGGTTGAGATCCTCCATAGGTACTACCTGTGCATATCCGCCACCGGCTGCACCACCCTTGATTCCAAAACATGGTCCAAGTGATGGCTCACGAAGTGCGATAACCGCCTTCTTTCCAAGCTGTCCCATAGCCTCACCAAGTCCTACAGTGATTGTCGTCTTTCCCTCTCCTGCAGGTGTTGGATTGATGGCTGTAACGAGGATAAGCTTTCCGTTCTCGTTGCCCTCAACCTTCTTTATAAGCTCATCTGAGAGCTTTGCCTTATACTTTCCATAGAGATCCAGGTCATCCTCTGATATTTCGAGCTTTGCAGCAACCTCCCTTATATGCTTCATCTCAGCCTTCTGTGCAATTTCAATGTCTGTCATCATAGCTCTTATCCTCCGCTTTTTATAAATTAGTGTCTATATATTCATCAAACTGTTCCTGAGTCATCAGGATCTTTCTGGCCTTTGTGCCCTCCTCCGGGCCAACTACTCCCGCGGCCATTAACTGATCCATGATCCTTGCGGCTCTGTTAAAGCCTATCTTGAACGTTCTCTGAAGCATACCTATAGAAGCTTTTTCTTTCTCTATAATGAATCTTCCCGCTTCCACGAAATATTCATCCTTATCACTGGCTGAAGCCCCACCTATCGCTGTGGCGCCTGATCCACCATTTCCGGATATTGATTTGGATATCTCCTCATCATATGTCCCCACGCCATTGTTCTTCTTGAGGAAATCAACAACCGCTGTAACCTCATCATCCGACACAAATGCGCCCTGTACTCTGACCGGCTTAGGATAGCCTGTCGGATAGAACAGCATATCTCCCTTTCCAAGAAGTTTCTCTGCTCCTACCATATCAAGTATGGTTCTGGAATCAACTCCCGACGAAACTGCAAATGCTATTCTCGATGGAACATTTGCCTTTATGAGACCTGTTATGACATCAACCGACGGTCTCTGTGTTGCTATGACAAGATGTATACCCGCTGCTCTGGCAAGCTGTGAAAGTCTCACTATAGCATCCTCGACTTCGCCGTGTGCAACCATCATAAGATCTGCAAGCTCATCCACTATGACCACTATCTGTGGCATCTTGGTCAGCTTTTCTCCATCAGCTCCCGCTATAACGGCATTTTCAACCTTGTCATTATATCCCTGTATATTACGTACACTGTGCTCAGCAAAAAGCTGGTATCTTCTTGTCATCTCCATGACAGCCCAGTTGAGTGCCCCTGCCGCCTTCTTTGGATCTGTTACAACCGGTATCAGAAGGTGTGGTATGCCATTGTAGCATGCAAGCTCAACCATCTTAGGATCTATCATTATGAGCTTTACCTCCTCCGGTGTGGCTTTGTACAGTATACTCATTATAAGTGTATTGATACACACTGATTTACCCGAACCTGTGGCTCCGGCGATCAGAAGATGCGGCATCTTGGCAATATCCGTTGCGATGACCTGCCCACTTATATCCTTACCAACCGCAAATGCCACTTTGGACTTGAGGTTCTTGAAATTATCTGATTCTATAAGCTCCCGGAACGCCACAATTGAGTTCTCCTTATTAGGGACCTCTATTCCTATGGCTGCCTTGCCAGGTATCGGTGCCTCTATACGTATATCCGCAGCCGCAAGGTTGAGCTTTATGTCGTCCGCAAGGTTCAGTATCTTGCTGACCTTGACACCCTGCTCCGGCTGCATCTCAAATCTCGTTACAGCAGGACCGCAGCTATAGTTTGTTATGGTTACATTGACGCCAAATGTCTCGAGGGTATTCTTAAGCTTGATGGCTGTCTCCCTGACATGGGCATCCCTGTTGGAATTGTTCGCCTTTTTAGGCTGGGACAGCAGATCTGCCGTTGGGAATTTATACTTTCTTCCCTCCTGATACTGCTTTGAGCTCTCAGTCTGTACCGCCGGCTTCTTTTTGCTTTGAGCCGCGGTATCCGTCTTGTCCTCCTCCGCAAATGCAGAGTCGTAGAGCGGATTGTAATCTGACACACTCTCTGGATGCATATTGCCATTTACCGCTCCCGCAAGGACATCCTCCGCATCATCAGTAAATGAAAGTATCTCTGCATCCTCCATATCAGTGTCCACAGCAGCCAGCTTTGGTTCTTCAGGAGTTACGACCACCGGCTTTCTTCTCTTCACAGGTGCAGGCTTCCGCACCGGTTTATGCACAGAATCCTCTCTGTCTATCTGAACTGGATTGACGATCTCCTCTCTGTCGGTCATGACGATCTTCTCTATATCATTGTTAAATTCATCATAGGACATATCCACAGCGCCATCTCCAGGAGTGAGCTCGTGGACATCCTCCATGGCAAAGAAATCCCTGGCAGGCTCCCTCTCTACATCCTTCTGTGTCTTAGTCTTCCTTGGCTTGACCTGCGTTGCAGCAGTCCTGTCGGAAGCTCTGTCATCCTTGGTCTTATCGCTGCTGTACACATTGAGATTTGCCATCGATGGTCTCACTCTGCGAACCGGAGTATCATTTACATCATGTGAGTAATAACCATCGTCATATCTGTCACTTTGATACTCCTCATCTTCATACTGTTCGTCATCATCACTTTCTCTGCGCTCACGGATAGATGCTATGAAAAGTTTGATCTCGTCTATAACTGATATCTCCGTTATGAGAATGAACATGATAACCGCAGCTATAAATATTACTATGCACGCACCCGGAACTCCAAGCAGTGTCCTTATCGCAAAGAATATTCCTCCGCATATAACTCCTCCGCCTGATCTGTCCTTATACCCATCCATGTACAGAACCTTGACCGACTCAAAGGTCGATGAATATATAGCCTGAAATACCATGGACAACAGGATGAGCACAACGCCAAAATATACAACCTTTTTGACGATCTTCCTCCTGAAATCATTTGATATAAGATAGGCAGCCGACACAAACAGATATACCGGGAATATGTACTCGCTGAAACCGATTATTCCAAAGAAAAATCCCGATACGGTATCTCCCACTATTCCGCAGATCCTGAAGTTTGCAAGTAGCAGAAATACCGAAAATGCAAAGAGAACTATGAGTATGATCTCATTTCTCATCTGCTTCTGCCTTGCCAGTTCCTCTTCCCGGGCTTTGCGTTCTATGGCAGCCTTTGATCTGGCAGATGTTTTTTTCGATGCAGTATTCTTCTTCGCAGATGTCCTGTTATTTGATCCGTCTTTTGAAGAGTTCTTTGCCACAGTCTTTTTAGACGCAGCGTTTTTGGACGTGCCATTCTTTGATGTATTGTTCTTGTATGACTTTTTATTACCAGCAGCCATTTTCTACCTCTATTCTAAATCTTAAGCAACAAAATACCATATTACAGACGCGATTCCCGCGATCATACAATATATGGAAAAGCTCTTAAAATTCTTTTTCTTGACCATATAAAGCATAAATTTTATACATAAATATCCAACAACACCTGCAACTACCATTCCAACTATGTAATTTACAACATCAGTTCCTGAAATAGATGACTTAAACAGATCAGGTATCTCCAGTATGACTGCTCCCAGAACAGCCGGTATCGACATTATAAATGAATACTTTACCGTGAATTTTCTTGTATAGCCGCATGCCAGGCCTGCAGTTATCGTACTTCCGGATCTCGATATTCCCGGAAGCGTAGCAACAGCCTGTGCCAGACCTACAAATATGGCGTTTCTGTATGTAGCCTTTGCCGCACTCTTCTTACCAGCTGGCAGTCTGTCCGCAAAATACAGGATAACAGATGTTATACACAGACAGATACCCGGTATCAAAAGTGTATCTCCCGCATGTCCTATAGCTTTGTCAAATGGGACTGCGATCACCGTCGTCGTAAGAGTTGACACGAGTATGAGCATAACAAACTTTCTGTATGCCGTACACACGATCTTCCTATACGGATATATCTGTCCCTCCTTTGAGGTCTTGTTCTTTATGAAATTTACCAGATTGACACAGCAGTCTCCAACTATCTTGAGTCCCTCTATAACAAGCTTCTTTATATCTGCCCAGTAGACTATAAATATGGCAACCAGCGTGCCAAAATGGAGCAGTATGTCAAATAATATACCCGTATCGGTCTCCACTCCAAAAATATTCTTGAAAATAGCCAGATGTCCCGAACTGCTGACTGGAAGAAATTCTGTAGCTCCCTGTATTATTCCCATCAAAATTGCCTGTAATAAGCTCATGACCAACCTCCCTTGATCGATGTTTATACAATATCCTATGGAATTTTACTATCATTTTCTTAATTAATCAAGTCATACAGCGTTTTTAAAGCCGCCGACATACCACCGATCCTGTCTATAACCCTTTTTTCGACAGCCTGTTTTCCTATCAGGACCGAGCCCACATCCTTGGTCAGCTCTGTCGTGTTAAACATAAGTTTCTCCAATTCTTTCCTGTCTATAGATGAGTGATCCACTGTGAACTGTATGATCCTCTCCTGCATCTTCTCTATATATTCAAAGTTCTGCTTAACTCCAAGCACCGCCGTATTTGTCCTTATTGGATGAACTATCATCGTTGCGGTCGGCACTATAAAAGACACATTTCCCGACACCGCCAGAGGAACTCCTATGGAATGTCCGCCGCCAAGCACGATATTGACGACCGGCTTTGACAGGCTGGACAACATCTCAGATATGGCAAGTCCGGACTCAACATCACCTCCGACCGTATTTATCAGAGTCAGGACTCCCTTTACATCTCCGCAGTTTTCTGCCTGGGCTATCACCGGAAGCAGCTTCTCGTAGCTTGTACTCTTCATACCGGCAGGAAGCTTATCATGCCCCTCAATCTCTCCATATATTCCACATAACAGGATATAACCTCCACCTGGAACATCCATAACATGTATGTTGTCAGTGAGTTTTAACCTCTCAGCGATTGATACCGATTCCACTTCGCCTGCACCACCTTCCAACCCCAATCCACTCATTCCGCATCAGGGCAAAAATTAAGAAGGGCTGAGCCCTTCTTAACTTAATATGGTATAAATAATGTATTTATATTCATTACATTACAAGCACGATATCGTTTGTATCAGCAAGCTTGTCAGCAGGGATATAATTGGCCTCAAGTTTCTCACCATTTAATGTGAGGCTCTGGAAACCGCTCTCATGTCCATCAGGATTCTGAACCTTGATTGAGAGCTTCTTACCCCTGAACATCTTCTCGATCTCAAACTCCTTCCAGTCTGATGGGACTGAAGGCGCGATCTTGATTCCGCCAAAGTCTGGTCTCATACCCATGATACCCTCAACGCAGCCAACCATACATGTGGATGCTGTACCTGTAAGCCAGTGTACATGAGCGCGACCCTCAAATGGACTTCCAACAGACTCTGTGAACTGTCCATGGCAGTATGGCTCAAGCTTTCTGATCTCTGCCTTATCATTCATGGATGCAGGAGAGCTCTCGTTGAAATACTCAAACGCTCTGTTTCCATGTCCCATGAGCGCCTCGGCAAGTATTATCCAGCCCTGTGGCTGTGAGAATATACCCGCATTCTCCTTTGTTCCTGCATTGAACAGAAGCATGAGTGCTCCGTCAAATGCATGCTCTCTGTATGGTGGGAACATAAGTCTCACACCGTACTCTGTGTTAAGCTCCCTGTGAACAGACTCAAGGGCGATCTCAGACTGCTTTCTTGTGGCAAGTCCGCTTATAACTGCCCATGACTGAGGATTCAGCCACATGCTTGCCTCAGGATCATTCTTTGAACCGATGACCTGTCCGCCTTCCTTGTATCCACGGATGAATCTGTCATCCTCCCAGCACTTCTCCTGAATGGTCTCACCCATCTTGTACTGAATGCTGTTGATGTAATCTATGTACTCTGCATCATCCTTCATCTCAGCAAAATACTTGATAACTGTCATCGCATAGTAGAGCTGCATTGCAACAAATGTTGACTCGCCTCTCTTTCCAAGTCTCAGGCAGTCATTCCAGTCTGCCCAGAGTCCTGCCGGCATACCATTATCTCCAAGTCTGTTCATGGAGAAATCTATCGCTCTCTTAAGATGCTCATAAACTGTACCCTCATCCTTGTTGGCAAATGGAATAACCTCGTCTATGAAGTCAAGGTTGCCTGACTCAGCAATATACTTATATACAGTTGGGAACAGCCAAAGTGCGTCGTCTGCACGGTATGCAGGATGTCCTGTCTCCTGTACATATGAAGGATCATCCGGTGTATCCTCATGACCTGCGTTATGTGTGAACTTTACAAGTGGAAGTCCACCGCCGTTGTCAACCTGTGCTGACAGCATGAATCTGATCTTCTCAAGAGCCATCTCAGGTGCAAGGTGGATAACGCCCTGGATATCCTGAACTGTATCTCTGTATCCATATCCGTTTCTCAGACCACAGTATGAGAACGATGCAGCTCTTGACCATATGAATGTCATGAAACACTGGTATGCATTCCATGTATTTACCATGTTGTTGAATGAATCACTAGGTGTGTGCACCTGGAAGTTGTTGAGCTTTGAATGCCAATACTCGATCAGCTCGTCAAGCTCCTTCTGACATGCTGCGGCAGGATCTGCGTATCCGGCTATGACAGCATTTGCAGCGTCATTGTCCTTCATTCCGACTATGAATGCAAAATCTTTTGACTCGCCCGGAGCAAGTGTGAACTTTGTCTGGAGTCCACCGCAGGCATTGCTGTTGTAGTTGAGCTTGTTGCCAAGATCTCCATTTATAACTCCGATTGGATTGCCGTAGCCGTGATATCTTCCAAGGAACTCCTCCTTGTCACCACAGTATGATGCAACATCACTTCCGGCAAGTGCAAAGAATCTTCTGTTTGCCTTACTTCCATTGATCTCAGCCTTCTCAACATTCTCATTGATGACCTGAAGGATCTTGTTGTTGTCCATGAAATATGTTCTGGTTATGAACAGTGTATACTGGAGATTTACCTGATCCTGCTCATAATTGCAGTCGTTTGTAAACTCACAGTATCCGATAGCTGAAAGGTTACGAGGCTTATCAGAGTTGTTGGTAACTCTCACCTTCCACACTTCATGAGTCTTGTTAAGTGGAACATAATACAGCACCTCTGACTTGATACCAGAATACTCTGCATACATCTTTGTATACGCCGTTCCATGGTGACACTCGCTCTTGTACACATCAAGGCTCTTTCCAACCGGCTGCCATGATGCTGACCAGTAATCCTTTGTATCATCATCTCTAAGATATACATATCTTCCAGGCTGATCAAAGCTGTTAAATATGTATCTCAGTATTCTTCCGTTTGCTCCTGACTTCTCAAAGCTGTAGCCTCCTGCGTTGTTGGAGATTATAGCTCCGTATTCCGGTGAACCAAGGTAGTTTGCCCAAGGTGCCGGGGTGTCTGGTCTGTCAATTACATACTCTTTGTTCTGTTCGTCAAAATAACCGTATCTCATATGTTCCCCCTTAAATCTGCATTTATTTTTTAGTTTGTTTATGTATGCCTTTATTTACTACAATGCCCCGGAACCGGCCATATGACAGACCGGCTTCGAGACATCAGATTTACCCTTATAAAAAATATCCTTATTATAGTTTGGCTCAGAACTGTTATTTACTGTGCATCCTTGAGACTCAGGCTTATTCTTCCTGCTCTCTCGTCGATCTTGATGACCTTAACGTCAACCTCATCACCTACATTTACAACATCCTCAACCTTTGCAACTCTCTTGTCTGAAAGCTTTGAGATGTGGATGAGTCCATCCTTGTTAGGTGCAAGCGATACGATAGCTCCACAGTCGATAACTTTTACAACCTTACCATGGTAGTTCTTGCCAACTTCAAGAGGCTCTACGATCATATTGATCATCTCGATAGCCTTGTCCATACCTGCCTGCTCTACGCCACAGATAGAGATTCTTCCCTCATCATCGATATCGATCTTAACACCTGTCTCCTCGATGATAGTGTTGATAGTCTTACCTCTCTGTCCGATAACCTCACCGATCTTCTCTGGATCGATCTTGATCTGCTTGATCTTTGGCGCGAACTCATTGACCGTTGGTCTTGGAGCTGCGATGGCCGGCTTCATACATGTCTCCATGATGAAGAGTCTTGCCTCACGTGTTCTTGCGATAGCCTCCTCAACGATAGGTCTTGTAAGTCCGTGAATCTTGATATCCATCTGGATAGCTGTGATACCCTCTGTTGTACCTGTTACCTTGAAGTCCATATCTCCGAAGAAGTCCTCAAGTCCCTGGATATCTGTGAGTACGATGTAATCGTCGTCTGTATCACCTGTTACAAGTCCGCATGAGATTCCGGCAACCATAGCCTTGATAGGAACACCGGCAGCCATGAGTGACATACATGATGAACATGTTGATGCCATTGATGTTGAACCATTTGACTCAAATGTCTCTGATACGGTTCTGATCGCATATGGGAACTCTTCCTCACTTGGAAGTACAGGAAGAAGTGCTCTCTCAGCAAGTGCACCGTGTCCAATCTCTCTACGTCCAGGTCCTCTTGAAACCTTTGTCTCTCCTACTGAGTATGAAGGGAAGTTGTAGTGGTGCATATATCTCTTGGATGTAACGTTCTCGTCAAGTCCGTCAACTCTCTGGATCTCAGAAAGTGGAGCAAGTGTACATACGTTACAGATCTGTGTCTGTCCTCTTGTAAACATAGCTGAGCCGTGGACTCTAGGAATGATGTCAACCTCAGCAGCAAGTGGTCTGATCTGGTTGATAGCTCGTCCATCAGGTCTCTTGTGATCCTTGAGGATCATCTTTCTTACTGTCTTCTTCTGATACTGGTATATAGCGTCTGGAAGGACTGCAAGCCACTCCTCGTTGTCTGCAAATGCCTCCTCAAGCTTCTCTGTGATCTGTCTGATGTTCTCCTCACGAACCTGCTTCTCGTCTGAGAATACAGCCTCCTCCATAGCCTCTGGAGGAACGATCTCCTTAATCGCTGCAAAGAGCTCCTCTGGAACTGCACAGCTTACATATGAATGCTTTGGCTTTCCAACCTCAGCTACTATCTCATTGATAAATGCGATGATGTCCTGGTTGATATCATGAGCCATGTAGATAGCTTCGATCATCTTAGCCTCAGGTACAATATTTGCACCGGCCTCGATCATGATAACCTTCTGTGATGTAGATGCAACTGTGAGCTTCAGATCACCCTCATCCCACTGCTTCTGTGTTGGGTTGATGATGAACTCTCCGTCGATGAGACCTACCTGTGTCATGGCACATGGTCCGTCAAATGGAACGTCTGATATACATGTTGCGATAGATGATCCAAGCATTGCAACAAGCTCCGGTCTGCACTCTGGATCTACTGACATAACAAGGTTGTTGAGTGTTACGTCATTTCTATAATCCTTAGGGAAAAGAGGTCTCATAGGTCTGTCGATTACTCGTGATGTGAGGACAGCGTTCTCTGATGCCTTACCCTCTCTCTTATTGAATCCTCCAGGTATCTTTCCTACTGAATATAACTTCTCCTCATACTCTACTGAAAGTGGGAAGAAATCGATTCCGTCTCTTGGCTTCTCTGAAGCTGTACATGTTGAAAGCACTGTTGTGTCACCGTACTTGATAAATGCAGCACCATTTGCCTGTGCAGCTACTCTGTTGATATCAACAGTGAGCATTCTGCCAGCGATCTCTTTCTGGTATCTCTTGAATTCCTTACTCATCTCAAAATCTCCTTGATTTAATATTTATTTGTATTGTGGAAGACGTCGAAACAACTATAAAAAACACCATGTCTTATAACCTTTTTGCCATCTTTCAGCGATGATCCATGATATTCTTTATAGAAGTCTCGATATGTCATTCCACAATCTTTTAAATTTTATCATACGAATATAAAAAATACAATATCCAAACACCTCTGTTTACACTATTTGATACCATAAAAATGTGTCCGGGCAAATAAAAAGGAATCATGCGTGTACACATGATTCCCATAATTGTTATTGTATTAAGGCTCGAATAGAAATTACTTTCTAAGTCCAAGGCTCTCGATGAGCTTTCTGTATGCCTCGATATCCTTGCTCTTGAGGTATGCAAGAAGGTTTCTTCTCTGACCAACCATCTTAAGAAGACCACGGTTTGAGTGATGATCCTTTGGATTAGCCTTGAAATGTCCGTTGAGATCGTTGATTCTTGCTGTAAGAAGTGCGATCTGAACCTCTGTTGAACCTGTGTCGTTTGCATCCTTGCCGTACTTAGCTACGATTTCCTGCTTCTGCTCTTTTGTTATCATAATAACAATCCTCCTATAAAATAATATACATGACTGACACCGGGCAAAAGGCCTAGAGGTGTCCTCAAACTAAGTGTCAGTTGACCTTGTGTAGGATAACATATGTATCTGGTTTTGTAAAGAGGAAATTAATCCGCAATTTCATACTGCAAAAATGCATAGTGCAGCCTTGTTCCTTCCGCTATACTTTCCGGAAGCAGCGCCCTTGCAACGAGCTTTGTCTCACCGCCAAGATCATTCTCATCAACAAGATTTGCGTAATCTCCGTCTATCGATTTTACTATATAATATTTCTCCATTTTCTTGACCACCTTATGTCCGGCTGTGCTTTCAGCCGTGTCCTTTCGTTCTTTCATTTATTTCATAGATATTTTAATATATAACATAGATATTTTAATATATAACATATTTCATTACAACCCCGGCCGGTAATATTCACGGTTTGACATTCGCCTTATACGCTTTCACACTTTACAGCATCCCAACTTATTTCTTGTTATCACAAACTTATCTATGCTATAATAGTTCGCGCGGACATTTGCGCGGCAGGTTTCTGCAGTTCATTTGCCGAATAGAGAGCGGCAGGTTTCGCCGCATTTGAAAGGAGATATATTATGGCAGGTTCCACCATAGGAAATAAATTTACCATCACCACATGGGGAGAATCCCACGGAAAGGCTCTGGGAGTTGTCGTTGACGGCTGCCCTGCCGGTCTTCCACTGTGTAAGGAAGATATACAGGTATTTCTGGATCGCAGAAAACCCGGATTTTCACAGTTCTCAACGCCTAGAAAGGAATCCGATACCATAGAGATACTGTCAGGAATTTTCGAGGGAAAGACAACCGGAACTCCTATATCCATGATGGTGAGAAATACATCCCAGCGCTCCGGGGATTACGGAGATATCGCCACATATTACAGACCAGGCCACGCAGATTATACATTTGATGAAAAATATGGCTTCAGGGATTACAGAGGCGGCGGCCGTTCATCGGGACGAGAGACCATCGGCAGAGTTGCAGCCGGTGCGATCGCCTCAAAGATACTGAAGGAACTCGGTATCACCATAACTACCTACGTATCTTCCATCGGTGATGTACATATAGACAGGAACAATTTTGACGCTGACTATATACTTAAAAACGACCTCAATATGCCGGACCCGGATGCCTACGAGAAGGCATCAATCCTTCTTCAAGACTGCATGGCGGAGAACGATTCCATAGGCTCTGGTGTTGAATGTATCGTGCATGGAATGCCGGCAGGTATCGGTGAACCGGTATTTGACAAACTGGATGCATGCCTCGCAAAGGCAGTTATGTCCATCGGAGCTGTGAAAGCTGTCGAGATTGGCGACGGCACCGAGGTATCCACTGCAAGAGGCTCATATAACAATGATGCATTTGTCATGAACGGTTATAACGTAGACAAGGAGACCAATCACGCCGGAGGTATTCTCGGCGGAATGAGCGATGGTTCAGACATAATCATCAAGGCGCATTTCAAGCCGACCCCATCCATCGCATCCACACAGAAAACCGTTAACAAGTCTAGGGATAACATAGAGGTCTCGATCAGAGGCCGCCACGATCCTATCATTGGGCCGAGAGCTGTTGTGGTCGTCGAGGCCATGACCGCCCTGACGATCCTTGATCTTATATTTGAGAATATGTCATCCAGAATGGACAAGATAATTGACTTTTATAAGTAATTGTCAAACAAACTGAAAATTGCGACAAACAATAATGCGATAAAATGTAAATAATAAAAAACAGATGTGATATGATCCAGAGGTGATTCCTCAAATCATGCCACATCTGTTTTTTATTTATCTATCTTATTTTTCATTCCATCATTTATTCAGTCCATCATTCTGACCTTGTTGCCTATAAGTCTGGCGCCAGATTCTACTCTTCCACCTTTTTAGGCTTGTTGATGATGTAAAGTCCAATTCCCACTATCAGACCACCGCCGATGATATTACCAAGCGTTACAGGGAGGAGATTTTTACTGAAGAAATGTCCCACTGTGAGCTGGTCACTTATCTGCTGTGCGGTATATCCATAGAGCTCGCATGCCTTGTCCACGTACTTGCTGTTTGATGCAGCCATAAGACCTGCAGGTATATAGTACATATTTGCAACGCAGTGCTCAAAACCTGACACGACGAATACCATTATCGGGAAGAAGCATGCAAACAGCTTTCCAATTATATCCTTAGCCGAAGATGACATGAGAACCGCGATACACACGAGAACATTACACATTATTCCCGACATGAACGCGTTGCAAAAATCAAGGCCTGTCTTACCCATAGCCACCTTGATGGTATAAGCGCCAAGGCCGCCTGCTGAATTATCAAACTGACCGCTTCCATATATAAGAGCTGCAGTCACAACTGATCCAAGCATATTGCTGAGATATACAATAACCCAATTCTTGAGCATCTGCACAAGCTTTATCCTACCATCAATAACCGCTGTTATCATCATACAGTTTCCGGTAAACAGCTCTGCACCGATAATCGATAACATCATGAGTCCTACAGGGAATATGCATCCTGCAAGAGTCTTCGCAAGTCCGAAATTGTCCACCGTATGCACCGCAAGGTTTGATCCCTCAGCTCCTATCGCAATGAACATTCCTGCAAAGAATCCCATCATAATCATCTTGTACAGCTTGAGATTTGCCTTTCCAACAGCACCCTTGAGATTATTCTCAATGATCTGTGCCGGAACGTAGTAATTGTTTTCCATGATTTAATTGTCTCCTTAGTTTATAAGTTATTTGTTAGGCCCTCGGATATGCCTTTGCATATTCTTCCTTGAGCTTACTCTGCTTATTTGTAAGATATATCTGGGTTGTCGCAATATCCACATGTCCAAGCATCTCTTGAACAGACTTTATATCCGCTCCATTCCCCAACATATGTGAGGCAAATGAATGCCTTATCATATGAGGTGTTATATCCTTATCTATGCCGGCCTTAGCCGCATAATACTTTATTATCTTCCAGAATCCCTGTCTCGTCATAGGTGCACCCTTGCAGTTGAAGAACAGATAATCACTGCCTCCACTCATATCATCGCGCACCTCAGTAATATATCTGCTGAGAGCTCTCTGAGCAACCTCCGCAACCGGAACAGTCCTCACCCTGTCGCCGTCGTGGCACTCAATGAACCCAAGCTTTATGTTGACATCCGTGAGTTTCAATGTCACAAGCTCTGTAACACGTATTCCTGTAGCGTACAACAGCTCCAGCATCGCCTTATCCCTGATCTCCTTTGGAGTCTTGTTGGTAGGCTGGTCGAGAAGCTTGTTCACCTCACTTATGGTAAGCGTCTCAGGAACCTTCTTCACGATCTTCGGAGGCTTGATATTCTCCGTTGGATCATCATTCACTATCCTCTCCCTCATGAGATAGGCATAGAATGACTTTATGGATGCAATGTTACGTGACACCGTAGCCACGGACATCCCCTGTTTCTCCATTTCCAACACATACGAAGTGATATAAGTTTCATTAATATCATCAATCCTCGTTATACCCTTCTCGTCAAAATACCTGTAAAATTTTATCAGATCTCTCCGATATGATGCAACAGTATTCTCACTGGATTTTTTTACATTTCTTAAATAATCAACATATCTGTCTATGTATTGTTCCACTAATTTATCCCCTTAGTTATGTAGACTGAATTATATTATAAATACAAATGTAAATAAAATCAAACACTATTTTAACAAGTAAAATCAAGG
>OLJA01000565.1_pt1 | contig 24390 bp, 25 predicted proteins | sample 1601401 | NCBI WGS metagenome assembly OLJA01 (sample SAMN01915217, study PRJEB22387) | human gut metagenome | isolation source: stool | host: Homo sapiens | place: USA | reverse complement strand
CCACCCGCCCCGAAAGCCCGGATTTCAAGCACGCCAGTGACCTGACCTCCTTTATCAAGTGGAAGAAGCCTGGCTTCTCCGTGCATGGGGCCTGCTACCCGGAGGGCCACCCCGATGCAGACACGCTGCAGCACGATGTGGAAAATCTGCGCATCAAGCAGGCCGCCGGTGCCGAGCATCTTCTGACCCAGCTGTTCTTCGATAATATGCACTTTTATCGTTTTCTGAATCTGGCACGCCGCGCCGGTATCACGCTGCCGGTCTCCGCTGGCGTTATGCCCATCGTCAAGCGCAGCCAGATTGAGCGCACGGTTTCGCTGTCCTCCGCCAGCCTGCCTTCCGACTTCACCCGTATGATTTCCCGTTATCAGGATGACCCGGAGAGCCTCTACGCGGCGGGCATCGACTACGCTGTCCGCCAGCTGCGTGATTTGATTGAGGGCGGTGCGGACGGCATCCACCTGTACGCCATGAATGACGCCGCCGTAGCCGCCAAGGTCTATGACGGCATCAAGGATTTGCTGTAATGGAGCGCCGCAAGCCTGACGCAATCCGCCGCGCCACAGCCCTGCGCTATATGGGGGCCGCCGGATGGTCGCCGGATGCCGCCACCTCCGCACTGCTGGACAAGGCAGAGAAGCAGATTCTGGCCATTGCCGTGCCCCATGTGGTGTGGCGCGTGCTGCCGCTGACTGTGCTACCTTTTGAAAACTGCGGCACAGACCTTGCCCGCCATCTGCAGGGCTGTGACAAGGCACTGCTGATGGCCGCAACGCTCGGTTCCGAAATTGACAGATTTCTGCGCCGTCTGGAGCTGACCGACATTGCTGCCGCCGCGGCCGCAGACGCGCTGGCTTCTGTGTTACTGGAACAGGTCTGCGATGAATGGGAGGCCGAGCAGCGCCCGCTGTTTGAAGAAAAGGGGCTCTACCTGACCGGGCGCTATGCCCCCGGCTATGGGGACTGCCCGCTTTCTCTCAATGATGAAATCTGCCTTGCGGTGGACAGCGTGCGGGGCTGCGGTCTGGCCGTGACACCCCAGCATCTGCTGACGCCGCGCAAGAGCACCACCGCCATTCTGGGTATGGCCGACCACCCTGTGACCGGCACCCGCGCAGGCTGTGCAACCTGCCACTTAAAGCTGACCTGTTCGTTCCGCAAGCGCGGCACAACCTGCTTTCAACAAGACTGATAGGGGAGAATCTTATGCAGATTCGTGAAGTTTTTGACCGCAAGCGGTTTGTTTTTCTGGACGGCGGCATGGGCACCCAGCTGCAGGCACGCGGCCTGCAGCCTGGGCAGAAGCCGGAGCTTGCCGCGCTGGAAATGCCCGAAACACTGACCGCCATCCACACTGACTATATCAACGCGGGTGCGGATATTCTTCTTGCCAACACCTTTGGCGCCAACGCCAAAAAGCTGGTGGGCTGCGGCCATACTGTAGAGGAGGTTGTCACTGCCTCCATCGCCTGCGCTCGCAGGGCTGCCGACCGCACCGGTGCGCTTGTTGCGCTGGACATCGGCCCTCTGGGTGAGCTGCTGGTTCCCGCCGGCACACTGAGCTTTGAGGATGCCTACGCGGAATTTGCACAGGTCATCCGCGCCGGTGCAGCGGCCGGGGCCGACCTTGTCTTTCTTGAAACAATGACCGATTTGTATGAGCTGAAGGCCGCCATTCTGGCCACCAAGGAGAACTGCACCCTTCCGGTTTTCACCTCGATGAGCTTTGAAAGCCGCGGCCGCACCTTCACCGGTTGCACCGTTGAAAGCTATGCCGTGACCGCGGTCGGCCTCGGCGCGGACGCCGTGGGTATCAACTGCTCCCTCGGCCCCAAGGAGATTCTGCCCTTTGCACAGCGGCTCTGCCGCAGTGTGCCTGCGGGCGTGCCGGTCTTTGTCAAGCCCAACGCAGGCCTGCCCAACCCGGACGGCAGCTATAATCTTGACCCGGATGGCTTTGCCGCCGAAATGAACGCCTACGCCGCCATCGGTGTTACGATGGTGGGCGGCTGCTGCGGCACCACCCCCGCCTTTATCGCCAAGCTGCATGAGAGCTTTTGTGCTCTTACCCCGGCAGACAAGATTCCTGTCCGCCGCAGTTGCCTGTGCACGCCGGTGCGCTTTGTGGAAGTGGAGGGCATCACGGTTGTGGGTGAGCGCATCAACCCCACCGGCAAAAAGCGGCTGCAGCAGGCTCTGCGGGATGGCGATATGGCCTATCCCTGCACGCAGGCCGTGGCACAGGCCGAGGCTGGTGCACAGGTGCTGGATGTCAATGCGGGCCTGCCCGGCATTGATGAAGCCGCCACGCTGGAACAGCTAGTCAAGGACATTCAGGCCGTTACCGACCTGCCGCTGCAGCTGGACTCCTCCAACCCGGAGGCCTTGTCCCGCGCACTGCGCATTTATAACGGCAAACCCATCGTCAACTCGGTCAACGGTGAGCCGGAGACGCTGGAAAAGATACTGCCCTTGTGCAAAAAGTACGGCGCTGCTGTGGTGGGCCTTGCGCTGGACAAGGGCGGTATCCCGCCGACGGTGGAGGGCCGTGTTGCCATTGCCCGGCGCATCGTGGCTGCCGCCAACGCTGCGGGCATTCCGAACGAGGATATCTACATTGACTGTCTCTGCCTGACCGCCAGTGCCCAGCAGGAAGCCGCCGAGCAGACCCTGCAGGCGCTGACCCGCTGCAAGCGGGAGCTGGGTGTGCGCACTGTGCTGGGTGTGTCCAACATCAGCTTCGGCCTGCCGTGCCGCGGCTACCTGAATACCACCTTCCTGACAATGGCCATGTCGGCAGGGCTGGATTTGGCCATTATGAACCCCAACACCCCGGAAATGATGGCCGCTGTGCGCGCTTACCGCGTGCTGACCTGCCAGGACCCGCAGAGCAGCGACTATGTTGCCGCCTATGCCGATGTGCAGATTCAGACCACCCAGACCAGCAAATCCGCCGCAGCTGCCGAGGTCAGCACTGCCGCCCCGGGCGGTGACGCACTGTTTGAGGCGGTGCGCCGCGGCCTGAAGGCCGAAGCGCACGCTGCGGCCCAAGCCGCATTGACGATGCGCGAGCCGCTGGACGTTGTCAACACCTCGCTGATTCCGGCGCTGGACGCCGTGGGTGATGGCTTTGAAAAGGGAACTGTGTTCCTGCCGCAGCTGCTGCAGGCTGCCACCGCCGCGCAGGCCGCCTTTGAAGCCATCAAGGCCAAAATCGCCGCCTCAGGCCAGCAGCAGGGCAGCAAGGGCAAGATTGTGATTGCCACGGTCAAGGGTGACATTCACGACATTGGCAAGAACATTGTGCGCGTTATTCTGGAAAACTACGGCTATGATGTGCTGGATCTGGGCCGTGATGTGGACCCGGAGCGTGTTGTGGAGGCCGTGCGCCAGACCGGCGCAAAGCTGGTGGGCCTGTCTGCCTTGATGACCACCACCGTGCCGAGTATGCAGGCCACCATTGAGGCCCTGCACGCTGCCGGGCTTGACTGTAAGGTTATGGTGGGCGGTGCCGTGCTTACCCCCGACTATGCCCGGGATATCGGTGCCGACTACTATTGTAAGGATGCCAAGGCCAGCGCCGATTTGGCCAAGCAGCTGCTGGGCTGATTTGCAAGCCATAAGCCGCTATTTTCCGCAGGATTGCACCCTTGCAGGAAGATTGACGGAAAACGCTTGCATTTATCCCGGACTTATTGTATAATACTAAAAGCGGACAGGGCTGAATTGCGCTGTTTCGCGTACAGATGCAGGTCCCGTGCGTGGACAGCCTGTGAACCATGTCAGGCGGGGAACCGAGCAGCATTAAGCAGCGCTTGCCCAGTGCCGCGGTCAAGCCTGCATCTGTACGCCAAGCAGCGCAGCCGCGTGCTCTGCCCGCTGTTTTTGTATATTCTCGGGAGGTGGGCAGATGTACCGCGCATTATACCGCAAATGGCGTCCCCAGCACTTTGCTGACGTTGTAGGGCAGACCGCCATCGTCACGGCGCTGCAGAACCAGATTGCCGCCGGGCGCATTGGCCACGCCTACCTGTTTACCGGCACCCGCGGCACCGGCAAGACAACCTGTGCCAAAATCTTTGCCAAGGCGGTCAACTGTCTGGACACTTCCAGCCCCGACCCTTGCGGCGAGTGCGAAATCTGCAAGGGCATTGACTCCGGCGCAATTATGGATATCATTGAGATGGACGCCGCCTCCAATAACGGCGTTGACGATATCCGCGACCTGCGCGATGAGGTTGCCTATCTGCCCTCCGTCTGCAAATACAAGGTCTACATCATTGACGAGGTGCATATGCTCTCCACCGCGGCGTTCAATGCGCTGCTGAAAACGATGGAGGAGCCGCCCGAGCACGTCATCTTCATTCTGGCTACCACCGAGGTACAGAAGGTTCCCGTCACGATTTTAAGCCGTTGCCAGCGGTATGATTTTACCCGCATCACGGCGGACGATATTGCAAAACGTCTGCTGTATGTGGCCGAGCAGGAAAAAATCGAGCTTGATGAGAACGCCGCGCAGCTCATCGGCCGTCTGGCTGATGGTGCCATGCGTGATGCATTGTCCATTCTGGACACCTGCGCCGGTGTTGACAACAAGGTTGATGAAGCTCTTGTCCGCCGTATGGCAGGCGTCACAGACAGGGGATACCTGTTTGAAATCAGCGATGCCATTGCCGCCGGAGATTCTGTCACTGCGCTGGAAAAAATTGCCGAACTGCGCCAGCAGAGCGTGGATATGCGCCGCCTGTGCATGGAGCTTGCCAGCCATTACCGCAACCTGATGCTTTGCGCTCTGCCGGGCGGAACCGCTTTGTTGACCGGCATTTCCCCAGAGGAGGAGGCTGCCTACACCCAGCGCCGGGATTTTCCCCAGCGGGAGGCCATCCGCGCTATCAACGCCTTTGGTGCCGCGCTTGAAAAGATGAGCCGCGGCACAGACCAGCGCATTGAGCTGGAGCTGGCTGTTTTTTCGCTCACCCAGCCGGAGGCGGCCACCGCGCCGGTTGTGGTGCAGGCCGCACCGGCAGCCGCTGCCCCGCAGGCCTTTGCGTCTGCACCGGTTGCCTTTGTCTCTGCACCACCGGTGCAGATCACGCCGAGCGTTGTGCCTCCTACGGTTTCCGGCACGCCGCCTATCCCTGCGCCGCCGGTCTCTGATGCACCGGACGACTTGCCGCCGCCCATTGATGATGACCCCCCATTCCTGCAGCCGGAGCTGAAGCCTGCACCGAAACCGGCCGTACAGCCTGCACCGCAGGCGGCGCCCCGCCCGGCTGTGCGCAAGGCCGAGCCGCCGCGGCCTGTCGGCCCGCTGGAGCCTTTTGGCTTCTGGCCCGCCGTGCTGGCCGATTTGGAAGAGAATGATGCCATGCTGATTTCCTTCCTGCGCGGTACCAAAGCCTATTGTGACGGCAGGCGCGTTCTGTTTGAGTGCAGCGATGCCTTCCGCGATTATATCCGCAACAACAACGAAGTCAAAAAGCAGTTGCGGGAAGCCATCTACCGCGTATCCAGAATCAAATACAACATCGGCCCCTATGAGGAGCCCAAGGATACATCCGCCAGCACGTCTGCTGTCAGCCTTGACGAAACCCTGCACACCATGCAGGAGCTGGGTGTGGATTTAAAAATTGTTGATAAATAATCTTTTTTTGGAGGAATACCCATGAAAGCAAGAATGCCCAAAGGCTACGGCCGTCCCGACCCCAACGCCATGATGCGTCAGGTTCAGAAAATGCAGGAGAGCATCCGCGCCAAGCAAGAGGAGCTTGAGGCCAAGGAGTACACCGGCACGGCCAGCGGCGAGATGGTCACCGTCACGATGAACGGCAAGCATGAGATTACCGCTGTCAAGCTCAAGCCCGAGGCTGTTGACCCGGAGGATATCGAAATGCTCGAGGACCTCATCGCTGCCGCTGTCAACAGCGCAGTTGCTGCCGTCGACAAGGACTCCGAGGAGGAAATGTCCAAGATGACCGGCGGTCTGAATATCCCCGGTCTGGGCTGAGAGGCACACTATGTTTCAAAAAGTTGAGCCGCTGGAAAATCTGGTGGATCAGTTTGCCCGCTTTCCCGGCATCGGCCGCAAAAGTGCCGTGCGCATGGCCTATCAGGTTATGTCCATGCCGCCGGAGCAGGCCATGGAGCTGGCGCAGGCTATTGAGCACGCCAAGAAGGATTTGCACCGTTGCCGTATCTGTCAGGACTACACCGCCGGTGAGGTCTGCAAAATCTGTGCTTCCCAGAAGCGCGACCGTAGCGTAATCTGCGTGGTGGAAAGCCCACGGGATATCAAATCCATTGAGCGCACTCACGAATACAACGGTCTCTACCACGTGCTGCACGGCGCCATTTCCCCGATGGACGGCATTGGCGCGGACCAGCTCTGCATCAAAGAGCTACTGGCCCGGCTGAATGACACCGTCAAGGAGGTCATTATGGCCACCAGCCCCACGGTGGAGGGTGAGGCTACCGCTATGTACGTTGCCAAGCTCATCAAGCCTCTTGGCATCAAGACGACCCGCCTTGCCTACGGCCTGCCGGTGGGCTCCAGCCTTGAATACGCTGATGAGACCACCCTGTACCGCGCCATGGCAGGCCGCGGCGAGATGTGACAGAAATTTCTTGACTTTTGCGCACAGGTGCGCTATAATCAATATCCTGCCAATGCAAAGGAGGTGCACCGATGGCGGAGGACAAAAGCGGAAAGAAAATGATTGCCGTCAACCGTGAGGTGCGCCATGAATACTTTGTGATTGAGGCGCTTGAAACCGGCATTGAGCTGGTGGGCACCGAGGTCAAAAGTCTGCGTGCTGGCGGGGTAAATCTGAAGGACTCCTGGGCCGATATTGACGATGGCGAGCTCATTGCCAAGGGGATTCACATCAGCCCCTATGAACAGGGCAACATTTTCAATAAAGACCCGCGCCGCCCGCGGCGGCTGCTGGCGCACAAGGCAGAGATACGCCGTCTGGGCCAGCAAATTAAGCTGCAAGGCTATACACTGGTTCCGCTGTCGCTCTACTTCAAAAAAGGACGCGTCAAGCTGGAGCTAGGCCTGTGCAAGGGCAAAAAACTATATGACAAGCGTGCATCCGCTGCGGCACGCGATGCCAAGCGCGACATTGACCGCGCACTGAAAACGCAGCGATAAAAGTTGTTTTCACTTCACTTTCCCGGTGGGGGATTCCTCCACCGAATCTGCGGGGCTGTAATGGTTTCGACGGGGAGAGAGAGGCGTGAGCAGCGGGCCGTGGCGGTGACCCACGATAAAAGCGCCAACTTAAATTAACTGACAACAATTATCCTGTTGCCGTAGCTGCCTAATTAGGCGCTACCGTCCTGCCTGCGTTAGTACCGCGTGGGGTCAGGGCGTCGATTAGGTACTGAACGTGAACGGGCTTAAGCTTTGCGGCCCGGCATGAACTTATGAAGCTACCGCGGTGTAGTGCGCGTGTGTTCGCCCGCACCAAGGGAATTTCAATAAGCACACTGCGCCCGGAGATACTCTAACCGATTTCTTTTCGGACACGGGTTCGACTCCCGTCAGCTCCACCATTTCCCCCTTGCCAACCATCTGGCAGGGGGACTTTTTTGTAGCACTGAAAGGGGAAACGCCCATGCAATACCAAAAGACAATCACACTGCGCGACGGCACGCCCTGCATCCTGCGGGGCACAAATAGCGCTGATGCCGCACAGGTACTGTCTATATTTAACCTTACGCACGCGCAGACAGACTTTCTTCTGACATATCCGGATGAGAGCAGAATGACCGTAGAAGAGGAGCAGCAGTACCTTGCCAAATCCGCCGACAGTGCTGACAGCATTGAGATATGTGCCATTCTTGATGGCAGGATTGTCGGCACGGCAGGCATAAGCGCGGTAGGTCACTGGGAAAAACTGCGCCACCGTGCAGAATTCGGTATCTCCATTGATAAAGACTACTGGGGCCGGGGCATAGGGCGTGCCCTCACGCTGGCCTGTATTGACTGTGCCCGCACCGCCGGGTATTCTCAGCTGGAGCTTGATGTTGTGGCCGAAAATACCGCCGCGCAGGCGCTTTACCAGAGTGTTGGCTTTGCCGAGTATGGCCGCAATCCCCGCGGCTTTCGCACCCGCAGCGGCCAGTGGCAGGAGCTTATCCTGATGAGAATGGAGCTTAACTGACTTTTTGTAAAAAAATGCCGCTTTTCTCCGGGAAAGGTATTGACATTTCTTTCCGGGTCAGCTATAATATACAAGCTGATTCGAGGCAGCTCGGTTCGACCGGGTGTAGCGCAGTTTGGTAGCGCGCTTGAATGGGGTTCAAGAGGCCGTGAGTTCGACTCTCGCCACTCGGACCAAACATTGGGCTGTCGGAATCAGCAAAACCGCCAAATCCGAAAGGGTTTGGCGGTTTTCTTTTTTCACTGGCTGTGCGCCGCTTACCTCCGCATCAGACCATAGTCTCGCAGGCAATGCACAAGGCCGGTCTGTGTATCCGAAAAGCCACAGCCTGACGCTGTGCGCAGCTTTCGGCCGTCCATCAGCAGGCTGCGCGGCCAGTCCTGCCTTTCCAGCGCAGGGCTGATGCCCAGTATTTCGCAGGCGCGCAGCGCTGTTGTATACATATCACAGTCATTTTCGCTGCCAAAGTTATACACCCCGCCGGGCAACTCGATAGCCTGGGACAGCAGCTCCACCGCCTCACGCACATAGGTAATACCCCGGTAATCGTTGACAGAGAAGCGCAGTGTCTGTCCATGCAGCGCTGCAGTATAAAGATTCAGCAGGAAGTTGCTGCGCACCGGCAGACCGTACCCGGGCAAATCGTACATCCATGTAGCGCGCAGCAGCACGGCATCGGGCAGAATATCCAGCACCCGCTGCTCGGCCTCCCACTTATGCCGGCCATAGACATTGGCAGGGGAAAGCGGCATTTTTTCATTAAACGGTCCGTGCTCCTTCAGGCCTGCATATACCTGGTCAGAGCTGAAGGCAACCAGTCCGGCACCGGTTTCTTTCGCAGCCTTGGCCATCCAGCACGGCAGTTCCACATTGGCGCGGTAGGATTCCTCCGGGTGCTGCTCACTGTAGGCGGTGTCAGAAATCGCCGCCGTGTGCAGAATGACATCCGGCTGTTCCCGGTGCACCAGCTCTGCCACAGCAGCTTTATCCGCTGCGGCCAGCATCCCTTTGGGAAAGGCGCACAGCGTGTATCTTCCGGCCAGCTGGCTCATAACGCGTGCACCGACAAAGCCGCCCGCGCCGGAGACAAGAATCTTTTTCATACAAGCACCTCACAGCACATAGATTGCCTTTATTGTACCGTTTTTGCGCAGTCTGCGCAAGCCGCTTGACAAAATCCGCATGGGTCTGTATAATGTAAGCACCTAAAACAAGGTGTGGATTTTTACAGTTCTGATACTACTTTTCGCCACACAGCGCCCCGAAAGCGGAGCGTTGTGTGGCTTTTTGCTGTGTCAAAAGGAGAAAACACGTGAACGATACATTTATGAAAGAAAAGCCGATTTTTCCGCTGCTGACCAGTATGGCACTGCCTATGGTCATTTCCATGCTGGTCAACTCGCTGTATAACATCGTAGACAGCCTGTTTGTGGCCCGCATCAGCGAGGAGGCCATGACCGCGCTCTCTCTGGTCTATCCGGTGCAGAATCTCATCAATGCCATTGCCATCGGCTTCAGCATCGGCATCAGCTCGATGATTTCCCTGCATCTGGGCGCAGGCAACCGCGACCGGGCCGACACTGCCGCCACCCTCGGTATGGCAATGTCCATTCTCCATGGCATCATTGCCTCGATTGTCAGCATTGCCATTATGCCGTCCTTTCTGGCACGCTTCACAACGGATGAAACTGTCATTGCCATGGGCGTGACCTATTCCCGCGTGGCCTTTATGTTCGCCGTTATCATTATGGCGGCCATGTCCTTTGAGAAAATTTTTCAGGCCGTCGGCCGGATGAAAATCACCATGATTGGTCTTATGGCCGGTTCTGTCTGTAACATCATTCTGGACCCGCTGCTGATTTTCGGCATCGGCCCCTTCCCGGAGATGGGCATTGCAGGCGCTGCGCTGGCCACCGGCATCGGCCAGCTGGTCCCGGTCGTGTTCTATATCATCGTTTATTTTGTCAGCCCCATCCCGGTCAAGCTGCGCCGCAGCTGCCTGCGCCCCGACGGCAAAATGGCTTTGCAGCTGTACTCCATCGGTGTGCCTGCCGCTCTGAATCTGGCGCTGCCCTCGGTGCTGATTACCTTCCTGAATTCGCTGCTGGCTTCCTTCTCGCAGAGCTACGTGGTAGTGCTTGGCATCTACTATAAGCTGCAGACCTTCCTGTATCTGCCCGCCAATGGCATTGTGCAGGGCCTGCGCCCGGTCATTGGCTACAACTACGGCGCACGGGAGTATGACCGCGTCCGCAAAATCTACCGCACCGCTATGGGGATGTGCGCCGCCATCATGGTGGCGGGCACCGTGCTCTGTCTGGCACTTTCCGGCCAGCTTATCGGGCTGTTCAGCTCCAATGCCGAGACCATCGCTATCGGCACCACGGCCCTGCGTATCATCTGCATTGGCTTTATCGTGTCCACAATTTCGGTGGTTGTCTCCGGCTCTCTGGAGGGGCTGGGCATGGGTGTGCAGTCCCTCATCATTTCACTGTGCCGCTATGTTGTCATCATTATGCCTCTGGCATGGCTGTTCTGCCATTTCATCGGCGCGGACGGCATCTGGAATGCCTTCTGGGTCACCGAGTTCATCACCGCCGGTATCTCTCTGGTGGTGTATCACAAGAGCGTAAAGCTGAAGTAAACAAAAAACGCATAGACGCCCGATAGGGAAACGTCTATGCGTTTTTCTGTATCCGTTGTTTTACGCCTGCTTCTGCACGTAGTGGATGAATGCGTCACGCTCTGCGCTGGTGCGCACCACGGCGGTGTACATCCAGTCACCCATATCCAGACGCAGTGCCTGCGGGATGCGCTCATACATCCGCATACGGCTGCCATACTTTGCCATAATCTGTGCATGGGTGTGCTTGTACTGGTGGCAGTCGCGGCGTCCGGCGTAGACGCAGAAATACTTCTGCCCATTCAGGTCGGCGTTGCGCACCTCATCATAGCAGACCATATCGGCCCAGATCTGGTAGCAGTCCACCGAGTTTGCGTAGTTGATCATATCCGGCGTGTAGCCGCCGGCCGGGCGCATATTGACCTCCAGTGCCACATAGTCGCCCTTCTTGCCAAGTCCGGGTTTGTCCTCGTTCAGCTGGAAGAACTCGCAGTGAAAGAAGCGGCTTTTGGCCCCAAACGCCTTGATGGTGCGGAAACCCACATCCTTCAGCGCAGCGGGCACCGACTTCTGGGTCCAGTAGCTCAAATCACCCTGCTGGCTGACAATATCCAGCATCGGGGTGGGGAACACATTGGAGGTATAGAACAGCGGCACACAATGGCTGTCGGCCACACCGTCAAAGCTGACGATGGTACCGTTGATATACTCCTCCATGATATACGGTACCGAGTGCTCCTCGGCATAGAATTTTTTCAGCTCGGTAAAGTTGCGCAGCTTGTAGGTGGCCTCCGCGCCGCAGCCGTTGTCCGGCTTGACGATGACAGGGTAGCCGACCTCCTTGATAAAGGCACGCGCCGCGGCCAGCGTGCTGACCATATGGTGGCGCGCCACAGGAACGCCCGCTGCGATGTAGCTTTCCTTCATCTTGCTCTTGTATTTGATGCGCTCGATGAAGTCATTTTTGGCGCCGGTGTTGATGTTGAAATCGGTGCGCAGCTGGGCATCCATTTCCAGCCAGTATTCGTTGTTGGACTCAATCCAGTCAATCTTGCCATAGTGGAAGGTGAAGTAAGCGACGGCACGCAGCATCTCGTCATAGTTGCCAAGATTGTCCACGCGGTAATACTCGGTCAGGCACTGCTTGAGCTCTGCCGGAATTTCATCAAACGGCGCATCGCCGATGCCCAGCACATTGACGCCGTTGCGGTGCAGTCGGTCGCAGAAATTCCAGTAGGTTTTGGGGAAATGCGGGCTGACAAAGATAAAATTCATCGAGTTCTTCAACTTCCTCTCTCAAAATTCACACAAAGCGGTTCTGTTCAGCGTTGTATTCGTAGCCAATCTCAGCCAGCGCCGCACAAATTGTCTGGCTGTCCGCACCCTCGCGGCCGCAGAAGGCTTCCAGAGAAGCATCGCGGTCACGCAGCTGGGTATTTACATAGCTCAACAGCATTACAGGGTCATGGGGGAGCATAGGCCCACCTCCTAAAAAGCAAAATAAAAGAGAAAAAGCCGGTCACACGATGTGACCGGCATTTTTTCCTTCCAATCAGACCGCGCGGGTAACTTTACCAGAGCGCAGGCAGCGGGTGCAGGCGTAGATATACTTCGGGGAACCGTCCACGATCGCCTTCACGCGCTTGACATTGGGGTTCCAGGTACGGTTGCTCCGACGATGAGAGTGAGAAACCTTGATACCGAACGTGACACCCTTGCCACAGCAAGAACATTTGGCCATAATTGCTTGCACCTCCTTTTCAATAGCTTTAACAGTATAGCGTATACTGCGCGAAATTGCAAGAGTTTTTTGAGAAAAAATTTCGATTTTTTTCATAATTTTGCGCTTTTGTCTGATTTCAGCGCTAAATATTGTGTTTTGCGGCCCTGTAGGGCTTGTTTTGCCGCCGTTTCTACGATATAATAGACTAAGTTTAAATGGGGTGGTGTGTACTTTTGAATGGATTGTTGTCTCCGGCAATGATTGTGCAGTATCTGCTGCGCGCCGTTGTTGTGCTGATTGCCATTCCTTTTCATGAATCCGCCCATGCGCTGGCCAGCCATCTGCTGGGCGACGATACCGCTGTGCGGGCCGGGCGGCTCTCGATGAACCCGCTGCGCCACTTTGACCCGCTGGGTGCGCTGTGTATGCTGGTGGGCGGCGTCGGCTGGGCCAAGCCTGTCTCCATCAATCCGTACAACTACCGCAATCCCAAGGTCGGTATGGCGCTTTCCGCCGCAGCCGGGCCCGCCAGCAATCTGCTTCTGGCGTGGGTGTCGATGATTTTTTACAAGCTGTGCTGGTACAGTGGGGTGGGGCAGACCGTGCCCGCGCTGTCCATGTTCCTGTATTATATGGTGGCCATGAATCTGAGTCTGGCCGTATTCAATCTGCTGCCTGTACCGCCGTTTGACGGCAGCCGCATTGCCCTGCTGTTTCTGCCGCAGCGGCTGTACTTCAAGGCAATGAAGTATGAACGGTACATTATGCTGGCTGTGCTGGCGCTGGTCTTTCTGGGGCTTTTGAACACGCCGCTTTCGTGGCTTGTCAACGCCATGTGGGGCGTTATGCTGCGCCTGACCGGCTTTGTGGAATTGTTGTGGGGGTATTGAGTTTTTGCCGGAAGTTCTGACATTTAAAATAGAAGATTTTGAGGGCCCGCTTGACTTGCTGCTCTATCTGGTGGGCAAGAATAAAATGAACCTCTATGACATCAACATCATGGAGCTGATTGAACAGTACACTGCCGCCATCCGTGAAATGCAGCAGAACCGCATGGAGGTTTCCAGCGAATTCATTGATATGGCTGCCCATCTGGTTCAGATGAAAAGCGCCCTGCTGCTGCCCCGCAGCCCAGAGGCGGAACGGATGAAGGCCGAGCTGACCGGGCGCCTGATTGAGTACAGCGCCTGCAAGGAGGTTGCCGCCCAGCTGGGCAGCCGTGCCCGGGATTTGTACACGGTTGCGCGTGAGCCCATGCCCCTGATTGGCGCGGCCGAGTACACACGCCGCCATGACCCCAACTGGCTGGTGCAGGCGTGGTTCAACCTGATGGGTCGCAGTACCCGCAAGAAAAAGCCCACACAGGAAAAGTTCGAGCCTCTGGTCACCGCGCCCTTTGTCTCGGTGGCAAGCCGCGTTTCTCATATGCTGCGCGGTCTGCTCAAGGGCAGCCTGCAGAAAATGGGGGAGCTGTTCAGCCATGAGGAGAGCCGCAGTACGAACGTTGCAACCTTCCTCGCACTGCTTGAGTTGATACGCGCAGGCCGCGTGAAGGTTGATGACAGCGGCGCTCTGCAGCTTGACCGCACACACCGCAGAAGAAAGGACAAAACGCAATGACAGAACGACAGGAGCTGGGCTCGCTGGAAGCCATGCTGTTTGCCCACGCCGAGCCGGTGGAAGCCGCCCGTCTGGCGGATGCCCTGCGGCTTGACACCGAGGAGACCACCGAGCTTCTGCAAAAGCTGCAGAAGCTCTACGATGAACGCGAAAGCGGTATGGTTATCCTTTACTTTGAGCCCGACCGCTGGCAGATGACCACGCGCCCCTACTACGGCGAAATGGTCAAGCGGATTCTGGACACACGCCGCAATGCGCCGCTTTCGCCCGCTGCGCTGGAGGTGCTGGCGGTCATTGCCTACAACCAGCCTGTTTCCCGCAGTTTCATTGAGCAGGTTCGCGGGGTGGATTCCTCGTCCACCGTCACAAAGCTGTTGGACAAGGGCCTTATTGAAGAAGCGGGCCGTCTGGATTTGCCCGGCAAACCTGTGGCCTTTCAGGTCACCGATACGTTTTTACGTGTATTTGGACTGGGCAGCCTCAATGACCTTCCGCCGCTTCACGGCGAGGCACAGGACAACGCCGAGCCAGAGGAGGCCGAGGGCGATGACGGCCAGCTGGAATGGAAGTGATGCCCTATGGCAATTCTGCTGTTTATCCTGCGGTTGATTGGCTGGGTGCTGCTGGCGGTGCTGGTGCTGCTTCTTATCGCACTGTTTTTACCGCTGGGGCTGCAGCTGTCCTATCAGCCCGACTCACTCCGGGTCGCAGCCCGCTATGGCCCGCTGCATTTCACCCTCTGGCCACGCAGCGGCACGCAGGCCAAGCCTGCTGACAAACCCGCAAAGCCCCCTGCACAGAGCCCGCCGCCCGCGGTCAGCAAAACTGTGGAGGGGGACAAAGCCTCTGTTACCGTGCGGGTGGAGCCAGAACAGCCCGCCGCAAGACGTGCACCGCAACCGACGACTGCCGGCACAAACGCAGCCCCTTCAGCAGCGGCTGCGCCAAAGCCAGAGCAAAAGGAAAAGGAAGAAAAGTCCACCGGCGGTTTGCCCCTTGGCATTTCGGCCCGCATTGACGCCGCCATGCAGCTGCTAACGGATGACCCGATGGCGTTTGCCCGCTGTATGCTGGGCCACACCGGCTGGCTGGGCAGGCAGCTGCTGCGCGCTGTCCGGATACGCCATCTGGACATATTCTGGACCGCGCACACGGAGGAGGCTGCCTCCACCGCCGAGCTGTACGGTGCGGAGCTGGCGCTTTTCAATAATCTGCTGGCCTTTGCCCAGCAGCACATCTCGCTGCAAAGCGACCGTCTCTGGCTGGAGCCTGACTTTACCGGCCAGCGGGCGGGGGAGCGCACTGTCTCCTTTGAGCTGATTTCCTGCGCTGCGGTACTGCTCTGGCTGGTACTGCGTCTGCTGCACCGGCTGTGGGTTGACCCGCAGCTGAAGCCCGCTGCATCCCAATCGTAAACACATAGTTTTTATAAATAAGGAGGAAATTCCTATGGCTGAGCATCCTATTCAGGGCCTGATGGGCGTTACCATCGAAAAAATCCGTGATATGGTCAATGCCGAGACCATCATCGGCGACCCCATCCACATTGATGACACCACCATCATTCCCGTCTCCCGCGTAACCTTCGGGTTTGCGTCCGGCGGCTCTGACGTCGGGCCTAGCTCCAGCAAGCAGATGTTCGGCGGCGGCAGCGGCGCGGGCGTCTCTGTCACACCGGTGGCGTTCCTTGTTGTCTCCAACGGCAATGTGCGCACGGTTCAGCTGGTCGAGAAGGTCTCCGCGGTGGACAACGTCATTGCCTCTCTGCCCGAGTTGGTGGACAAGGTTGCCGCACTCATCAAAAAGGAAAAGCCGGACGCTAGCACGCCCGCTGAATAAGGAGTAACAATTCAATGGCAGAACAACGTATCCAGAAAGTCCTGGCCGACCAGGGCATCTGCTCCCGCCGTGAGGCAGAGCGTCTGATTGCCGCAGGCAAGGTCAAGGTCAACGGCCACCCGGTCACTCTGGGTGACAAGATGGACCCCGACTATGACAAGGTCATGATTGACGGCCAGACGCAGCGCATTGTCCGCAAGCGCCAGTACACCTATATTATGCTGCACAAGCCCCGCGGCTACCTGACAACACGTTCCGATGACCGCGGCCGCAAGACCGTCATGGATCTGGTCTCTGACGTGCCCGCCATGCTGCGCCCCGTCGGTCGGCTGGACAAGGACAGTGAGGGCCTTCTGCTCATGACCGATGACGGCGCGTTCATCAATATGCTGACCCATCCGTCCGGCGGTGTGGGCAAGCTGTACCGCGTCACCGTCAACCCCCGCGCCACCGAGCAGCAGATTATTGAAATGTCCTCCGGCGTTGTGCTGGACGATGGCGTCAAGACCAAGCCCTGTGTTATCCACGTTGTTGTGGACGAGCCGGGCCGCAGCGTTCTGGAAATCACCCTGCATGAGGGGCGCAACCGCCAGATTCGTCGTATGTGCTCTGCCGTAGGCTTGCAGGTTGTGCGCCTGCGCCGCAGTGCGGAGGGGCCGGTCAAGCTCGGTATGCTGCAGCCCGGTGAATACCGTGAGTTGAAGAAGAGCGAAATCAATGCCCTGCGCAACGCGGCCATGAAATCCTGCGGAAATGCGGAGAAGCGCCCCGCCGCCCCCGCGCGGCGGCCCGGCCCGCTGAAAAAGCGCACAAATTCTGACTAAAATTGCAGAAAATTCTGAAAAACGTGCAAATTTCCACTTGTGAAACGGCAATCTTTGTAGTATACTTTACTTTAAATGGCGGATTTTTTGTAAAAATATTTTTATAAAAAACAGTCAGCTTTACCATAGGAGGAAACTGTATGGCAGCAAATAAGCCCGGCAAGGCAGAGATCCTTGCAGCATTTTTTGATGACGGCACCAGCACGCCGCTGTTTACCGACGGCGCTGTCAGTGCCGCTTACGGCTGTGCAAACGGCCAGAACACCTACGTTGTGTTTGAGGACGGCTCTCCCGTCAGCGTACAGGATATTGAAAAGAATATCCGTGTGCTGGAGATGGCCGCTGAGACCGGTGCACCGGTCGTTACGTTCTATGATTCCACCGGCGCCAAGCTGGAGGGCGGTCTGGCACTGCTCAACGCCAACGCCCGCCTGACCGCGGAGATTGCCCGCGTTTCCGGTGTTGTGCCTCAGGTTGCCGTTGTCATCGGCACCTGCGCAGGCAGCAACGCTATCAACGCCGCCGCCGCGGACGTCTGCGTCATGGCTGAGGACGCCGAGCTGTTCCTGAACGCTCCGTTCAACGCCGAGGACAAGGTTGCCAATGCCGGCTCTGCAGAGTTTGCAGCCAAGGCCGGTGTTGCCGCTGTCACCGCGAAGGACGCCGTGGAGGCTGCCAAGCAGGCCGCTTCCATCGTCGCCCTGCTGCCCGCCAACAATCTGGCCGGCCCCGCACTGTTCGACTTTGCTGCCCCTGCCAAGGCTCTGGATTTGGTGAAGTACACCGCCGCTGGTGCTGTGGAAGCTCTGGCTGACGAGGGCAGCGCCGTTGAGCTGTACGCTGGCTACGGCAAGAACATTGTCACCGCGCTGGCTACCATCAACGGCAGCGCCGTCGGCATTGTTGCCACCGAGAAGAAGGCTCTGTGCCACAAGTGCACCGCCAAGGCTGCCCGCTTTGTCCGCCTGTGCGACGCCTACAGCATCCCGGTTGTCACCGTTGTGAACACCGAGGGCTTCGGCCGCAGCGAGGGTGATGACGAGGCTGGCGGCATCCGTCAGGCTGCCCGTATGGCCGGTGTCTACGCCGAGGCTACCACCGTCAAGGTTGCCATTCTGGCTGGCGAGGCCGTCGGCCCTGCCTACACCGTCTTTGCTGCCTCTGCTGACTGGCGCGTGGCTGTCAAGGGCTGCACCGTGGCTCCGTTGGCCCCCGAGGCTGCCGTCACGGTTCTGTACAAGGACGAAATCTTTGCTTCTGACAACATCGTCAACGCTACCAAGGCCAAGGCTGCTGCTTACGCCAAGGAAGTCTGCAGCGCTGAAGCCGCTGTGGCAAACGGTGCCGCTGACGCAGTTGCCGATGCTGCCACCGCCCGCGCCGCTGCTGCTCAGGCTCTGGATATGCTGGCCAGCAAGCGCGCTGTTCGTCTGGCCAAGAAGCACGGCAATATCACGCTGTAATCATCAACCTTGAAATAGGGAGGATATTTCTATGAAAAACCTGATTGTTACCGTTAACGGCGTTGCCTATAATGTCACCGTTGAGGAGGGCACCGGTGCTCCTGTTGCCGCCGCTGCTCCCGTTGCTGCTGCCCCCGCAGCCGCCCCGGCTCCTGCCGCTGCTCCTGCACCCGCTGCAGCTCCCGCTGGTGCTGCCGGTGCCGTCTCTGTCACCGCTCCCATGCCCGGCAACATTCTGGATGTCAAGGTCAAGGCGGGTGACTCCGTCAAGGCCGGCGACACCCTGCTGATTCTGGAAGCCATGAAGATGGAGAATGAGATCAGCGCCCCGCAGGATGGCACCATTGCCAGCGTCAACGTGCGCAAGGGTGACGTTGTCAACTCCGGCGATCTGCTCATCACCATGAACTAATAGAAAGGCCGGGTGAATCACATTGGCTAAGAAACCCATTAAGATTACTGAGGTTGTCCTGCGTGACGCCCATCAGTCTCTGCTGGCCACCCGTATGACGATGGACGAAATGCGCCCCATCCTGCCCGAAATGGACAAGATTCCGTATTTCTCCGTTGAGTGCTGGGGCGGTGCTACGTTCGATTCCTGCATCCGTTTCCTGGATGAGGATCCGTGGGAGCGTCTGCGCATCCTGCGCAAGGAGCTGCCCCACCAGAAGCTGCAGATGCTGTTCCGCGGCCAGAATATGCTGGGCTACCGCCCCTACGCCGATGACGCTGTCGAGTATTTCGTACAGAAGTCCGTTGCAAACGGTATCGACGTCATCCGTATTTTTGATGCTCTGAACGACCCCCGCAATCTGCGGACTGCCATCAAGGCAGCCAACAAGGAGGGTGCTCATGTACAGGCCTGCATCAGCTACACCCTGAGTCCTGTGCATAACAACGAGTATTTTGCCAACTACGCCAAGACTTTGGAGGAGATGGGCGCTGACTCCATCTGCATCAAGGATATGGCCGGCCTGCTCAAGCCCTATACCTGCTATGATCTGGTGTCCGAGCTGAAAAAGACCGTTAAGATTCCTGTGGACATCCACAGCCACTATACCGCCGGTCTGGCTTCCATGTCCATCCTGAAGGGCATCGAGGCTGGCGCTGACATTGTGGATACCGCTATGAGCCCGCTGGCTCTGGGCACCTCCCATATGCCCACCGAGAGCTTGGTTGCTGCCCTGCAGGGCACTGACTATGACACCGGTCTGGATCTGAACCAGCTGAATGTTGTCCGCGCTTACTTCAACAAGCTGCGCGAGAAGTACATTGCCAACGGCCAGATTAACCAGAAGTCTCTGGGTGTTGACGCCAACACGCTGCTGTATCAGGTTCCGGGCGGTATGTTCTCCAACATGCTCAAGCAGCTGAAGGACGCCGGTAAGGAGGACAAGCTCCAGGAGGTTCTGGAGGAGATTCCTCGCGTCCGTGAGGATGCCGGTTACCCGCCGCTGGTCACCCCGACCAGCCAGATCGTTGGCACGCAGGCCGTCTTTAACGTCATCATGGGTGAGCGCTACAAGATGGTCACCAAAGAGTTCAAGGGTCTGGTTCACGGCGATTATGGCAAGACCCCTGCCCCCATCAAGAAGGAGTTCAGCGACTTCATTCTGAAGGGCGATGAGCCGATTACCTGCCGCTTTGCCGATACCCTCGAGCCTGAGATGGAGAAGCTGAAGGCCGAGGCCTCCAAGTACGCCATCCAGGAGGAGGACGTCCTGACCTACGCAATGTTCCCGCAGGTTGCGCCCAAGTTCTTTGAAAAGCGCAACGCCCGCCTGCAGGGTGTGGATGCTCTGCACGCCGACTACGAGAACAAGTCTCATCCCGTCTGATTGTACCTTCGCCGTTCCCGCTTTGCTGCGGGGACGGCTTTTTGTTTTCTATGTTTTTCGTAAAATTTTCCGCGTGAAATTTCTCAAATCGCCGTTGTCAGCCTTGCATCTAGCGCCCAAAAATAGTACAATATACAATATATGTTGTTTTACGAGGTGTAGGTTATGGTTTTGAGCATGACAGGATATGGCCGCGCCGGTGCGCTGCTGCATGGCCGTGACATCAAGGTCGAGCTGCGCAGCGTCAATGCGCGTTTTTTTGAGTATTCCTCGCGTCTGCCGCGCTCCTGCGGATTTCTGGAGGATAAGCTGAAAAAGCTCGTTGCCTCCAAAGTCAGCCGCGGCAAGGTCGAACTCAGCCTTTCCATCCAGACTGTCACAGCCGCAGACACCGTTGTCACCGTAAATTGGCAGCTGGCGGAAGGCTATCGCGCCGCGCTCCATGCAATGGCCGAGCGCATGGACCTGAAAAATGATATTTCTGTCGGGATGCTCTCCCGCTTTCCCGATGTCCTGACCCAGACCGCCGCCCCCACGAACGAGGACGAGCTGTGGGAGGATGTGAAGTCTGTGGCCGAGCAGGCGGTGGATGCCTTTGTTGCCATGCGTGCCGTTGAGGGCGAAAAGATGAAGGCCGACGTGGCAGGCCGCCTGACAACGATTGAAACGCTGGTCGGCCAGATTGAGGAGAACAGCGCCGGTCGCGTGCAGGCCTACAGTGACAAGCTCTACGCCCGCCTGCAGGAGCTGCTGGGCGACCGCAATATTGACGAAGGCCGCCTTGTGACGGAGGCCGCCATTTTTGCTGACAAGACCGCCATTGATGAGGAAACCGTCCGCCTGCACAGCCACGTTGCACAGTACCGCCAGATTCTGGAGCTGGATGAGCCCATCGGCCGCAAGCTGGATTTCCTGACGCAGGAGCTGAACCGCGAGTCCAACACCATCGGCTCCAAATGTCAGGACATTGCCATCACCCGGCTGGTTGTGGAGCTGAAATCCGAAATCGAAAAGATTCGTGAGCAGATTCAGAACATCGAGTAACAGGGGAGGTGCGCTGTGAAGCTGCTGAACATTGGCTTTGGCAATATGGTCAACGCTGACCGCATCATCGGCATTGTCAGCCCGGACTCCGCCCCCATCAAGCGTCTGGTACAGGACGCCCGCGAAAAGGGTGCCCTGATTGATGCCAGCTATGGGCGGCGCACGCAGGCCGTGCTTATTATGGACTCCGACCATGTGATTTTGTCCGGCATCCCCTTAGAAAGCATCACCGGGCGTGCCGCTGAAGAAAACGAAGAAAAGAGGAAGTAACGATGAAAGGCGAAAAATATCTGTTTGTTGTCTCCGGCCCTTCCGGCACCGGCAAGGACACCGTTGTGGCCGCACTGCTGAAAAAGCACCCGGAAATCCAGCACACTGTTTCCGCCACCACCCGCGCCCCGCGTGATGGTGAGAAGGACGGCATCAACTACCACTTTATGTCGGTGGCAGATTTTGAGAATCATCTGGCAAACGACCAGATTGTTGAGCACACAAAATACTGCGAGAACTACTACGGCACCCTGCGCAGCGAGATTGAGGGCCGCATGAAGCTGGGTATCCCGGTCATTCTGGTCATTGAGGTTGAGGGCGCGGGTAACATCAAAAAGATGTATCCCGGTGCCACCACCATCTTTGTGCTGCCCCCGGATATGCAGGAGCTGGAGCGCCGCCTGCGCTGCCGCGGTACCGAGGATGAAGCCACCATCCAGCGCCGCCTGAAGCGCGCCGAAACCGAGATTGCCAATTCCGTCAACTATGACGAGCACGTGGTCAATGTCGAGGTGGATTCCTGCGCTGAGAGTCTGTACTCCATCATCCAGTTCAAGCTGCAGCACGGCAGCGACGAATGAGCCTGCTGCTCGCGCAGGCCGCTGTCAACGATGCCAACATCCACTTTGACCGGCTCTACTCCTACCTGATACCGGCACCGCTGTGCGGCAGGGTATTTCCCGGCAGCATGGTGCTGGTGCCCTTCGGTCGCGGCAACAAGGCCCGCATGGCCGTTGTGCTCAGTGTGGACGAGGTGGCAGAGACAGACGCCCCGGCACAACTGAAGTCCCTCTACGATGCCGCGCCCGAGGATGCCCGCCTGACGCCCGATTTGCTGGAACTTGTGCGCTTTTTGAAAGAGCGCACCTTCTGCACATGGTTCGAGGCCGTCAAGGCGGTCATCCCATACGGTGCGCAGTACCGCCCCGCCGTGGTAAACGGAAGGCACGTAATGCAGGGCAGACTGAGCCGTTCGACCGAGCGCCTGTATACCCTGACCGGCCCCCTGCCGGAAAAGCTGAAGCCCGGCCCGCGCCAGCTGGCCGCTGTACAGGCCCTGCAGAAGGGTCCGCTGACAGCGCGGCAGCTGGACGAGGTGGGGATTTCCCGGGCAACGCTGGACAGCCTTGTCAAGCGTGGGGTGCTCACCGCGTCCGAGCAGGACAAGGCCATCGATTTGTTTGCAGCCATTCCGTTTGACCCGCAGCCGTTGGAGCTTTCTGCCGAGCAGCAGCACGTTTTTGACGAGCTGCTGCCAAATCTGGAGGACAGCAGGCCCCACGCGGCCCTGCTGCACGGTGTGACCGGCAGCGGCAAAACCATCGTTTTTCTGCGCCTGATTCAGCGCACGCTGGAGCTGGGGCGTAAGGCGCTGGTGCTGGTGCCGGAAATCAGCCTGACACCCCAGATGATACAGCGGCTGAAATCCACCTTCGGCAGCCGTCTGGCGGTGCAGCACTCCGCGCTCAACAACACAGAGCGTCTGTTGCAATGGCGGATGATTCAGCAGGGGAATGCAGATATCGTTGTAGGCACGCGCAGCGCCGTCTTTGCGCCGCTGCAAAATCTTGGCCTTATCATTATGGATGAGGAGCAGGAGCACACCTACCAGAGTGAATCTGCGCCGCGCTATGATGCCCACGATGTGGCAAAAAAGCGTGCAGTGATGGAAAACGCATTGCTGCTCTTTGCCTCCGCCACGCCGCTTACTGAAACCTACCATGCCGCCCAAAGCGGCAAGCTGCAGCTGGTTGAGCTGAAGCACCGGTACGGCGGGCGGCCGCTGCCCAGCGTGGATTTCATTGATATGCGCGCCGAGCTGGCTGCAGGCAACCCGCGGGAGGTCAGCGTGCGTCTGGCACGGGAGCTGCAGGAAAACCTGAACAACGGTGAGCAGAGTATTCTGCTTTTAAACCGCCGCGGCTACCGCACCATCGGTATGTGCGGCACCTGCGGGCACGTGCTCAAATGCCCGAACTGCAGCGTGCCGCTGGTCTACCACAAGCCCCAGCAGGCGCTTCTGTGCCACCATTGCGGGCACACAGTGCATCCGCTGCCCCAGCTTTGCCCGGAGTGCGGCGGCAAAATCATCTACAGTGGCTTCGGCACCCAGCGGGTGGAGGAGGAGCTGGCCGAGCTCCTGCCCGACGCACGCATTCTGCGTATGGATCAGGATTCCACCTCACGTAAGGACGCCCATGAGACAATGCTGGCCCAGTTTGCCCGGCATGACTATGACATTCTGCTCGGCACCCAGATGGTTGCCAAGGGCCTTGATTTTGAAAAGGTTTCCCTGGTTGGGGTTCTCGGCATTGACTCGCTGCTGTTCGGGCATGGATTCCGCGCCTATGAAAGCGTGTTCAGCCTGATTACACAGGTTGTGGGGCGCAGCGGCCGTGCAGAGCTGCCCGGCCGGGCGCTAATCCAGACCTCGGTGCCGAATCATCCTATTCTGCAGCTGGCCGCCGCGCAGGACTACGAGGGCTTCTACCGGGAGGAAATCACCTTCCGCAAATTCGGCCTGTACCCGCCGTTCTGCTCCTTTGTGGTGGTCGGTTTCGTCGGAAGTCAGGAGGGAGCTGTCTTTATCGCGGCACAGCGCTTCGGCGCACTGCTGGCACAGCACGCAGCGCAGAAGCCAAGCATCCCGCTGCGCATCCTTGGGCCTGCCCCCATGAACATCACAATGCTCAACAACAAATACCGCTACAAGCTGACGCTGAAATGCCGCAACGATGCAGCCTTCCGGGCACTTTTGCAGGAGACGCTGCACGCCTACGATGCGGAAAAGCTGCCGCAGAAGGCGTCCGTCATACTCGATTTCAATTCTGATGGTGATTTATAACATTTGGAGGTTATTTTTATGGCACTGCGTACTATCGTTCAGGACGGCGATCCGATTCTGAAAAAGGTCTGCCGCCCCGTTACCAAGTTTGATGACCGTATGGGCACGCTGCTCGACGATATGAAGGAGGCCC
>OLJA01000561.1_pt1 | contig 24462 bp, 18 predicted proteins | sample 1601401 | NCBI WGS metagenome assembly OLJA01 (sample SAMN01915217, study PRJEB22387) | human gut metagenome | isolation source: stool | host: Homo sapiens | place: USA | reverse complement strand
AAGGGCGTAGAGTAGATGCAGCATGGGCGTGAGCCTCCTTTCGTGTTGTGGTAAGCCTTCCCCCGTGGGGGAAGGTGGCCCGCAGGGCCGGATGAGGGGCGGGCTTGCCATAATTGCCCGTGAACGGCGTGCCGGACCACCCCCGCCCCTCATCAGTCACCTTCGGTGACAGCTTCTCCCCCGAGGGGAGAAGCCTTTTCTTTACTTATAAATCGTATACACCGGCCCTACAAAATAGTGCTGGAACAGCAGCACCGCCCCGGCAAAGGCGTACCAGCCGCACAGGGGCACGGCAAGGGCCCCGGCCCTTGCAGCCGTCAGGCGGGGGGCAAGGGCGCGGCGGGCCACGGCGGCAAAAGCCAGTACCAGCAGCAGCCAGACCGGCAGGAAATACCGCGTCTGCAGGCCGACGATCCGCACCATGCCCACCGGCGTGTAGGTGATATACATCGCCGTCATGGCACCCACGGCGTAGACCAGCCCAAACACCCCCAGCCAGCCGGTGCGGCGGCGTCCCAGTGCATCGTCAGCGGGCGTGCAGAGCAGCACAGCCCCCAACAGCACAAGCGGCGCGGTCAGGCTGATAAACGCAACGGGCATATCCTTCCATCCGAACAGTCCCAGCTGGCCGATAAAGCCGTTATTCTCATACAGTGTTCCCAGCAAAACCGCGATATAACGCAGCGGGTTCTTCAAAACAAACAGCAGCTGTTCGCCGCCGTTCACGGCGGTGCCGCCCTGCCGGGCAATGGTGCCGTAGTTGTGGCGCAGCAGCGTGCCATACTGCTCCACGCCAAGGGTCAGCGCAAGCGAGCCCGCCAGTGTCAGCACGGTGCAGACAGTGCGGTTCAACCGCACCTTCCATTCGGATTTGCGCACAACCAGCGGCAGCACCACCCACAGCAGATTGATGTAGGGCTTTGTGCCGTTGGCAAACACACAGGCCAGCGCGTAGCTCAGCGCCGTGCGGTCATCCCACTCGGTGCGGGTCAGCAGTGCCAGCATCAGGTAGTAGCAGCCCAGCAGTGTGGCATCATAGCTCAACGATGCCCCCATATACAGGGACATCGGCATCAGCATAATGCACAAAAACGCAGGCTTGCATTTGTGCGCACTGCGCAGTGCTGCATAGCAGAGCGCCGTGTAGGCCAGCAGATTGACCAGCCGCCCGCCGTACAGGCAGCCCAGCGCGCCAAACCCCAGCAGCCGTGCCAGCGCCATGCCCAGCGCCCCGGGCAAAAACGGAAGAATCAGGAAGCTGATGGGCTCGGTGACGGAATCTGCCTCAGAATCGCGCTTTTCCCAGTTGATGTACTGGGTAAAGCTATCCCAGATGCTCTCCACCCGGCCATCCTTGCCGTATTGCTTCAGGGCATAGCCCGCCGTGTTGTAGGGCTGCTCGGCCTTGGTGTCGGGGTCAGTGCCGACCCCGGCCGAGGTGTGGGCGTTGACCCACGCGCCGGGAAAGGCCGCGACCAGCTCATTGACATCCTCGGGGTAGCCGCGTGTGGCGTCAAAGTCAAAGCGGCCCATGGAAATTGCATAGGTGCGCAGATAATGGTCTGTCTCATCGGGGGTCTGCATCGGCGGGTTGGCAAAGGCGAACAGCGCACCGCACAAAAGGATACAGGCCGCGCCTTTTTTGGCAAAATCCTGCACCCGGCGCAGCGCCAGCGCCGCCGCGCCTGCCAGCACTGCCAGCCCGGCACAGAAGGCGGTCACACCCAGCGCCGGAACGCCCCGGGCGTCCAGCCCATAAAAGACGCGCCAGCAATAGCTGGCCACCACGCCCAGCACCGCGCACAGCACCAACACGAAAGCCCACCGGGCTGCAGGATGCCGCACGGTGGGTGAAAATTTGCGTTTGTTTGACGAATTTTTCATAGATTACAGGATGTACTGCCCGACCTTGTACTGGTCGAGGTTGCCGCGCAGGAACTCAATGGTGGCGGCCAGACCCTGCTCAAAGGTGTACTGCGGTGCCCAGCCGGTCAGATTGCGCAGCTTGGTGGAATCGCCCAGCAGACGGTTGACCTCGCTCTTTTCGGGGCGCAGGCGCTCAGCCTCGCAGACGATTTTGGCGTTGGGGTTGATCTGGGCAATCAGCTCGTTGGCCAGATCGCCGATAGAATGCTCCACGCCGGTGGCAATGTTCAGCTCCTGCCCGATGGCGGCGTCACAGTCGGCAATCGTCATAAAGCCGTTGGCCGTGTCCTTGACGTAGTTGAAATCGCGGGTGGGGGTCAGGCTGCCGAGCTTGATCTCGGTCTGGCCCGCCAGCAGCTGGGTGATGATGGTGGGGATGATGGCGCGGCCGCTCTGGCGCGGGCCGTAGGTGTTGAAGGGCCGCACAATGGTAACCGGCAAATCAAAGCTGCGGTAGAAGCTCTCGGCCAGTCGGTCGGCGCCAATCTTGGTGGCGGAGTACGGGCTCTGGCCCTGGAAGGGGTGCTTCTCGTCAATCGGCACATACTGCGCCGTGCCGTAGACCTCGCTGGTGGAGGTGACCAGCACGCGCTGGGTGTCCAGCTCACGCGCCGCGTTCAGCACGTTCAGCGTGCCCTTGATGTTGGTATCCACATAGCTGTCCGGGCTGTGGTAGGAGAAGGGAATCGCGATGAGGGCGGCCAGATGGAACACGCGCTCCTGCCCGCGCATGGCGGTGCGCACGCCGTTGGGGTCGCGCACATCGCCCATAAAGACGTCAATTTCGTTGCGAATCTCCGGCGGCAGGGTATCGATCCAGCCAAGAGATCCAAAGGAATTGTACAGGCAGAATGCGCGGACCTTTTCGCCGCGCTTGACAAGTTCTTCGGTCAGATGGCTGCCAATAAAGCCGTCTGCACCGGTGACCATAACGGTATGTGCCATTGTTTGCTCCTTTATAAAGGGGGCATTGCCCCATATTTCAACTTTATTACAAAACAGTATAACCGATTTGAGGAAAGATTTCAACTGTTTCGTGCAAGCGTTTAAAATCTGGATGTTGTAAAACGACAAATATTCTCTATTACAATTATAATTTTTGTCGTTCAACTTATTTACCAAATTTAACTATAGATTTTTGTGCAAAAAGTTGGACGACAAAAATACATATATAATAGGGGAATTTATGGCGTCCAACTTTTGTACCATCCCGCAAACCGTAGGGGCGGATCCTATATCCGCCCGCGCTCCTTGGTAAATGCCATCTGCCGGTATGCCAGTCTGCAAAATAAAATTTCCTGATTACCCTATTGACATATAGTCAATTCCGTGTTATCATACAGTCAACCTATAAAGCACATAGGTTATTACTGAAAAACAAGGAGGTGCAAAGCATATGGCTCACGTTTTTGGCAGTCTGCTGCGTCAGAACTTCCGCTGTGGCCGAATGCCTAACTCCCGGGCGGTAGCAGTCCGGGCGCGTGGCAATGCTTTGCACTGCCTGTAAACAAGCGCCGCACTGTATATTCTGCCCGGGAGTTGTAACCAAACGACCCCCGGCTTTTCTTTTATCAAAAATCAAACAGAATAAAAACAGAAATGAGGACTTTATCATGAGCGAGCGTAAACTGCATTTTGAGACCCTTCAGCTGCACGTCGGCCAGGAGCAGGCTGACCCCGTCACCGATTCCCGCGCCGTGCCCATCTACCAGACCACCTCCTATGTGTTTCCCAATTCCCAGAATGCCGCTGACCGCTTTGCCCTGCGGGCCGAGGGCAACATCTACGGCCGCCTGACCAACTCCACCGAGGATGTTTTTGAAAAGCGCATCGCGGCTCTGGAGGGCGGCGTTGCCGCACTGGCCGTTGCCTCCGGCGCCGCTGCCATCGACTACACCCTTCAGGCACTGGCCCAGAACGGCGGGCACATTGTGGCGCAAAAAACCATCTACGGCGGCACCTCCAATCTGCTGGCCCACACGCTGCCCGCGTTCGGTGTGCAGACGACCTTTGTCAACGCCCATGATCTGGCCGAGGTCGAGGCTGCCATTCAGGACAACACCCGCGCTGTCTATATTGAAACGCTTGGCAACCCCAACGCCGACATCCCCGACATTGACGCCATTGCCGCTATCGCCCACAAGCACAGCATTCCGCTTGTCATCGACAACACCTTCGGCACCCCCTACCTGATCCGCCCCATCGAGCACGGTGCGGATATTGTTGTGCACTCCGCCACCAAGTTCATCGGCGGCCACGGCACCTCTCTGGGCGGCATCATCGTTGACTCCGGCAGGTTCGACTGGAAGGCCAGCGGCAAATTCCCCGCCTTCTCGGAGCCGAACCCCAGCTACCACGGCGTCTGCTTTGCCGAGGCTGCCGGCCCCGCCGCCTTTGTGACCTATGTGCGCGCCGTGATCCTGCGCGATCTGGGCGGCTGCATCAGCCCGTTCAACGCATGGGTGCTGCTGCAGGGTACCGAGACGCTCTCCCTGCGTCTGGACCGCCACAATGAGAACACCAAAAAGGTCGTCGAGTTCCTGGCCCACCACCCCAAGGTGGAGAAGGTCAACCACCCCAGCCTGCCCGACCACCCCGACCACGCCCTGTATGAGAAGTACTTCCCCAACGGCGGCGCTTCCATCTTCACCTTCAACATCAAGGGCGGCCGTGAGGAAGCATTCAAGTTCATCGACAACCTGAAGGTCTTCTCTCTGCTGGCAAATGTGGCCGACGTCAAGAGTCTGGTCATCCATCCGGCTTCCACCACTCACAGCCAGCTGACCGATGAGGAGCTGGCCGAGCAGCAGATCTACCAGAACACCATCCGCCTGTCCATCGGCACCGAGCACATCGACGACATCATCGCCGACCTCGAGGCTGGCTTCGCAGCCGTCCGCGGCGAGTAATTCTCCGGCACTTCCGTCCCCAGGAAGCATAAAAACGCTATTCTCTCCTCCATTCTCCTGAATTGCATAATAGAAGCAGCCAGCCGCCCTGTTACCTTGCAGGGCGGCTGGTTTGCTGTTTGCGGAATGACCGTCTGGCTCAGTGTGCAGGCAGTCATTCCGTTTTATATAAAACCACCCCCGCACAGCTTGCGCCGCGCGGGGGTGTGAGGGGAGAGGATGTTTCAGGAATTATTCGTTGCCGGGGAAGTGGGGGATGCCGTCAAAGCCCTTCTGCAGGTCGGCATCGGTGGGGATGTAGTCGGTCATCTTGCCGTCGTGGAACTTCTCGTAGGCCACCATGTCGAAGTAGCCGGTGCCGGTGAGGCCGAAGACGATAGTTTTCGCCTCGCCCGTCTCCTTGCACTTGAGAGCTTCGTCGATGGCGACGCGGATGGCGTGGCTGCTCTCCGGGGCGGGCAGGATGCCCTCGATGCGGGCAAACTGCTCTGCTGCCTCAAAGACGCTGGTCTGCTCCACGCTGGTGGCCTCCATCAGACCGTCGTGGTAGAGCTGGCTGAGGATGCTGCTCATGCCGTGGTAGCGCAGGCCACCCGCGTGGTTGGGGCTAGGGATGAAGCCGGAGCCGAGGGTGTACATCTTGGCCAGCGGGCAGACCATGCCGGTATCGCAGAAGTCGTAGACAAACTTGCCGCGGGTGAAGCTGGGACAGCTGGCCGGCTCGACGGCGATGAAGCGGTAGTCGGCCTCGCCCCGCAGCTTCTCGCCCATGAAGGGGCTGATGAGGCCGCCGAGGTTGCTGCCGCCGCCGGCGCAGCCGATGATGACGTCGGGCTTGATGCCCAGCTTGTCGAGGGCGGTCTTGGTCTCGAGGCCGATGACGCTCTGGTGGAGCAGTACCTGATTCAGCACACTGCCCAGCACATAGCGGTAGCCGGGAGTAGAGGTGGCGACTTCCACGGCCTCGCTGATGGCACAGCCGAGACTGCCGGTGGTGTCGGGGTGCTCGGCCAGGATCTTGCGGCCCACGTTGGTGGTCATGCTGGGGCTGGGAGTGACCGATGCGCCGTAGGTGCGCATGACCTCGCGGCGGAAGGGTTTCTGCTCATAGCTCACCTTGACCATGTAGACCTTGCAGTCCAGCCCGAAGTAGCTGCAGGCCATGGAGAGGGCGGTACCCCACTGGCCCGCGCCCGTTTCGGTGGTCACGCCCTTGAGGCCCTGTTTCTTGGCGTAGTAAGCCTGCGCGATGGCGCTGTTCAGCTTGTGGCTGCCGCTGGTGTTGTTGCCTTCGAATTTATAGTAGATCTTCGCCGGGGTGCCGAGGGCCTCTTCCAGCCGGTAGGCGCGGCACAGAGGACTCGGACGGTACATCCGGTAGTATTCCCGGATCTCGTCCGGGATGGGGATGTAGGCCGTGGTGTCGTCCAGCTCCTGCTGTACCAGCTCATCGCAGAAAACGCCGTCCAGCTCCCTGGCCGTCATGGGCTTGAGGGTGCCGGGGTTCAGCAGGGGAGCGGGCTTGTTTTTCATATCGGCCCGCACATTGTACCATGCGGTGGGCAGCTCCGATTCTTCCAGATAAAACTTGTACGGGATGTTCGCTTCGGTCTTCATAAGGCTTGTCCTTTCCGGGCCGGATGCACATGCCGGCCCTTGCTTGCGGGACAAGAGGGAAAAATAAAAACCGCTCCTGTCCCAAAACACATTGCGTGAATTGGGACAAGAGCGGATACAATACTCCTGCGGTGCCACCCAATCTTGACAGGAATGACCCTGTCCACTCGTGATATGCCAACACATACCGGCTTTGTTCACGGAGACGCTCTCCGTCGCCCCTACTGCGCATAAAATGCGGTTCGGTTTGCCCTCAAAAGCCCATTCTCATCCGCGCCCACACTGCCCGGTCTCAGCTGCCCCGGTGCTCTCTGTACTGGTGAGTTTTGCGGTGGTACTTATGCTTTCTCACTGGTTTGGTGGGATTTTATCACCTCCCGAAAGCGAAGTCAATACCTTTTCTGAAAAAATTTTGAGAGGCGGAAAGCGAAGTCGTACTACTACCTGAAACCTGTGCGAGAGGGATGAACACCAGCCGCCCTCGGGGGCTGTACACCGCCCCTGCCATGCAGCCGTAGAGAAAAAAGAGCATCACCGCCACTGCCGCCACCAGAAGCAGCAGCCCCCGGTGGTGGAACGACAAAATGCGATGCCCGGGCCGCTGACGCTGCATACAAGACCCCTCCTTTTGTGGTTTGGGCCATCTTATGCCTGTCAGGGTGCGGCTGTGCGATTGTGCCGGGCCGAAGAGTGTGGTACACTATAGCCATCGAGATTTTTTGTGATACGGAGAAACTTTATGCTGACCATTACACTGCTGGGTACAGCGGCCACCATGCCCCTGCCCGACCGCGCCCTCACGGCGGCGGTGGCCGAATGCGGAGGACACAGCCTCCTGTTCGACTGCGGCGAGGGGACCCAGACTGCCGCCCGCCGGGCCGGAGTCAACCTGATGAAGATGGACGCCGTCTGCCTGACCCATTACCACGGCGACCACATCTTCGGCCTGCCGGGGCTGCTGCAGACGCTGGGCTGTCAGGGCCGCACCCGCCCGCTGGCGCTGTACGGGCCGAAGGGGCTCGGCGAAGTCTGGGCGGCACTGCGGGTGCTGACGGGGCCTCTGCCGTACCCGGTTTATGCTGAGGTGCTGGAGGCCCCGGCGGCGCTCTGCGAAAAATTCGGCGGCTGGCCCCAGGGCGCGAAACTCACGCCGGTGCCGACCCGCCACCGTGTCGTCAGTCAGGGTTACCGACTCGATCTGCCCCGGGCCGGACGGTTCTCACCCGAACAGGCGCGGGCATTGGGCGTACCGGTAAAGCAGTGGAAGACGCTCCAGCACGGCGAGAGTATCACACTGGACGGTGGACCTGTCATCCAGCCGGAAGCCGTCCTTGGCCCGGCCCGGCAGGGGCTGAGTTTTGTCTTCTCGGGCGACACCGCCCCCTGTCCGGCGCTGGAAAAGGCCGCAGCGGGTGCTGACCTTCTGCTCTGCGACTCCACCTATGCTCTGCCGGAGCAGGCCGCGCAGGCCAAACAGTACGGCCACAGCACCTTCGGGCAGAGCGCAACCCTCGCCGCCAAAGCGGGCGCGAAGCGGCTCTGGCTCGTCCACTATTCGCCTATGATCACCGACCCGGAAGAAGAGCTGGCCCAGGCGCAGAGCCTCTTCCCGGCGGCAGAGTGCGGCTATGACGGCAAGAGCATCACCCTGCAATATGAGGAGGCCGAAGAATGAACATCGTCCTGGAACCCGGCGCCTCCGCCCTGCTGGACGCGCTGCACCGGGCAGGTTTTGCGGCCTACGCCGTGGGCGGCTGTGTCCGGGACAGTCTGCTTGGCCTTGCGCCCCACGACTGGGACCTCTGCACCGCCGCCCGCCCGGAGCAGGTGATGGAGCTGTTCGGAGAAAAGCAGTGCATCCCCACCGGATTGCAGCATGGTACCGTGACTGTGAAGCGGGACGGCAAGCTCTACGAGATCACCACCTTCCGCACCGAGGGCAGTTATTCCGATGGCCGCCACCCCGACAGCGTGGCCTTTGTACCCGACGTCCGGGAGGACCTGGCCCGGCGGGGCTTCACCATCAACGCCATGGCCTACAGCGCCGAAGAGGGCTTGTGCGACCCCTTTGGCGGGCAGGAAGATCTGGCCCGGGGCGTGGTGCGGGCCGTCGGTGAGCCGCTGCGCCGCTTTGAAGAAGACGCTCTGCGCATCCTGCGTCTCTACCGCTTTGCGGCCCGGTTCGGTTTTGTTATCGACGAGGCCACCGAAGCGGCGGCGAAGCAGCTGGCCGCCCACCTCGACTGCGTGTCGGTGGAGCGCATCGAAGAAGAGCTGAACAAGCTTCTGTCTGCCCCGAAGCCGGGGGCGTATCTGGAGCCGGGAGTGCTGGCCTTCGTCCTGCCGGAACTGCCGCCCGACGATCTGTCGGAAGCCCGTGAGATTATAGATGCCCTTCCGGCAGGAGCAGAGGAAGTGACCACCCGTTGGGCGGCGCTGCTTCTGCCGCTGGGGGAGGATGGAACACGAAAGGCGCTGAAACGCTTGAAATGCTCCAATGCTGTGATAGATGGAGTATCAACACTTGTGAAGGAGAAAGCTCCCCGCACTCCTGCGCTGTCGCTTCAAGCCAAACGACTTCTTGGCAAATACGACCTCCACACCGTGCAGCAGTTGACTACCCTTTGGAGCGCTCTTCAACCGGAAAGAAAAGATGAATTTACCGCCCTGCAAAAAGAGGCCGAGACGCTGACCGCCCAAAGCGCCTGCTGCCGCGTCTCCCAGCTGGCCGTGAATGGCCGCGATCTGATGGCGGCGGGCGTCGCGCCCGGGCCGGGCCTGCGCCGCGCACTGGAAGCGCTGCTGGAAGAGGTCATTACCGGGCGGCTGCCCAACGAAAAAGCAGAACTTCTGGCCTTTGCGGCCAAATTTTCTGCGTCTTGACAAGAGAAAGAAGCTGCGGTAGTATTATACTACTGTTTTAGTATGTTATAACAGAAGAGGAACAGAATGACAGAAACACAGAACACTTCCCGCCGCCCCGGGGCGCTCATCGCCATGAGCGGCGGTGTAGACAGCTCGGTGGCGGCATGGCTCATGCAGAGGGACGGTTTCGACTGCACCGGCGTCACCATGCGCCTCACCCGCAACGAGGCCGTGAACACCGAGGGTCTGCACACCTGCTGCTCGGAGCGGGACATTGAGGACGCCGCCGAGGTGGCCTATGCGATGGATATTCCCTACGAGGTGCTGGATTTTACGGCAGACTTTCAGGAAAAGATCATCGACAAATTCATCCGGGTCTACGAGGCCGGCGGTACGCCCAATCCCTGCATCGACTGCAACAGATATATGAAGTTCGATCACCTGCTTCGCTGGGCGGAAGCACACGGACTGGATTATGTGGTCACGGGCCATTATGCCCGGGTGGAGCAGGACGAGGCCACGGGCCGCTGGCTGCTCAAAAAGGGTCTGGACGAGAACAAAGACCAGAGCTATGTGCTCTACAACCTCACGCAGGAGCAGCTGGCTCATGTCCGCCTGCCGCTGGGTGGTCTGCACAAGAGCGAAGTGCGCGCCATCGCCGAGCAGCAGCACTTCGTGAACGCCCGCAAGCATGACAGTCAGGACATCTGCTTCGTGCCGGACGGCGACTACGCCCGCTTTATGGAGGATTTCACCGGCAAGCACTACCCGGCGGGCGATTTCCTCGACGTCGGCGGCAAAAAGGTAGGCACCCACAGCGGCGCTGTGCGGTACACCATCGGCCAGCGGAAGGGCCTGGGCCTCGCCATGGGCGCACCGGTCTACGTCTGCGCCAAGGATATGCAGGCCAACACCGTCACGGTCGGCCCGGAGTCGGAGCTGTTCGATACCATCGTCTATGCGAACGAAGTGAACTGGATCGCCATCCCGGAGCTGAAAGGCCCCCTGCGGGTGACGGCCCGCACCCGTTATCATCAGACCGAACAGCCTGCCACCGTCTACCCGGCAGGGCCGGACAGCTTCCGTCTGGAATTTGACCAGCCTCAGCGCGCCCCCACCCCGGGGCAGGCCGTCGTGCTGTATCAGGGCGATGTCGTCCTCGGAGGCGGCACCATTACACAGGTGGCGAAGGGATAAGGGCAAGCCCGTGAATGTAAAAAGCAGAACCTAAAGGAGAAATGATATGCAAGACCAGTATTCCCGCACCCAGCTGCTGCTGGGCGCGGAAGCAATGACCAAACTGCACGATTCCCGCGTAGCCGTGTTCGGCGTGGGCGGCGTGGGCGGCTACACCGTCGAGGCGCTGGCCCGCAGCGGCGTGGGGGCTCTCGACCTGATCGACGACGACAAAGTCTGCCTCACCAACCTGAACCGCCAGATCATCGCCACCCACAAGACGGTGGGCAGGTTCAAGGTGGATGTGGCCGAAGAGCGCGTCCACGACATCGACCCTAACATCAAGGTCACCACCTACAAGACCTTCTTTGGCCCTGAGACGCAGGACAGCTTCGATTTCAGCCAGTTCGACTACGTGGTGGACGCCATCGACACTGTCACCGGTAAAATTGCGCTGGTCATGAAGTGCAAGGAGGCTGGCGTCCCCATCATCTGCTCCATGGGTGCAGGCAACAAGATGGACCCTACCCGCTTCGAGGTCACGGATATTTATAAGACTTCCGTCTGCCCGCTGGCCAAGGTCATGCGCACCGAGTGCCGCAAGCGCCGCATCAAGCACCTGAAAGTCGTTTACTCCAGGGAGCCTGTCATGACTCCCATCGAGGATGACTCCATCAGCTGCAAAGACCACTGCATCTGCCCTCCGGGTACCCAGCGCAAGTGTACCATCCGCCGCTCTGTTCCCGGCTCGAACGCCTTTGTCCCGTCGGTCGTGGGCCTCATCATCGGCGGCGAGGTGGTGAAGGACCTCGTGGGCTTTGTCCCCATGAAGGGCTGAATTTGATAGAATAAGAAAACGGCAGGTTCAATGAACCTGCCGTTTTCTTCGTTATGAGCTGATTTTTACTGCTCAGGAGCAGCGAATGCGATGGGGGTAGCGCCAGCAGCTGCGTCCACGCTCTTCAGAAAGATGGGAGTGGTCTCGTAGTGCAGGGTCTCGAAGCTCTGGGTGCTGCCGTCCTCGGTGGTGAACTCGAGAACATAGGTCATGTCGCCCTGCTTGTCGGCCTCGACATCGCGGGTGATGACGACATTCACAAAGTCATCCGCGGTTCAGCCGCCGCTGCGCCAGCGCAAAGCCGACGGCGCTTGCCGCAAAGACGGCGTAATAGCTGGCCAGCCGGTAGAACATCAGCAGGCTCATGGACGAAGCATTGGGGAGGAAGCTGCTGTACACCAGCAGGAAGGCCGTCTCCACCGAACCCATGCCCGCCACGTTGGGCAGGGCGTTGGAGACAAAGAGGGTCAGCGACGTCAGGAGCTGCACCTGCCAGAAGGTGAGTCCGGTGTCCAGCCCCATGAACCGCAGCCCCATCCACGGCAGGCAGAAGAGCAGGAACAGCTTTACGAGATGCACGCCCAGAATGGCGGCACAGCGGGGCTTGTCTGCCAGCAGATGGCGGCTCTCGGTGCTCAGGGTGTCCAGCTGCTCCAGCCAGCTTTCCCGGCGCTCGGCCCAGCGGCCCGTGTCGGGCAGAAAATGCAGCAGCCAGCGGGCCAGACGCTGCACCACCGGCAGGGCGCAGAGGGCGATGAGCCCCACGATGACGCCCGCCACGACAGCGTAGGCCCCGGGCAGATACCGCAGCACACCGTCGGAGTGGGCCGCTATCCAGGGGCGGCCTGCCAGAAGCAACACGGTGGCGTAAAGCAGGACGGCTGTCTTGTGGAAGACGTATTGCAGGGTCATCAGCCCCACGCCGGGGCCAACGTCCAGCCCGCGCCGGTGGAGATACCACGTCTGAAATGGCACCGACCCTGCGCCGAGGCCCACCACATTGCCGAAGGTCCCCATCCATGCATTGTCGATACCCTGCCGCAGCGGGAAATGGGACAGGCGGCTGCGGACGATGAGCCAGCTGGATACGCCCTCGAGAAGCGGGTAGCTCAGGCCCACGGCCAGTGCCAGAAGTCCCTGCCCGAGGGTGAGCCGGCTCAGCGCCTCGGAGATCTCAGCCCAGTGCTCCCGGAAGATGAACACCACGATGCCGGTCAGCAGGGCCAGAACGCCCAGCGAGAGCAGGGTCTTTCGGCGCGAAGGGGCGGGGGAGGCGGACGAACTCATGCGGGGACTCCTTTCAAATTTCAATAAAAAACGGACTGGGATAAACTCTTAGGAGAGTATATCACAGTCCGGAGGGGTGTTTGTGAACAACTGCCAAATTTTTTGCCTCAGTTTCGGCAGAGTGATAAAGAACGGGGAGCTTACTCGCCGGTGAGCTCCTTTACAGCCTGTCGTAAACTGTCGGAAAACGCCTGCTTGGAGTAATGACTCTCGTAAAGCTCACGGCAGGCGGGACGCATGGCAGCCAGCTTTTCCGGGTGTTCGATGGCCCAGGCCAGCCGCTCGGCCAGCTTTTCGGGGTCGTCGTCCTCGTAGACGAAACCGTCCACGCCCTCGGTGATGAGCCCGGCGGTGCCGGTGTGCTCCGACACGATGGCGGGCTTGCCGAAGATGAGACCCTCGGTGACGAAAGTAGGCATGGGGTCGTCGCGGGAGGCGCAGACGAGGCAGGTACACTGGGCCATCAGGCTCTTGATCTCGTCGCGGGTGAGCCGCTTGACATAAAAGACGTTGTCGGGGCAGTCAGCGGTCAGGCTCCGCACGGCGTCCATCATCTCAGCCTCTGCGGCCTTGCCCACGAAGAGGAAGGATGCCTTCTTCATGGTCTCAGGCGGCAGCAGCCGGATGGCTTTGCAGAAGATGTCCTGGCCTTTCCGGTTCTCAAAGGAACCCACGGTGGCGAACAGAGGCCGCCCGCCCGCATAGCTCAAATCGTAGTGGGAGAACTTCTCGGCGGCGTAGTCCGGCAGGCCGTAGATGAGGGGCCGGATGTTGAACTCCGGCCGCACCGAGTGCATGGCGTTGGCGGCGTGGCTGCCGACGGAGTAGAGCCGGATATTTTCGCCCAGCTCTCTGGGGATCTGGTGGGCGATGTGGGGGTAGCCTGCAAAGGCATCGTGGAGCCACCAGAGCACCGGCACCCGCGCACCGCTCAGGGCGCGGACGGCCCGGGCCTCCACGACGGTGTTGGCCAGAACGAGGTCGGCGCAAAGGGCCAGCCCCCAGAGCAGGGGAGACTGAACACAGCCCTTGCGGGTGATGACGGTAGCTCCCGCCTCGAGGAAAAGCGGCATGGAGCCGCCGTCCTCAGGGCCGAGGACGACCACTTCGTAGCCCATGCTGCGCAGCACCGGCACGGCGCTCACCAGCACGATGGGCGCACCGGTCATGTCCAGCAGGTGGCTCATGATAAAGACGCGCTTCCCCTTTACAGACCAGACGTCTTCGGCGCAGATGTCCCGCTCATAGTGGGCCAGCGCCAGCGGGAGGCAGACGTGGCTGCGGCTGAGCTTCGCCGCCAGCGTCAGCAGTTCGACGGGATTTTCTGGGTCGCGGGCTTCCGCCTGACAGCGGCGCAGCAGCTCCCGGGAGACGAGGGCGCAGCCCGGGCAGGCTGCAAAGCCCTGACTGTGGTAGAGGGTGGTGACGCCTGAGTAGCCGAAGACGGCGTCGCTGGTGACGTAGTCTGCGCCGCTGCGCAGTGCGTCCGCAAAGCAGGAAAGGGCCGTGGGCATCAGGAAAAGGTCTTCCCTGACCAGAAGCACACCGGCGGCGCTGCCGAGGGCTTCGGGGCGGAGGCTGTCCGTCAATAAAAATTTGCGGTGGAGCTGGTCCTGCAGGGAAGCTTTCAGGGCGGTGTTCCGCCCCGGCGCATAGACGCCGAGAAAAACTTCCTGGGTGTCGAGATATTCCTGTTTGGCGAGCTGAGCCCGCTGCAGAGTGGTATAACTGCTGTACATCGTATCCTCCTCTCCGCAGGCAGGCTCAATGGCTGCGATGGAACAGCCCCAGCAGGCGGCGCAGGGGCAGCGTGAGTTTCCAGCTGCTGGAAGAGAGGATGTTTTCCAGCGAGCTCTCGTAGGCTTTGCTCCGGGCGCTCAGCTCGGCGTTGGCCTGATGCAGCTCGGAGAGATTCTTCTGCAGGGCCTCGATGGTCTGCTTCTGGTCAGCCGTAGTCTTTTCCAGCTGGTCGAGGTGCTTCTGCTCGCAGACGCGGGTCTTCTGGAAATACTGTACGCCCTCGAGAACGGCGGCGAACAACGGGTCGTCAGCCAGCGGCTCCAGCGGGAAGTAGCAGTAGCTCACGCCCAGCTTCATCCCGGCGGGGAAACGGTTCAGACCTTCCAGCATGAAATTCGGGTCGTTGTTGAGGAACAGGATGCCGTCGCCATGGAGCGGCACACCGTTCACCGGGCGGCAGAGGATGCGGTCATCCGAAAAGACGAAATCGGTGATGCAGCAAGGCAGTTCACCGGGGTCGAGACGGAGATTGAACGCGGCCTCCGGCAGTTCGAAGGTCGCTGTCACCATGCCGTTCAGCTCGTCGTATTCGTAGTCCGGGGCCTTGACGGTGTCTTTCTGGGAAAAGCCGAACCCGGCATCATAGTAAAGCAGCGGCTGCACCAGAGCAGGCGAGTCGGTCTGCCTCTCTCTCTGGGGGTGGGCAGCATAGAAAGTCTGCAGCTGCTTTTCCAGCTCAAGGCAGCGCTGGGCCAGCCGCGAAGTGCCTTCGTCTGCAAGTTTGAGCTGTTGTTCAAGGTCCGCAATGCGGCTGCGCAGAGCCGCTTCAGGAGTTTCGTTCATCATTACCGGGGCCTCCTCCGATTTATCGCAAGGCGTACAACCCGCGCTGCAAGCCCATGCATCAAAAGTAACTATAGTCTACCCTCAAAATGGCTGGATACCAAAGCGCAGGAATTTCAGTGTTTTGCCGCATAGCGGCGGGTCTTGCTCCGCTGCCGGGGCTTGTCCGCAGGCTTGCCGCCCCGAAGCTTCCGGCCAAGCTCTTTGCGGCGCATCAGAAGTTCGGTGACGGCGAAGATGGACACAAGCGAGAATACGAACTGCAGCAGCATCCCCTGCACCGGATGGTCAGCATACTTTGCAGCCATCAGATACCACGGGATGGCCGTCAGCTCCACAGTGTGGATACAGAAGATGAAGAGCGAGCGCCGGCCCACCCACTCGATGGCATGGGAGATGGGGCCGTCCACTCGGCGCTGCCATTTCAAAAAGAGCCGGATGATGCCGTAGCCCACTGCGCCATCCAGCAGGATGCTCAGCGGCCCCATCGTCCACTCACCCAGCGAAACGCAGTCGGTGCTCTGGGTCAGCAAAACGCCCGCGACGACGCCCAGCGCGGACACGATAAGTCCGGCTTTGGCTCTGCCGGAGAGGGGAGTTTCAAAAAGACGGCGCTTCTTGGCCAGATAGCCGATGTAAAGGTAGGGCAGCGACACCATGCCCTGTGCGATGCAGAAAGGAGCCTCCCACACCAGCGTGACGCCCCAGCCAAGCAGGGTGACGCCGACGACTGCGGGGGTTATGTACCGCTCGGGGAAGATCTCGAGCAGCACGTCCAGAAGCACCCACGCCAGCATCAGAGCCACTAAGTACCACATGGGTCCGCAGGAGAAAAACTGCTGCCCGAAGTAAGTGGCCGTGTGGGGCAGACCTAACAGGAAACCGCCTAAGACCTTGGCCGATTCTGAGATGGCAGCATCCCACGAGCCGAAAGCTGCGTGGTGAATGAAAGCGTGGAGCACCGTGGTGGCCAGTGCAGTATAAAGGTAAGGCTTGAGCAGGGTCTTGAGCTGCTGCTCGATGCATTTGTGGATGGAGCGCTTGCGGAAGCCGTAGCCGCTGGCAATAAAAAAGGCGGCCATCAACGCTTCGCGGTAAGCGAACAGCGCGAACGCGAAAGGGGTGACGTCGTTGGTGCCGAGGGGGTAAAGCTCTGCCGTGTGGGCAAAGACGATGGCCAGCATTCCGATGCCTTTCAGCAGGTCGAACATGCCAAGGCTGCTTACAGTGCGGGGCTTGGTGCCTTCCATGAAAAGGGTCCTCCTTGTGCGCCATTCGTCCCGGAGGCCCCGGAAGGCCGTGTTTTAGGCGCGATAAATAAAAATATGAAGCTCGGCGGGGAGCTTTTTTGCCAAATGATATAAACAGTATAATGCTTTTTGGGCTTGCTGTCAATTTGATAAGGACTCGATCTCCGGGCGAAGTTTCGTCCTGACGAAAAAAGTGTATCACAGCTTTTTGCATATCGCAACAAAAGGAAAGAATTACATCTGCCTGCACAAATTGAATGCAAGTTAAAGTTGCATATTTGTGCAATTAAATCTTGCGTTTACGCTCTGCTTGCGGTATACTGTTGCCATAAGGAGCCGTGCCAAAGTTTTCCTCGAACTGCCAGAGATTCGGAATGACTCTGGAAAGTGAATGAAAAAAGTGCTGAGCTGAAAATTTGACAAAAAAGGAGAAAAACCGATGGCTGAATACATCAAAGTACCCGCAGGCGTATACGACATGGTGACCCGCTGCATGGAGCAGGAGTTTCCTGATCATGTGGCCATCCGCTATGTGGCCGAGGACGGCAAGACCGTCGTGGAGAAGAAGTATCGCGAGTATGCGCAGGACATCCGCCGGATGGTGGCCTATCTCAAGGCCGAAGTGCCGGACATCAAGGGCCGGCGCATCGTTCTGCTGAGCCGGAACTGCTATGAATTCTGCGTGGCGTCCTACGGCATCATCCTCGCCGGCGGCGTCCTCGTGACTCTGAACCAGAAAAAGACCTGGGAGGAGCTGGAATATGAGCTGGGCCTCGTGGAGCCTGCCCTCATCCTGAACGACGGCATCGACTATGGCTGCCGCGCCGAGCTGGAAGCCGCCTACGGCCCGAAGCTCCGCCCCATGGACTGCTATAAGGATACTGCCCCCGGCGAGCTGACCAACTGCGTGGGCCACGATGATCTGATGATGCTGATGTTCACCTCCGGCACCACCGGACGCAGCAAGGGCGTCATGCTCTCGGAGCGGAATATGTGCGCCAGCCTGCACACTTATTCGGAGGTGGCAGAAAACTGGATCACCAACCGCCTCCCGGCAGGCCAGAAGCTGCCGCTGAGCCATATGACCCTGCTGCCCCTCTTCCACATGGCCTGCTTCGTCTGCGTTATGTCCTACCCGCCTGCCGGATGGGCTCTGAACCTCTGCGGCGACATCCGCGACTTCTACCGCGACCTGGGCCTGATGCACAGCGACGTCATGGCCTCGGCCCCCATGCTGGTGGAGACCATCTACAATGACATGAAGCGTGGCCGCGTCAGCCGTCTGAACGGCCTGTGGGACCTGTGCTGCTCTTCCGCTGCCCTCGACCCCAAGATGCTGCTGGAGCTGGCCCAGAACGGCTTCGTCGTCAACCAGTGCTACGGTATGACCGAGACCTTCGGCGACGGCATCCTGAACTTTACGCAGGTCGAAAAGCACATGAGTGCCGTGGGCAAGCCCGACGACCACGTTCAGTATAAGCTGGACGAGACCGGAGAAATTTGCATCAAGGGCGACTGCGTGATGCTGGGCTACTACAAGGACCCCGAGGCCACGGCAGAGGTCATCGACGCCGACGGCTGGTTCCACACCGGCGACCTGGCCCGGATGGATGAGGAAGGCTTCTATTACATCACCGGCCGCAAGAAGAACCTTATCATCCTCGCCAGCGGCGAGAACGTCAGCCCCGAAGAGCTGGAAAAGAAGCTGGCCCTCTGCCCGGCCATCACCGAGTGCATCGTGAAGGAGAAGGACCAGAAAATTTGTGCCGTCATTTACTGCCCTGAGGATAAGCAGGAAGAGGTCAGAGCCTTCGTCATCGAGGTGAACCGCAGCCTGCCGCTGTATAAGCGCATCAGTGCCGTGGAGTTCACCGTTGAGCCCCTGCCCCGCAACGCTCTGGGTAAGCTGCTGCGCAAGTAACAAGGAAGAAGAAACAGTGAAAAGGATACGCCGCGTAGTTGCATTTCTCTGCCGAAACAGGTATTATTACTCTGAGGCAGAATATGTCAAATGCCGGCGTTTCGCTGCAATAAAGAAAAACAGCAAGGAGCGACAAAAATGATAAATACTGTATATGAGCTCATCACGGACGTCATGGCGAAGCAGTACCCCGACCGGGTGGCTTTCCGCTATGTGGCCGCCGATGGCAAGACTGTGGTGGAAAAGACCTACGCTCAGTATGTGCAGGACATCCGCAGGGCCGTTACTTATTTTAAGGAGAATATCCCCGACATCAAGGGTAAGCGTGTCGGCATCATGAGCCGCAACTGCTATGAGTACGGTGTCAACAGCTTCGGCGCTATCCTCGCCGGGGCCGTCGTCGTGACCATCAACCAGAAAAAGACCTGGCCCGAGCTGGAATATGAGCTGGGCCTTGTCGAGCCTTCCCTCATCGTCAACGACGGCATCGACTATGGCTGCCGCCCCGACATCGAGGCCGCCTACGGCGATAAACTCCGCCCGATGGACGCCTTCAAGGACAGCGCGCCTGCAGAGCTTGTTGACTGCGTGGGCCATGATGATTTGATCGTGCTGATGTTCACTTCCGGCACCACCGGCCGCAGCAAGGCCGTCATGCTCTCGGAGCGCAACTTTTTTACCACGGTGGAGTGCCAGGTCAAATTCGGCGACGCCATGCTGGACTATAAGCACGAGCATATGCCCGAGGACAAAAACGACGTCCTGAGCAACTTCGCCATCCTGCCCCTGTTCCATCTGGGTACGTTCATCTGCCTCTTCGTTTGGGCCTGCAAGGGCTGGGCGCTGAACCTCTCCGCCGACATCCGCGACTTCTACCGCGACCTCGGCCTGATGCACAGCGATGCCATCGCTGTGGCTCCCATGCTGATGGAGGCCATCTACAAAGACGTCAAGCGGGGCCGCCGCGCCCGCCTGAACGGCGTCTGGAACCCCTGCGGCTCCTCTGCCATGTTTGACGGCGCCATGCTGGCCGAGCTGGCACAGCAGGGCATGATGATCACTCAGGTGTACGGCATGACCGAGACCTGCGGCGACGGCATCATCAACTACGAGCAGGACGAAAAGCACATCCGCGCCGTGGGCAAGCCCGACGACCACGCCGAGTACAAGCTGGACGAGACGGGCGAAATTTGCATCCGCGGCGGCTGCGTCATGCTGGGCTATTACAAGGACCCCGAGGCCACCGCAGAAGTCCTCGACGCCGACGGCTGGTTCCACACCGGAGACCTGGCCCGTGTGGACGAGGACGGCTTCTATTACATCACCGGACGCAAGAAGAATATCATCATCCTCGACAACGGTGAGAACGTCAGCCCCGAAGAACTGGAAAATCTGCTGTCCAAGTGCGAGGCCGTCAAGGAATGCATCGTCAGGGAGAAGGGCAAGAAGATCTGTGCCGTCATCTACTGCGGCGAGGCCGACCAGCAGACCGTCCGCGACTTCATCACCGAGACCAACCGCACCCTGCCGCTCTACAAGCGGATGAGCGCCGTGGAGTTCAGCACCGAGCCTCTGCCCCGCACCGGCACCGGCAAGCTGCTGCGCAAGTAAGAATAAACCGGGCAGGCTGCGGAATACTGGAAAAGAGCCGCAGCCGCCTTTAATGGAATTACGAAAGGAAGATTCAAACTATGGAAAGAACCGAGATCGTGTCCCAGATCCTTGCAATTCTGGAAGATGTTGCAGAAATTTCCCCCGAAGATGTCAACGAGAACAGCGTCTTGATGGACGATCTGGACCTGTCGTCCATGGAGATCCTGACCGTCGTCGCCGACCTGGAGGAGACTTTCGGCCTGCGCATCCCCGAAAAGGAGCTGCGCAACTTCGTCACCATCAGCGATCTGGCCGACTATCTGGCCGCACACGCGGGGGAATAAGGAATGGATGCCGAACAGCGCTCTGTTTTTCAAGGTATCGTCTACTATTACCGCGAAAACATGGTCAACTGCCGCTATCAGGTCACGCTGAAAGATGCCGTGGACGGTGCGCTTTTGCAGCAGGCTCTGGATGCGGCCCGGGCAAAGGCACCCTACTATTTCCAGAAGCCGGTGTGGGAGAAAAAGCTGCTCCACCTCGAGCCGTCGGACGCCCCCTGCCCGGTGCGGCAGGGCAGCGCAAAGCCCGAATTTCCGGACGAGAACGGCTTTACGGTTGCCCTGAGCTATGAGGGGAAAGTCGTCTACTTTGACTGGTTCCACTTTCTGACCGATGGCCGGGGCATAGCACCCTTCATGACCATGGTGCTGCAGTTCTACTGCAACCTGCGGTACGGCACGGCTTTCGAGGGCCAGACCCTTGAGACGGACCCTGCCTACGACATCGAGGACATCCTTGCAAAGTACCCCGAGAGTCAGGTGGCCAACGATATGCAGCGCCCTGTGGTGCAGACCTTTGAAGAGACGCCCACCTGCTGCCGCATCCGGCTGGAAAAGGCGGGGCTTGTGGACGCCGCCCTCCGCTGCGGCGTCAAGCCTTTCAGTACCCTCACGGCCCTGCTCTGTAAGGCGGTGCGGGCGTATCTGGACAAGGACGAGGTGCTCTACAGCTACTCGACAGACGCCCGCGACGCGCTGGGTGCGCCGAACGCCCTCTACAACTGCGTGGCATCCTTCCAGCGCAAGCTGCCGCTGACGGCAGATGCCCCGCTGGCCGAAGTGGCCGTGGGCGTGGACGCTGACCTGAAAGAGAACCTTTCCGCTGAGCGAAAACTGTTCCGTATTGCGGAGCAGATGGGCTGGGTCTACCGGGTCTACCAGCAGAAAGCCAGCCTCAGCATCAAAAAGCGCATCTTCCAGATGGGCGAGTACATCAGCGGCTTCCCGGCGGACTTCTGGGTGAGCTATCTGGGCGACCCCTTCGCCCCGTCCAGCCCGGAGCTGACCCGGTACATCGAGGACTTCCAGACCTGGGTGCCGGCGGACGGCGCTTCCATCGGTCTGGAATGTACCAGCCTGCATGGCATCATCACCCTCTGCGTCAAGAACAAGGTGCCGCGCCCCGGCTTTGCCGAGGCTTTGCGCGCCGCGTTCGAGGCCGAAGGCATCAAGGTGCTGGAAGCTGCAGAGCTGGGCGCAGACAATACATAAGATCAAACCTCTCCGGCACGCCTGACGGCGTGACGGAGAGGTTTTCTTTTGGTCTTTTATCCAAAACGTAATTTTTACATCAAATTTTCATGCGTCATACTTTTGCGGAAAAATCGCCTGAAAAGCCGATTTTTCCCTTGCGTCCAACAGTTTGCCGTGGTAGGATAGGTCGAATGTGAACGAAACACACTGGGAAATGGACAAAAGTGAGGAAAATCGTATGGAAAAAAATAAGAACAGCGGCTCGGCACTGGCAAGAAAGATGGCGGTGTCTCTGGTTTGCGGTCTGGCGGCAGGCTTTGCCTTTATGATGCTGCGCGAAAAGCTCGTGGCTTCCGGCAACAGCAGCATCTGGCAGACCATCAACGACCTGCTCTTCCAGGACATCACCACAGAGGGCGCGGAACGTGCGCTCGGCCTCTTCTACATCATCGGCCAGCTTTTCATCAAAGCACTGCAGCTGGTCATCATCCCGATGGTCTTCACCTCCATCGCGCTGGCCATCGGCAGCATTGCCGATACCCGCACCATGGGCCGCATCTCGGCCAAGACCCTCTTCTGGTTCCTGCTCTGCTCCTTTATGGCGCTGGCACTGGCCGGATGCGTGGGCTACGCCACCTATTCCATGGGCCTCTTCAACGCTCACATCGAGGGCCTGACGGAAGCCGCCGGCTCCACCGGTTCCAACCCCCTGAATGTGGTGCTGAATGTCATCCCCTCCAACATCGTCACGGCTTTCGGCAGCAACAACGCTGTTCTTTCCTCCGTCTTCCTCGCGGTGGCTGTGGGCCTGAGCATGAATGTGCTGGGTGAGAGCCGTACTTCCACCCTCCGCCGCCTGCTGGGCGAGGTGAACGACGTGGTGGTGGTCTTCCTGAACTTCGTCGTCACGAACTTCGCGCCCTTTGCAGTCTTCGTGCTGCTGACCCGCACCTTCGCCATCTACGGCATTGATTACCTCAAGCCCGCTCTGGTGTATGTGGTGGTCACGGTGGTCCTGCTCTTTGTCTTCCTGCTGGTGGCCTATCCTCTGGTGGTGGCGCTGGGCGCAAAGCAGAACCCCATCACCTTCATTAAGAAGATCGCCAATGTGGCCGTCTTCGGCTTCTCCACCTCTTCCAGCGCAGCCACTCTCCCCCTGAACATCAGGGTCTGCACCGAGGATTTCGGCGTCGATGAGTCCATCGCCTCCTTCGTCCTGCCTCTGGGCATGACCATCAACATGGACGGCACCGCCATCATGCAGGTGGTGGCCACCGTTTTCATCGCAGGCTGCGCCGGTTACACCGTTACTCCCGCCCAGCTGGTCGTGGTCGCTCTGCTGGCTCTGCTGGCCTCGGTGGGTACGCCTGCCGCCCCCGGCGCAGGAGCCGTCATCCTCTTCACCATCCTGTCCGGTGCGGGCTTCGTGAATGACAGCGCCCTGCTGGCCTACTCCCTCATCCTCGCCATCAACCGCCCCATCGAGATGCTCGTCACCTCCCTGAATGTTGTGGGCGACGCTGTCGCCAGCATCTGCGTGGCCAAGAGCGAGGGCCTGCTGAACGAGGAAAAGTTCAACGCATAATTGACCTGTAACATACAAAAGCGCCCCTCCGTTTTACCGGAGGGGCGCTTTTTGCGCAGCAGAAGTCTTCTTTTTTACAGACGGCCCAAAGCCGCCGCCGGGGTTTTACGCCGATTTTGCGTCCGCATGGTTTCGGGCCGGGCGGCTGCGGCGGTAGAATAAGGTCGTTCCCGGTAAATCGAAAAAGAGAGAAGGAGCCATGAGGCTCATGGAAAGAGAGGACTTTCGCATGAAAGAGAATAAAATGTCCCGCCGCAGCTTTTTGAAGGCCGGTGCCTTTGCATCCGCCGCCGGTATGCTGGCCGCAGCGCCTGCCGCTGCCAACGCCGCTGCCCCCAATGCCGCCAACGCAGCAGAGGAAGAGAACGGACTGCTGGGCGTGTTCGGCGGCAAACCCAAGTATGTCTTCCTCTTCATCGGCGACGGCATGGGTACGGCCCAGATACAGTCCGCCCGATTCTATAAGGGTACGGTGGAGAACAACGGCGCTGTCGTCGAGGGCGAGCTGAGCTTCACCCAGTTCCCCGAGGTGGGCAGTGTGACCACCTACGACAGCACTTCTTTCTGCCCCGACTCCGCTTCCACTGCCACTTCCATCGCCACCGGCCACAAGACCGAGAGCGGCGTCATCAATATGTGTCCGTGGACCCGCGATGTGCCGTATGAGACCATCGCCGAGAAGATCCACGCCCAGAAGAACTACAAGGTGGGCGTCGTGTCCACCGTCAATATCGACCACGCCACCCCTGCCGCCTTCTATGCACATCAGAAGACCCGCAAGAACTACTACGCCATCGGCAAAGAGCTGGCCGCCTCTGGCTTCGAGTACTTCGCAGGCGGCGAGTTCCAGAAGGTGAACGGCGACGGAACCGGCCCCGACAACCACGAGATCGCTGCCCAGAACGGCTACAACGTCGTCACCCGTCAGGCAGACGCTGCCACCCTCAAGGCTGGTGCAGGCAAGACCCTCATCATTGCCGAGGCACTGGCCGACGGCAAGGCCATGAACTACGCCATGGACGCCGCTGCAGGCGAGTGGCAGCTGACCGACTACGTCAAGAAGGGCATCGAGCTGCTGGAAAACAAGAAGGGCTTCTTCCTGATGACCGAGTCCGGCAAGATCGACTGGGCCTGCCATGCCAACGATGCCGCCGCTTCCATCCACGATGTGCTGGAGATGAGCAACGCCGTGCAGGCCGCTGTGGACTTCTACAACGCCCACCCGAACGAGACCCTGATCCTCGTCACCGCCGACCACGAGACCGGCGGCATGGCCATCGGCTACAAGACCACCAACTACGACACCTTCCTGACCAATCTGGCCCACCAGAAGATGTCCTACGCAAAGTTTGATTCCACCTATGTGCAGAACTACAT
>OLJA01000560.1_pt1 | contig 24540 bp, 31 predicted proteins | sample 1601401 | NCBI WGS metagenome assembly OLJA01 (sample SAMN01915217, study PRJEB22387) | human gut metagenome | isolation source: stool | host: Homo sapiens | place: USA | reverse complement strand
TCATATTTTTTTTACAGTATACAACTTAGAACTTTAAAAATCAAATGAGCCTTTTGGGGTATTTTTTATGCTGCGTAAATCTCTGCTATTTCCAAAAATAATCTAAGAAAGAGCACAACCAGCGTTTTGCTCCTGGTGTCACACTATTTTACAAGCATTTTCATATAACATTAAAAATACCGATTTTCTAACATTAGACCTATACTCTAATCTTTGAAAATCGGTATTGCAAAAATAATTTTTCTACATAATGCAGTTTTTAATCTTCAATACGCATCATAGGTGCCAGTGGCAGATATAACAGCCACGCAATAACAACACTTATTAATCCCTTTAACATAGTAAATGGAACATTGAATACTACAAGTGCCTGTAAAATGCTGTGCACTCCCGGAAAAATTGCCTGATATGCTTTCAGTATCACATCCTTTGGCATAAAATTATAATAAATGGGATATACGAAGAAATAGTTTGACACAATGCTTAAAAGCGACATAGCTACCGTTCCTGTAACCGAAGCTATCACTGCTCCTTTTTTGTCACTTTTCTTTTTATAGATAATACCTGCCGGTACCACAAATGCACAGCCTAATATAAAATTTGAAATCTCACCGACAAACATTGTATTAGTTGCAAATGAATGAAGTACATTTTTTACAAGACATATAAACACTCCGCAAAGCGGACCATATATAAAACTTCCAAATAATGCCGGGAGATCTGATATATCAAGTTTTATAAATCCCGGCATAAACGGTACCGGTATCTCCATATACATAAGAATGACTGCAATAGCAGCAAGCATAGCCGTAAGCGTCATTTTTTTAACATTTCCTCTGTTTCCTGTTTTCTTTGAACCTTTTGTAAATTGTAATGTCTTTCCTGCTGATGCCATGTTTCCTCTTCCTTTCTTTAATACGATCAAATAAATAATAACTTTACCATATTATTATCTGATCTTTATGCAGAAAATTCTTTGAGGTGCCTGCTATTGCACTATACGGATTTTAAAATCAAAAAGCCCTGAAATACGATAATCCCAGGGCATGACATTTCAAATCATAATATAACAAAACAAGCCAAAATCTTCTCTCATCCAGACTATACTGTTGGTATCGGAGTTTCACCGATTCGGTCGATATTGATAATCGATTCGCGGACTATACCGCCAGTGGGGAATCACACCCCGCCCTGAAGAATTTTCTTTAATTTACTTACATATGATAGCACATACTTCTATTATGTGCAAGGGTATTTTCTAGTGTACTGGCATGTTGCTATTTAGTTAAATGACACAGAATGAATTTTTCATTCTGCAAGGCGGAAGAATGAGCCGTAGCAGGCTACGGCAATTGATGACAACGCAGCAGATGAAAATTCAGGCAAGTTATTTAGCTAAATATGAATAGGTCAGCACACTAGCTTTGTTCAAAAGCTGTCTGTTTCGGAGCAGCAGTATTATTTATACTGTGCTGGCGTCCCTCCGTGTCCATTTCATAATTTTTAGTATAGATAAGTTCGGACATTTTTACAAACTCAAATCCTTTCTCTTTTAAACTATCAATAAGTTTTGGAAGTGCCTTAGCCGTATATTTTGCTCCATTGTGGCAGAGTATTATTGAACCTTTTCCTAAGTGTTTGTGATTTAGTACGGTTGTAAGGATTGAATCAACACCATAATTTTTCCAGTCTAAGCTATCAACATTAGACGCAGTATGAAGTACAATTTTTAATTCGTATATTGCAAACGAATTTTACATATGATATAATGTCGTCAGGCAAAACAATAGAATAAGTCCGTATCGGACAACAAAACAAAAATCCCGAAAGTGTACCAGACTTTCGGGATTTTCTATTCCTCTTTTGGTATGGCAAGGCTTAACACCATAGGTCAGTTACCTACTATCTGCTGTTCTACAATTTTCTACATTCAAACTCAATGCACCTTATTATAATTAAGAATCGCCTGCACTATAGCTTTTGCCACTTTATCTCTATTTGCTTTGTAGAGTTTTGCGTCATCAGGATCGGATACAAAACACACCTCAATAAGCAAAGCAGGTTTTGATGTCTTATTTAAGACCCATAATCCCGATGTTATCTTTACACCACGGTTCTTAAAACCTACTTTTGAAAGCTGGTTGCATATTCTCTTTGACAAATCTCCTTTAATACCGGAGGTATCTCTCACCCATACCTCTGTTCCTGTTGTTTTTCCATCAGTTACTTTCTGATGAACTGCTGAATTAAAATGAATTGAGATGTCAATATCTCTCGTCTTTGAATTGCACTTGGCACAAATTTTCCTGAGCACATCCGTCTGGCTTTTTCCGTTATTCACGGTACAATTATATGCCTTGATACGATTCTTTTTCAAAAGTCTTATTACCTTTTTGGTAATAATTCTATCCTCTCTGCTCTCGTCAATATAGTCAGATGCTCCACAGGCTATCTTGCCCTGTGGGTTATGTCCTCCGTGTACTGTTACTGCTTTTATCTTACTCATAATCTTTTTCCTCGCTTTCCTCTTTATCTTTTAATATATCTGCTTTTTCCTCAACTGTACCTTTAAGCACAGCTATTATCTTTGTCAGAAATCCGGGTACGGCAACACCCATTCGCCCGGCATTTTCTGTAATACTCAGACATTCATTTAAAATAAACCATGCTGTCACAAGCGTTGAAAAAAATGTGTTCATAGGTAGATGAATATCTAAATATCCGGATAATTCATAGATAAGAAAGTCAACTATCATTGCCGTAAAAATCACCAATATGTAGCCAACTTTCTTAAAAATGCCTATCATTCCTTTTTTGCTGTTCCATCCATACTTTTTGTTGTTTGGATGCTCAACAGCTTCTTTTGCACTTGCCGCCATACCCGCGGCAAAATCGATAATCATTGCAACAGTGACCGCAAAAAGCAGCCAGCCAAGCAATCCACATTCTGAGGATATTGCTGCAATGACAGTTGATAACCCTAACTGTGTTGCATAAATCTGTATTTTATCCATTTCTTTGTCCTTTCCTGCCTTTAGGCATTAAAAAGAGAAGCCTAAGCTTCATAAAAATAATTGTAATAAATCGTACACTACTAATTTTTCAACTTTATTACTTCGCTTCTAAAGCTGATATCCTTCTGTCTAATTCAGATACTAAGTTTGATATGTAAGCTGTATCCGGTATAATATTCATATATTCAGCTTTGTTTGTCTCACCGGTAATATCACAAAGTGTTAAATACAAATAACCATCATCACGAATCTGATTTTTACTATTTCCATAGTCATTTGAACTCACAAAGTTTCCATCACTATCATATACAACATATATATCTTTGCGTACTTCATAATATCCCGCCGGGAATACTAATTGAGAAGTTATTTTCCCTGTAGTCACATCTATACTTACACTTTCATTTACATAAAAAATAGTCCCGGCTTTTAAGACATTACGCAATGGATCTGAATCGTCATATTGTTCTCTGCTAAATTCTAAAATATATCTATCAGGTCTATATATATCTGCTATGCTTACTTTTCCAACATACTCTTTTAAACTTTCTATATTCACCGAAGTTAATACATCATTTTTAGTTAGATATTCCTCTTTATTTACTTTCTCCGTCACCGCATCCCACTTTTTCCTCTCCGCCGCTGTTATATGAGAAACTTTATCATCCATATGCTCTCTAAAAGCTGTCTCTATATCCTCTACCTGCATTATCGTGGGAACTGCTGCCGGATTTACATTGACTGTTATATATTCACTGTCCTCTACCGCCACATTTATACGATAAGATACTCCTGACAATGTTTTCCCCTCATATGCCGGCATATAATCCGGATTTTCTCCCGATATACTGATACCATATAATATTTCATTTTCTGAGCTGTCCTTTACATAAACACCCAGAGTTCTTACATAATATGCCTCCGGTATTTGTTCGTTGTTTATTGCGGCTAATATTTCCACTGTCTTTCCATCTGTTCTTGATATTTTGGATATTATAGCCGTCTGTTTTACGCTTTGCAATTCGCTTATATTTTGCAGCTCAATACCGCTATAATCATAGTCACTTACCGCTATCTTTGTAAATGTCATTGACTCTGTTTCTGAAATAACTTTTGACATAAGCTGTTTGCCCTGTTCTGTTATCACTATGTTTTCCATTATCACACCGCCTTTCCTATTGTTCTCATTCTTGTATAAGTAACATTTCCGCCTATACTCTCTTTTCCTGATATATCATGTGCCGCTTTATTATCTGTTCTCAAATATATATTTACCGGTATCAGCCTGTCTAACATTATCTCAAATTCTTTTACCTGCCCCGGTTTAAATAAATTTGTGGTAATAAACAATTCATAATCTTTAAGATTTCCGCTTATATCGAAATTGTTTACTCCGCAAAATATATTTAATCGACGCAGCAATACTTTATATGTATATGGTACCGTGTCATTCCACCTGTTTAATACTCTTGTTTTACGCAACTCTAATGTGTCACTGTCTGACGGATTTATTCCCAGCATATTTTCATACTTTTTTATTCCGTACCCGTCGCAGCTTTCAATAAAGGCATTATCAAGAACTTCCGACATTTTCTTATCGGCAATGTCTGTCTCCTTGTTCTCACTTTTCATTATTTCCTGCATTTCCGGAAACTGTTTTATAAACGGTGGAAGATATTCTATCAGCCTTTTTTTCTCTATCATATATTTACATCACCTCTTATCGGTATCTCGTCATATTCAAGAATTATGTTTTCAGATGAACCATTAAGTTTTACCTCTTCAACATCCAAAATCCCGTCAATCATCAACATTCTTGATTCTATCTGGCTAAGTCGTACCGTCAGATTTTCAGTTTCAGACCATGTCTTTGCAAGTTCAGAAAAATATGCATCGATACTATCTTTTATGTTGCTTTCTAATCCCGTATATGTAAAACCCTCTTTATATACAAGATTTAGCAATATGTCTATCCTGTGTCCCTGTACTCCTTTAACATTTACAACATGGCCAATCGGTGCTATCCCGTCACCCTCTCCTGAAATTTCAGGATCTAATGCTGTCTGTACTGTATTTACCAGAACATCCGACGGTACGCTAAATTCTGATGTTATGATTATTATTTTTACTGTTCCACCTGTTGTAAGAAGTTTTTCTTTTGCTGCACCATATACATTTTTCAACCATGTATAAACATCTTTCCCAAGTGTACTCTCTGACTGGCTTTCATACCACGATGTTACATCTTCACCCGGTATCATGTCGGCAGGCTTGTATCCGCTGCTCCATGCCCTAATGACTTTGCAACCACCTACACCTGCAATATCATTTATCTTTTCTTTATAGTCCGCTTTATTTCCTCCAAAGGCAATCTGATTAAATGACGAGAAATATCTTTCTCTGAATACTTCCACATCCTCCTCATCTTCTCCCGGAATAAGTATCCTTGTAAGCGTGGCACTCTCCATATCATTTAGATTTTCTTTTGTCTCTAAAGGTATCAGCCCGCCTAACTGCTGGTTTCCCGCACTGCCTGCCGTCTCACATATAAGCCTGTATAATCCCTGCGTGGCATCTATAACAGAAGCAACGGTATAATTAAATTCTCCCAGAGCGAAACGGTCATTTACGGCTATCTGCGTATCTGACGGCACTACTAAAAGTTCACACTCTGCATTGGTCTCCTCTTTCGGATAAATACCTCTTTCTGCTGCCCTCTTTATCAGGTAATAATAAGATGCCGTGTCAGCAAACACTTCATCCATAACCACATCAAGTGCAACATACATATTTGCAAGTTCAAGTGCTGCCGGTGCTATTGCATCATAGATTACTGAGCCCTCTCTCTTGTCAAGTTCATCACTCACATTTTCAAGCATCCGCTCCATAAGCGTATCAAAATCGTTTTCTTCAAACATTATAATTCCACCTCACTTTCTATAGGTATCTGCTCGTTTTGTGCCGTGACCGCCGTAAATGTTATATAAATGGTTTTCTTATCAACTATTGCCGCCCCGAAATCTTCCACTGATTCTATTCTGTCATCCGCCGTGACCGCCTCAGTAACTCTCTGTTCTATCTCACTAAGTACATACAACATTGATTTTCCGATAAGGTCATTAAGCTCTATGCCGTAGTCCCACGAATATATTTCATAAGCGTATCTTTCCGTATTTAAGATCTTAAGAATTGCCTGTTTTACCGCCGCTTCATCATCCGTCTTTCCGAGAAACCCTGACTTGTCATCCGTCAGATACATTGCATATGTCTTTGATGGTTCTTCATATTCTTCAAAATCATAATCCTGTTCCTCGTCGACTTCCTCGTCATATTCATTATTAGGTATCATCTGCCACCATCCTGTCTACTACAATGTATTCCTGTCCGCCTGCCTTGCGAAACATCAAAACACTATCCCCCTCCTTTAATGAATTGTAGATTTTTATATTTTTCTTTGCCACTCCCTCGCCTACTTCCTGCACATAGTCAGTTACATTCCGTGTCTTTACCAGAAAATCATCTTCTATTACAAGGGAATTTGATACTTTAATCTTAAGCGGGTCTGTTCCTATTACATTCCCAACAATATAATCACACGGTCTTGATGCTTTCACGGCTTCAACCGCCATCTGTTTTATAAGCTGTACAATACTTGAATTAGCCACTGACAAAACCACCTCCCGATACGACAAGATCCATAGTGTACTGTCTGTTGTTAAACTTGTGTGTTACCTTTTCGACAAGCATATAATTTGATACTTTCATGTCGCCAAGCTCCAGCATAACCGGAACAAGCGAACCTGCACGCACATTCGTATTTCCTATGACACCGCTTATACTCAAAGTCTTATGCTTTTTATTGTATATCTTCAACAGTACCGCCGATTTATGTTTTCCAAGTTTGGGTGTGTCAATCTTTTCTACATATTGCAAAACGCCCCACCTGTTTATGCTCTTACTGTTCTTTGTAACATACAGGTCATAAGTTCCTTTCTTTTTCTTATTGTCCTTGTTCTCATAAATAAGTTTTATCTGGTTATATACATCCGAGTCTATACTTGTCTGATATGAAAATTCTTCACCGGTTTCCTTGTCGATAAGACAGCCATTTACTTTCATGTCGGAAATCTTTTTTAAACGGAGCTTTCCGACCTCATCAAACAAAACATAAACCATTCCGGTGCTTAGCACGGTATCATCAAGACTGTTCTGTATAATATCAAAAAGCGTTGTGTTATCCTCAATAGCTGACATTCTATAGCCTGTATTCGCAAGTTTTCCACAATTCATATTAAAACGCTTTGCTATAATGTTGATAACTTCATCCGCCCTCTTATTCTTATATATGAGAGTTTCTTTATTTTTCAGATACCTCAACTGATCATATACGGTAAATGTAACAAAGCCGTCTTTTTTAAATGACCTTGTAAATATAAATCCATAGAAGATTTTTTTCTTATCCACGATAACAAGCACACTGTTTCCCTCAACTATCTTGTATCTTTTCTTATACTTAGTTTCAAAGGTCAGCTTGCCGGGTGTCCCGCTTCTCTCCCATGTAATACTTGCACCCTCCAAAGCAGGTATATCATATCTCTTGTTTCCATTCACCACCGTAATAGTCACTATACCCTCAGGAAGTTTTGTTGTTTCCTTTATATCGGCATTTATCTTTTTCTGCGTCGTTTCTTTCTCTTTTAAGATTTTTTTCAGACCAGCCAGTTCTTTTTTGCTACTCTTAGTTTTTTTCGTCGTAGTTTTTGTTGGATATTTAGGTACACCATATCCTGTTATCGTTGCATTTGAAAGTGGATATGTCCGCCTTGCAACCTTGTCCGAGGTATTTCCCTCAATGGTATGTAATGTACTTCCAGAAACTTTTTCAACAATCCCGACATGACTTCTGTTTGTCTTGAAATATACTATATCTCCACGCTTTGGTGTATATCTGCCTTTGTATCTGAACAATCCTTTTTTCTTAAACCATGCCATTCCGGCAGAGGTTGACGCTGTCTTTGGCACTATCGAAGCTGACACCCCGGCTTTATATGCACACCATGAAACAAACATATGGCACCATGCAGCTCCATTCATGCCATACCACGCTCCATACTTTGTGCGATTGTTCACCTGTTCCTTATATCCAAGCTCGCCAATCGCAACATCTACTATATCTTTCGCCATAACACACCTCACTTTGGCAGTTTCAAAACCGTACCTTTATACAGATACAATCCGTTAGACGATGACTTTCTGCCATGCTTTTTCGCCGCCTGTTCAATCCTGCTTTTATTGAGTTTATATATCTCTTTCCACCTTGATGAACTGCCGAGCTGTTTTTTCGCTATATTGAGCAAAGTATCACCTTTTTTTACTTTGTAGGTTTTTGCCGCACTTTTAGAGTTTTTTCTTGTTTTCTTTTTTGACGCTTTCTTTGATGATTTTTTAACCACAAGTTTTTTTATTCCCCACTGGCGGTATTCTTTCATTGTAAGTTTTACGGCAATATCAAGCCCATAACTCTCGACATCTTCCATTATCTCGTAATCTTCGATTGTTACATACTTAAAGACCGTCTCCAAATTAGTTGCAATCTCATAATAATGTTTTCTCCGGTCTTTAAGAATTTCCGTTACATGAATCCCTGTTCCGTTTATAATCCCAAGCTGACCGTCATACAAATCTACATTTTTAACCAATTTAAAACTTACCGGCTTATTGCTTTTTTTCCATTCTTCAAGTTTTCCCAGAAAATACTCCGCATTCTGAAATACATCTTTTTCATATTGAGCAAAAGGATATTTCTGAAATACCGGCAATATCAATTCGTCTATTGTTATTTCCGTCAGACCCGGGGTCTTTATAAGATTGACTTCACCCTCGTTAATAAGGGTGATAGTCTTATTGTTATTGCCAATCTTATATGATATTTTTCCGGGTGTTACAGGAAACAGCACATCTTCTATATACATTGAATACATTATATATGCACTCCTTCCGCTGCTGAAATCATCTGTTCTTCCATTGTCTTTCTAAGGTGCTCTGTCACACCGTCAAGGTCGAGTTCTTTGCTTATTTTGTTGTGATTTGTCTGATGCACTGTTATCTTTGCCGTAGTAAAACGGTTTATGTATTTCTGTGCCGCCATATCACGGATATATTTCAAGTCCTCACTTGTTGCCGTAAGTGCCTGTGCCGACTTTGCCGTATTCTTTGCCGTGCCTGCCGTGTTTTTCGCAGTTGCGGCGGTATTTGCAGCAGTAGCCTGATTCAGATTGGTTCCCTGAGTTTTTCTTAAAGTTTTCTCATAATCATTTTTATTCATATTTGTTGCAGCTTTTTTGCCACTAAACATATTTTTGACTTTGTTTGTCACTCCGTCACCAAATGATGAACCTGATTTGTAGGCATCACCGTAATTTTTTCTTTTAATCATATATTTTGATGGGTCAACTGGCTTAAAATATACTTCCTGTTTTCCAACAATCCCATCAACATAATTACTAAACTGATTTCTAACCCCAGATATTCCATCTGATAAATCTGTTCCTATAAGTGCATCTATAGTTTGAGCAACTGACTGGGCAACAGACATAATCGTATCAAGTAGGTCACAAAAGAGTTTTGCAACAGCTCCTACGGGGTTACGAAAAACATTTCCTAAAAAGTTAGCAAGTTTAGCAATTAAATTCCAAAGTTCAATCAACAATGAAATAATAGTGTTGACAACTCCTATGATAAGATTTTCTACAACTGATACTACAACTTTCAGACTGCCACATATAACACCAAATGTACTTTTAGCAACTCCACCTGTTCGAGCTATTTTAGCTGCAACCAATACAAGCACTCCTATAAGAGCAATAATCAAGAGTATGATCCATGTTAGCGGACAAGATAATAATGCAGTATTTAGTCCAAGTTGTGCGGCTGTTTCTTCTGTTTTTGCTGCTACCGCTATCCTTGTTGCGGCTGTTTCTGCTGTTGTTGCGGCTGTTTCTGCCGTTGTTGCGGCTACCACTGTCCCTGTTGCGGCCGCTTTTGCGTATTCTGCCACACACATAGCCATCTTTATCCCTGTAGATACAAGCTCCACCGTTTTTACAATAGCCATCGCTGCACAATATGCTGCTATTGCCGCCGCAACACCATATACTATCGGACTAATTGCAGACCAGTTATTTATTACAGATGATGCACAATTTGCTATCCAGCCTGCCACCGGAGCAAGCAGGGTTATTGTCCCTGATGCAATATTTCCTACATTGTTAAGCACTGTTTCAGCCGTACTGCCAAGACTTTTTATGCCGTCTAATATCGTTCCAAAGCCGGCATTTGACAGTCCCTCATTTACACCATCTATCACACTGATAAGACCTCTTGTTACTGCTGCCTTAGCATTTGCTATGGAAGTTGCCCATGTATCACCTGCTTTTTTTGCGGCACCTGATATATTAAGCACACCATTTGTTCCGTTTTCAAAAGCACCTGATACCGTGTTGATAAAGTCCTGTGCGGATATTGTTCCCTTTGATAGATTTGACTGCACTACGGAAGATGATTGTCCTGTTGCTTTTGCATATATTCCTACAGCATCTATTCCTCTGTCTGTCAATCGGTCAAGCTGGTCCATCTCAACTTTTCCTTTTGTCATCATCTTTCCTAATGCGTCCGTCACCTCACGCAGAGAATCATTTGTCCCGTCGCCATAAAAAGCAACGGCATCCGACCATGCCTTTACCTGGTTTACGGCATCACCTGTTCCCATTCCTCTTGTAACAAAATTCTGAACAGAACTTGCAGCGGTATCAAGGCCATAGGCTGTACCTTTTGTCATATCCTTAAGTTTTGCAAGTGATGCCGTGGCAACATCTGAACTTCCTGTAATCGCTGTCATTGTTCTGCTATAGTTACTCATGGTATCCATTCTGTTTATAGCTGCGTCCATCTGACCTTTAACCGCACCTATAGCTGATTTGACTATTGATAATCCCGCTAAAGCTCCTACAAGTGACTTTGCACCTGATACTCCGCCCTGCATACTTTGATTAAAGTTTTGCTGGCTTCTCGTATTTTGTTCGATTGCATCACCGACACGGCTTGTCTGTTCTGTCATTGCCGCCGGAACTGCCGTCTGGGATAATTCCTCTCTCAATCCCTGTGCTGCCGTTGTCGCCTGATGCAGTTCACTTCTGATATTCTCATAGGCAGACGCATCCACATCTGTATTCATTGTATTGTTCAATGTTTCCATCTGCGACACAGCCATGTTCACTGAATTGATAATATTCATAAGCGGTGCACTAAATCTGTCTACAAGCTGTATTCCTGCCTGTATTGAAGCCATATCATCACCTGCCTCTCGCCTTTCTCTCAGCCTTTTTTTCTTCTTCCTTTTCTGCTTCAATAACAATATTTATCGAAGCTATAATAAAACTTTTTTCACTTTCTTCCATCTCAATCCATTCTGACGGTCTGATTTTAAGTTTATGAAGGGCATAATGAGCGTATGCGGCTTCATTATCCCCTCCGTTTATTAGTTTTTTGCCTCTTCCACCTTGTCATCCAATGAATCAGAAAAGCCCTGGAAATCCTGAACCCATGTGCATAAATCCTGATATTCTCCCGGATCATCCACCATTTCATATACAAGGTCCTCAGGTTTCTTTACCCCGTAGCTGTCCTGAAGTTCTTTGTTATAAAGATCAGGTGTTACCGTAGAAGCAACTATCATACTTACAAGATACTTTGATGTATTAAGTTTAGGACGATACATATTCGGCTTGCCCTTTATCTGAACATCTATTGTACAGTCATCACGAATCGACTCATTAAGTCTTGAGCTGATATGTTTAAATTCCCAGCGGAGCGGCTTTCCATCGCTGCCAAGCATTGACTTGGTCGGTGCGTACTCCTCATTTTTCTTCTGAACCTTGTTGTTTTTCATAAATCTGCTTAAGTTTGACATATTTTTATTTCCTTTCTTTTATAAATTTATTTTGTTCTACAGCTTCTTTTCATTATTCCGACATTAAAAATCCATCTAAATCCTTAAATGATTTCGGCATACTAAAGTCCTCAAATGTAAAATCCATATCCTCGTCAAGATACTCTCCATCGGCATCAAACTTTGCAAGTATTCCACCATCAATATTGCATCCAATAATTACTATTTCCTGACGCCCTGCTGCCGAACCTTTATCTTCATTAACTATTGTCATATCAAAATATGTATCTAATCCTGTATTTTTATAATCAATCATCATCTGACGGAATATAGATGTATTGTAATGAAAAGTTGCTTTACCTGTTCCTTCCCATCCCGTTGCCTTATTTCCTTTGCCCGTCTGACCGAGAATAGGAATCTTACTCTTTGTCTTTGTAAATGTCACCTCAACATTTAACGCCTGCATAAAGTTATATCTTCTATCGCCTATAGTGATATAACACTCTGCAAGAGCTGCCGCTAATGTATCTTTTGCAAGCATAACAACATTTTTCTTTGTCTCTTCTGGCATCTGAATACCCCCCTTTTACGATATTGTGACTGTCATATACATCTTTGACATTGCATTAACTACAGTTACAGCATTTTCAACTACTACAGCTTTCTTTGTATCACCCTGTAAAACCTTAACATCTGACTCATTAAAGTTTTCTATTGCTCCAATACGCTGAAGCTCTTTACGGAGTTTTACAAGATCAGTCCACAGTGCAGTCCTGCCAGCCTGGTTGTTTGGCATCTTTCCGAGATACTTTGTATTAAACAAAACAGCATCATCATTTGCTATCTGGTCAATGACCCTGATAGTCTGATTATCTTTGAATACATCTCCCTGCGTGTCAGTTGTCGTCACCATCGTGTTTATATCATCGAGTACACGGACTTCACCGCTCACATTATGAAATACAAATTCACCACTCTGTAAAGCCGTCTTAAGCTGTGTCTGCGTATAATCAGTATCAGGTTCAAACTCGCCATCATATACTCTGTTCTGCACAGATGCACTGACGGAACATCCACATTCTGCTCCTGTCGTCCAATACACAAGTGATGCTGCAGACTCTCCATCATCAAGTACCTTGTTTTTCACGCTGATAACTCCCATATGATCTGCTTCTTTGTAGTTGTATAATACAAGCTGGAATTTGATTCCCATCTCATCACGAAGCCTTTTAGCAAATGATACATAAAGTCTCTTTGTAACTTCATCCTCCACCACAACACCCATTGCGTTATAGGCAAAGGACTCAATCTTATCAAGATATTTCTGATGAGATTCTCCGGATGTGGTTCCGTTTGTTCCATCTGAGAGTTTAATCCCTGCTGCCACGGTAAGCTCTGCATCTGCCTTAAATACAACATAATCATTTGGTGCAAGCTCTTTTGCATTTGCAACTGTCTGACTGTCAACTTTTGAGGCATCAAGATATGTTACTACATCAAATTTTGACGGTTCATCCACATTCTTGGAAACACTTATCGTAATATCGTTTCCTCTCGTGCCTGCATATCTTGCCTCGGCAATGTCACTTGACGCTTTCTTTCCTCCACTGTTCAAACGGTACGCATAAAGCGTTACAGCATTGAGAAAAAGGTCACGAAGCCCTTTTAATTTGTCGCTGTCATACGCATATCCGAATATCATCTTTGAATTTTTCTGAAAGTCCTCATTTGTCACTGTAAAGACCTGTTCATCAGGACCCCAGTCGAGTTCAAGCGGCATTGTGCATATACCTCTGTCAGACAGGCTTGCCGTTGCAGCCGCAGCCGACACAAAGTTTATATATGTTCCGGGTAATACTTTGTTCTGCGTTGTAAAACTTCCTCCACCTAATGCCATTATCTCACCTTACCTTTCATAAATTTTCTGATAAGCTCATCAACCTCTGCCAATGTGTACTCTTTTCCATCTTCAAGCACGGCATTGACAACATCTTTCTTATCAATATATCTGGCAGATGTTACCAGATTATCTTTCTTAAATCTGATTTCAGCCTGTGGCTTATTTTCAGATTTTTTATTATCTGCCGCAGCATCCATTTTTCGGACACTTACGGACTTATTTTTGTTTTGCGGCATAATCATCACCTATCCTTTCGCCTTAACTCTGGAGTTCACGCTTTCCATTCTTGGCACATCCTCTTCCGGCTTTCTTACAAAGAAATCATAATTTACAAAAAAATGTAAAATATCATCCGTTACCTCATAGCTCATATCCGTACCACGAAGCAAACCTGAGTCATACGGTATTGTCTCAAGAAGCATTAACAGGTTCTCTCCAATATCGTACAGTTCCCTTTTTGTGGTACTTTCTGAAATATACTGGATACAAAACGGGTTCTGCTTTAAATATCTTTTTCCCGGATACTTTTTTATACCCGGCTTTAAGCTCTGAATAAAAAAGCAAGGTTCATCTAAACCCTGCTCTATACTCTCTATATAATTTTCATATCCATATTCTGAATAAAGCACACCACTTATTGACTCAGCTATCCCGGTTATCATTATTAAACACTCCCCTCCAAAAATTTCTGAACTTTCTTTTCAATTATCTTCGGGGCATCTTTCTGTAACTCTTTCACAGAATTAGTCATAATCAACTTGCCTTCCACCCAGCCCTTTTTAAGTTTCTTTCCTATCGCCGGTACATATCTGCCCGGTGTCTGCCTGTGACCGTACTCAACATAACTTGCATATTCAACGGGATTTATTATCTCCACTTCATATGTTCCACCAGTATTCCTTATATCTGATGTTGTCCAGCCCCTGCGCAGTGTTCCACCTTTTTTTGAGGACTTAACAAGAGTTTTTTTCTCGCCGTCATCCTCAAGGTCATATGTATCTGAATAATCGCCCGGCTGCGTTTTGTCGATAACCTGTCCAAGCAGTCTTGCCGCAATCTCTTTAGCACATGACTCACAAAATTTTTCGGCATCACTCTGACTTATCCTGTTTAGTTTTGTTTGCAATTCTCTTAACTCTTTTAAATCCACACTGCCCATTCCAGCCATCTAAGCCCACCTTTCAAACAATTCAAGCACTATTTCCTGATGTGTCACATATACTGCAGGTACACCGCTGTATGTATAATCCTTTGTCACACCGTTTTGCGTCACTGTTATCTTACTTCCGGGATTTATGATTATATCAGGTGCCGTAAATAATTTAATGGTCTGTGATACCGCCATTGCCGCTACCGTATCTGCTGCCGCCTGTTTACTCTGAAAAGACAGCTTACACGGTATGTCTTTAAGCACCGCCACATCATTAAAAGCCGTCAGATGCGTTTTTTCATCTTTGACTTTCTTATGTTCATACACTGTCATTCTACCGCTGTATGCGGCTTCCTGTGCCTTTCTTGCGGCTTCAAATGCTTTGTTTACCACATCTACCATTTTATCCTCCTGAACGATGCAAATTCGCTCTTTCCATATGACCTAAGATAATTGATAAAATTATCAAGCCGCTGCTCCGGAGTAAGCGAACTTTCCCCCGTAGCAAACACCGTGTTCGTATCTCCTGCCTGTATCTGCTTAACAGCATATGATAAATCTATGTTCAGGCTCTCAGGGGCAAATGTCTTTTTACTTAAGAGAAATTCGCCCACTGCCATATCAACAGCTATATGTTCAAGCCCCTCCGGAACATCCTGCCAGTTTATTTCATTTTTTATCGTGCTTCTCACTTTCTCAACGGCAAATGTAATTGAAAAAGCATCTGAACTGTCAGTTTCAACACCCAAAGAAGATAATCGTTTTAAGACCGCATCTGTATTAAACATACCTTATCACTTGCCTTTCCTGATTCTTCCTTTTGTCTGTGCATCAGGCTCCGGAGTTTCTTCGTCTGATTTCTTTTCTTCATCAGGCTCGCCCGATATCTCATATCCCATATCACGAAGTTTTTCCGCAAGCTCTGTATCATTTGTTTCAAATCTGCCATTTACAAATTTACAAAGCTGACAGCCTTTTTCCTTATCCCAAAGGATATTTGATGTAAGCGGCTTTTTATTTATGATATACATATTCTTATCACCTCGCTTTATTTTACTTCCAGTCCTGTTATTGCACCATGTAAAAATGCCGGCGCATGTGCAAGTCCTATCTGGCCATAAATCTGTATTCTGTCAGATGCACCATTCTTTGCAAGTTCCTCCTCGAAAAAGTTTCCTTTTCCCGGTACCGGCTGGAATACAGGAGCTATCTGTGCCACATCTGCCACAAGCAGACCGTCTTTCTTCATAAACGGATCATAGCATATTCCGACCTTACAGAAATCACTTTCAATCTGTGTGATGTTCATTCCGGCAATGTTCTGTGTCATCTGCATCTGTGCTTTGAAGAAATCAGCATACAGATTTGTTATAACCTGTTTAATATATGAATTACAGAAAAGTACCATATTAACAAACATTGCTCCGTTGTCAGCCATTTCCCTAAACAACTGATCCAGCATATCCTTAGATAATGCGGCACTCTTTGCATCGATGGATGTTCCTGCATCCGAAGTACAAAGTTCCAACATTCCACGGGTCTTGTTTGCCGTATCTCCATCCGTTGTCTTATTGTAAGTTCCATTGAGAAACGAAAACTCTACATCTCTTGCAATCTTAATAAGTTTCTGCTGAATCTGGAATGCTTTTTCATCATTTGGATTTGCCGACTGATTAGCCGAATTTAAACCTGACAGCCTGCCGCTGTTTGACTGCTTTGCATATGTCAGGTCTATTGTCTCCTGATGAATCTGCACGACATTTGTTTTCTGTTCTCTTGCTATATGTGCTGCTGCCGGAGCTGTCACTGATGCGTTTTCTGAAATATCAGGCTGTGCTGCCTCCGGAAGTGAATACTCAACACCTGTTGAAAATTCAAAATTATCTGTCTGTTTTCCTCCTGTCAATCCGCCTATCATAGATAAAAACGGTGTCTGTGTAGGTGATGCCGTAAATAGATCACCCGCATAGTTTGGCAGATTAAATGTATTACCTGTTCCTGTTATGTTCTGTGGCATTTTCTATCACCTTTCCTTTCTTTTACATTAAAGCAATCCCGTCATTCTGAAATGCTTCCTGTTTGATATTGATAACTTCTAACTGGTTGCCGTTCTTTCTTGCCTCCGCAAGTCTTGCTTCATAGCCTGCCTGCTTTGAATTTGGCACCATTGATGAACTGCCCGGCTGAAATCCGGTAAACTTTGTCTGTGGCTGCTCAGACTCACTAAATAAAAACTTTGAGCCGTCGTCTGCCTTAAGTTTATCAATCTGTTCCGAAAGACCTTTTACAAGCCCGTCATCTGACAACGCTGCATCATCAAGATTAAGCAATGCTCTTACTGCCTTATTGTTCTTTGCACCACTCTCCGTAAGTGCCTTATCAACAGCCGTATCAATTTTAAGCTGTGTAAGTTCCTTTTCATGTGCTGCTGCCTGCGTCTTATTATCCTCCTGAAGCTGTTTAATCTGTTTCTTAAGCTCCTCATTGTCACCGGCAGATGCTTTCAGGTTCTCAAGCTGTTTATCACGCTCTTTAACCTGTTTTTTCAGATTTGCAACTTCTGTATCAGCTTCTTTTCCTGCTGCCTCAACATCAGCTTTATTGATGCTAAGGACTTTGTCCGCCTGCTGTGCATCAAGTCCGAGTTCCTCTAACTCCTGCTTTGTCATTCTTGCACCATCCTTTCCGTATCGGTTTAATGCCTTGTCATACCCGGCAATTTTATGTATAAAAAAAGACCATGAAAAAATCTGGTCTTTTAATATCTTTATGGTTGCACCGGTGCAACTTTTGTTTTTTACATATCAAGCATTTTTCTTATAAGTTCCAAATCCGTAATCTCGAATGTAACTTTCCCACTCAATACATCCATATCCTCATATCGAAGTCCTGAAAAAAGCAATCTCTCACATGAACTCTCGCCCTGCACATCTCCTAAGGCTTCATATACTTTTCCCGAATTGAACTCATTTTGTATCTGATATTCAATATCCTCACACAGCATAAATGATGCATGAATTATCTTTTCACCTTTGCATGACCTGCCTAATATCGGAGTTATATTTTTTATTTCTTTTATCTCTATTTTCCCTGCAAACTTCGCCAGTGGTAATCTTCTGCCTGCTGTAATCACATTAAGTTCTGCATTTGTGATATTCAGGGTTTTAATAAGTGTTGTCATTTTTCAATATCTCCATTTTCATTTATTTATACCACTTACTCTCTTTCTAATCTGCATATATTTCTATGCCATCTATTATTTCTTTTATCGAACTGCCATCAAAAAAGGCTACATTTATAACATCATCAACATTGTAACAGTCAACCGTATCATCTCCAAACCATAAATGATATGTACGCTTCATGTTTTCTACTTCTGGCATAACTCCCGATGGCTTTCCCTTATATTCAAAACGAATATCGTTGCAACAATCATCTAATATTTCATATAACTTTTTTATCGTCATATTATTCTCCTATATTCCATACAAAACTACCAAAAAAGAGCACGGCTCTACCATGCTCTTTATAACAGATTATCCTCTTTTAATTCCTCTTCATATTCATCCCTTAACATCATTACTAAAAAAGTATTTAAGTCTACTTCCTCATATTTCTTTCCACTAAATATTTCAATCAGATTTCTCTTTTTTTGTTCATATTTCTTTTCGGTAAAAACTTCAATACATCCACTCTTTTGAAGTTCATAATCTTCTTTGTGAAACCTCTTAATTTCTTCCGGGGTCGCTTTACATGAGTAATTCATTATACTAATCACCTTCCTAATAATTCATCAATAATTTCTCCAAAAATTCTCGCCGCATCTCTCGGTTTATCACTCATAACATATTCAGCAAAACATTCAGCAAAGAACTCCCTTTCATTTTTCGCTGCATATTTACTGATATTCTCAGCTATAAACTCTTCCTCTTTTTTTATTAAGGTATCACATCTCTGCGGAAGTGTCAAACCCTGTTTTTGTAATTCAATATCTATCTTATTTACATCAAATCCCAGTCTCTTTAAAGTCATATTCCTAATAGTACCACTTATGTATTTTGAATTAATATATTGCTTATCATATTTCTTCAATAATTTTAATTTCTGGTCTGTCATATATCCATCTAAAGCATGACCTAGTTCATGAACGATAATACTGTTATGGTCTGTTCCAACAGGGTGAAATTTTTCACTAACATCATATGCATAATGTCTAACCAACCCATCATAGTCAGCAAACAATCCTTTTACATTAATTTCACCCGTAAGAGTTATACATTCTGCATATTTATCACTGAATTCATCCCTATCATAATTAAGTGCTTTAAGATTTCCTTTCAGCTCCGGATATTTGCTTAAGACAGTGTCATATGACGAGTATATCATCTCTGCTGTCTTATGTTGCAATCCTGCCATATCTATATTATCCAGTGGTATTCCGCTTATATCCGCAAGGTTCTTTTCTACCTGTCTGACTGCTCTTGCTTCTTTTCCGGATAAGTCAGCTTTCAAGTCTTTTGCAAACTGTTTCATACTTCCAATCTGCTGCACATCGGACTTGTCATCTTTTACAAATGCCTGTTCCCACTCCTTATATGTCATATTCCCCGGCACATAATAGACCTCACCGTCCTCATTTCTTGCGGCTCTCTCTCCTACTATGCCCAGTTCTTCCTCATCATCAAAATAAGGTTTTATTGTGCTCCTGCAATATACATGAAACGGCGGTGCATTTACTCCGACCTCCCACTCTGACATTGGGAAGTGTTTTCTATCCATTTTCCTACAGATATTTGATGTATGACTGTCAAGCGTTGCCACTATCTGAAATTCTTCTACATCCAGTTCCTTAAAGGCTTCTCTCTGCGATGCGGCACTAAAAAAGGCCTGTTCTGTCATAACAAGCCTGCCTGCTGCCCTCTTTGATACATCCATTCTTTTTGACAATTTATCTATTGCCTTTTGAGGACTTTCACCGAGTATTATATTTTGTGTGAGTATCTGGTTTAATTCACCGACAAGTTTTGTTCCATTGCCCCATATGCGTTCAGAGAAATTCTTACCGTCTGCCGCCCACGGACTGTTTATGACCTTGTCTATCTTTCTTTTATCTATTGTGGAAAAGTCCCAGCCTATGTGCATACCTTTCTGAATTTCATATGCGGTGTGCATATAGCCATCTTTGTAGACATTTCGCATTGTTTTATCTATAGTCTTTTGCTGACCGGCTGTCAGGCTTTCAATCTCCTGCCTTAAATCCATTTTCATGGCTTCAAGTCTTGATATGTGATATTTGGCAGATGCGTTTTCAAGCTCTTTCATCCATCTGCCGTTGACACCGTTTTCCCTGCCGTACTTTATGTACTGGTTTACATCCCACTTAAATTCCTTAAGTTCATTTGCATCGAGCAGTTTATACGCATCCTGCACAGTCACATCATTGTTTGCGGCAAGTCTGCCGTACCACTCATTTATTTTTTTGTCTATACTTTTTATTGATGTCCGGTACTGCTGTTCGATTTCCTTACAACAGTTTTTTCCTTTTTGGTTTTGTGCTGCTTCAAGCTGTAAAAACCTCTTTTTCCAATAATCTGCATTTGGCACTATTCTTCACCTGCATCCTCTTTCTTTTTCCGCTCATCCGGTGTTTCTTCCTGTTTTTCATCATCCTGCTGTCCGTCCTCCTCGTCCTGCTGCCCGAACGGCTCATACATGGCTGCTGCTTCTTCCTGCTGTTTCTGCTTCTGCTCCTCAATCCTTTGCATTTCAAGTTTTGGGTCATCCACCCACGGATGTTTGCCTATTATGGTTTCATTTGATATAAGTCCCGATGATTTCTGACAGTTGTCAATTATCTCTCCCTCGTTCATCAGAATGTCACGGTTGAATATTATGTTTACTTTTTCATTTTCAAATGAACCGTGCCCTGTGTTTGCAAGGTGCATATTTACAAACCACAGAATATCTTCAAATGCTGCCTGATATTCTGTTTCCATATCATTTGCATCTAAATCTATATCTGAATACATTGATAAGATATTCATCTGATTTGCATTACCGCCGAGCCTGTCATCTTTGGCATCATAGCCCATTGCATTTTCTATAAGTGCCTTTTTGAATATCTCTAATATGTTTTTATAATTTTCTGCATTTACATTTATCTCCAGTGTTTCAACACCGCCTTTTGTATCTCCGTCATATCTGACTTTGACTGCTCCAAAAGTGGCAAGATTTTTTCTGAACTCTCCGAGGTTTGTTCCATCGTAGTTCTTTAATACAAGTATTGTATTCCTTGCGTCCTCCTGCATATTATTTTCAAAATCAGACAGCATTACATTTATGCCATCCTGCAATGTCTTTACATTCTTTATAAGCGGTGTTTCAAGCTCATTTCGCTTTAAAGGTATAAGAGGTATGCGTGACCAGTTTAACCCCTCTGCTGCCCTGTCTCCGTCTGTCATAGTCACATAATAACTGTCCTGTTCCTTTACTGTTACATCCGGTATAAGCGTTGCACCATCAAGTATATATCTGTGTATGCCTGTCATATCAAAGATTTCTACTTTCTCTATTACTACCGGAATATTTTTTTCATAACCCGCCACAAGATAAAGCCTTACGGCACCCTGCAGCTTTGTATGCTCTGAATCCGCCCAGAACGGAAGTATCTCATATGACGGAAACAGTCTGAAAGTAAAACTGCCCTCCTCATCATAATAAGGATAAAGCCATGCCATACCTCCATTTAAGGCATACTTACCTGACTTTTTCAAAGTCCTCATAAATTTTTTATTAAAAACCTCTTTCAGAAGCTCTGAATACTGTTCGTTGTCCGTTTCTATCGTGAACGGATTGCCAAGCAGATAATTACTTTTCTGATTTACCATCTTTGCATACTGGTTATCTATATTGCGGTTGTTCGGAAGATTTTCAACTTCCTGCAGTTTGCCGTCCTCACCTATCATTGTTCTTTTACGCATCAGTATGTCGTGCTCATTGTCATAATACAGATGCCCTTTTATCTGCATATGCCTTTCGGGTGAGTTCTTCCACCGCATTATGGACTGTTCAAGAAATTCCTTATCGCTCATATCACCGTTTACTCCGTAAAGTATGAAATGAGCTATCCTGTCAATCAATCTGTTAAATCCGTTCACTGTTTCCTCCTAATCAAAGCTAAACGCATCACCTCTTGATATATCTTCAAGTGCATAACGCATTGCATCCATAAGATGATTGAAATCATCAATCGGTCTGTTTATCTTTTTTCCTGTTTTTGTATCTGTATCCCATGTATAGTTGCTTATCTCTGTGATGAAATTTACACATCGTGGATGTATGATAATGTGATAATCCTGTATAAAATCAATACCATTGTTGATACTGTCTTTTCCTTTTCTGGCTTTTCTTATGCCCTTTAGTCCAAGTTCTCTCAAACGGTCTATTGACTTTGGTTCTGCTGAATCTGCTGTTATCTTTTCTTTCTGATAACCCATCTTTTCAACTTCCGTGGCAATCGACTCGTTGCTCATGCCCGGATTATACATTTCATCAAATACCCATATTGTTTTGCTGTTCATGTCAATAAAGCCGCAAAATAAAGCACTCGGATCGTTCGTATAACCGAAATCAAGTCCGAATGCTGTCTTTACTCCTGATATTTTCTTTACATCCTCGATTGAGAACGCCTTTTCTTCCCAGTTTTCATATACAAGACCGTCAACTATACCCCAGTCTCCAAGTCCTGCTACCTGGTATCTTCTCGGATTTTGTTTTTTCATTGTTTCAAAAACTTTTAAATCCGATGCATCAAGCCACTCATTACATTTGTAATTTGTAGTCATTGCAAGTATATCAGGGTCTTTCTTTGCATCAAAAAAACGCTTCTTTATCCAGTGGTGTTCATTCCACGGGTTTAAAGTAAGCGTTATCTGTTTAAAAAGTCCTGAGCCATCGGGAACTGCTCCTCGAATAGACTCATCAAGCATATTGAAGTCATCTTCTGAGCTTATTTCATATGCCTCTTCCAGCCACATCCAGCAAAGACAGCCGACATCAACAGTTATTGATGTTACTTTCAGCGGGTCATCAAGTCCTCTGAAATATATCTTCTGTCCTGTCGGCTTGTATGTCATTTCAAGCGGCGATTCTTTTATATCCCAGTGTGCATCCACACCCAGTCTGTGAATAGCCCATTTCAACTCGGTAAAGCATGAATCTTTAAGAGTCCTGTAGGTCTTTCTGACTACAAGTGTATTTGCATCAGGATATTTCATCATATTGGTGATATACCATAGAGCTGTCGTCTTTGACTTTTTAGATGCTCGTGAACCTTTACATACACGATACCTGCCCTTATATCTCCAGTATGTCCCATATCCTTTTCCGACCAGCTCCGGCAGTCTTACATTTACTTTTCCGGACTTAGTCTTTTTATTTTCTTCAGGATATAATATAAATTTCTGATAAGCGAATATGTGCTGTGAAGATATTCTGTTTTTTACCATAGGCACTTACCTAATCTTCCAAAGCATCTTCACCGGATATTACTATCGGCACGGCAACATTTACATCCACCTTGTCATTCCACATTCCAAGATGTTTTCCGAGCATTTCAAGTGCTTTCAGTTTTGAAAAAATCTTAATCTCACTCTCTTCACCGGTTCCGTTTTCTCCGCTGAAAGATTTATGTTTTATCGATTCTACACAGGCAAGGTCCTCTGGTCTGGCATCTTCTTTTATCTCTCCGCTGCTTTCTACAATATCCGTAATATTGACAAATGCTATCTTTGCAAGTTCCAAGACTACCCTGTCCTGATTTATGCCGGTGCGTCTGCTCCTCAATGCCATTGCCTCTCCAATAGCACTTTGAACCTTAACATTTCTTAACATCCTTGAACCCTGCACATCTGCCGTTTTTACTGAATATCCTGCTCTTATGGCAGCCTGTGTTGCGTTCAGGTCAACGAGGTATTCTTCAACAAATCTTTGCTGTTTTTCTGTTAATTTAGCCATATCACAACACACCTGCCTTTCAAAATATGATATAACCAAGTAATATTCCAAGCAAAATGCCTGTGAATACGGATGAAAACCATATTGTTAATAATCTTCTGATTATTGCCTTTTTTCTTAAACCTCTAGAATAAATCATCCGCTCACCTCCGGTCATTCTGCTGCCGCCTCACTCGTTTTATGTATATCCGTGTACAGAAAAAATGGCATTACACTACATTACAAGCATTTTCCTATACACTGAAAAGACCGGCTTTTACACCGGTCTTTCGCATATCTACATAATTAACAAGGAGGTTACTTTTCTTTTGCTTCGCAGTAGGCTTTGAAGTCAGGGAAGGTCATGAACCAGTCTTTATTCAGAAGTTCGTTATAAAGGCGGGTCAGGTGCTCCTCAGAGCCAACTGCCAGCATCTCCTCGCCTACCAGGAAGTCCACAGCTGCTTTCAGCTCCGGATCAGCCTCGTAGAAGTTTTTGGAAACGTAATCGGCTTTAGATCGGAAGAGCACACGT
>OLJA01000538.1_pt1 | contig 25011 bp, 25 predicted proteins | sample 1601401 | NCBI WGS metagenome assembly OLJA01 (sample SAMN01915217, study PRJEB22387) | human gut metagenome | isolation source: stool | host: Homo sapiens | place: USA | reverse complement strand
AGCCGTTGATCGCGGTGATTTCCACCTTGGTGTAGGGCTGACGATGGCCCTTGCGGACCATGCTGCCCTTCTTGGGACGATAGGTCAGGATGTTGAGCTTCTTGCCCTTGCCGGTCTTGACGACCTTGGCAACAACGGAAGCGCCCTCAACAACGGGAGCGCCAACCTTGACAGAGCCCTCCTCGCCAACGGCGAGAACCTGATCGAAGGTGACTTCGGAGTTGTCCTCAGCGTTCAGCTTCTCGACGTAAACAACGTCGCCGACCTTAACGCTGTACTGCTTGCCACCGGTTTTGATAACTGCGTACATATGATAACCTCTTTCAATAAGTCTCGCTGGTCTGCAGGGCGGTGTACCTACAAAAGCACACACTTTCAGAGCCCATACCATGCGGCTCTAGTATCATACCATACCACGCCGCAGCTTGTCAAGGGGTTTTCGGGCGTGGTTAGGTTAAAATTTTCCTGTTTCTTCAGATTGTCGCGCCATTCTGGCGGGCGGCGGCCTCCACCGTGTTCAGCATCAGCATGGCGCGGGTCATCGGGCCGACACCGCCGGGAACCGGAGTGATGAAGGCAGCCTTTTCGGCAGCCTCAGTAAAATTCACATCACCGTGCAGCTTGCCATCCGCGCCGCGGTTGATGCCCACGTCAATGACCACCGCACCGGGCTTGACCATATCGCCGGTCACAAAGCCCTCGCGGCCCACAGCGGCCACCAGAATATCGGCAGCAGCGCAGACCTCCTTGAGGTTCTTTGTTTTGGAGTGGCAGATGGTGACGGTGGCGTTCTTCGCCAGCAGCAGCAGCGCTGCTGGCTTGCCCACGATATTGGAACGGCCGATGACCACCGCATTCTTGCCCGCAATCTCGGTGCCGGTGGACTCAATCATCCGGATGCATCCCGCCGGGGTGCAGGGCAGATAGCAGGGCTCACCGATCTGCATACGGCCCACGTTGATGGGCGAGAAGCCGTCCACGTCCTTTTCCGGCGGGATGGCGTCGATCACGGCCTTCTCGTCAATCTGCGCGGGCAGCGGCAGCTGCACCAGGATCCCGTGCACAGCAGGGTCCTCCGCCAGCTTCTTCACCTCGGCCAGCAGGGTCTCCTGCGTGGTGTCGGCGGGCAGGTTGATGGAACGGCTCTCAATGCCGCACTGGGCGCAGTCGTTGATTTTGCCGCGCACATAGACCTGACTGGCGGGGTTCTCGCCCACCAGAATCACGGCCAGACAGGGGTTGATGCCCTGCGCCTTGAGCTGCTCGACCTTTTCCGCGGCCTCAGCCTTTGTAGCTGCTGCCAGTGCCTTGCCGTCAATGATGGTTGCTGCCATAGTAATCCCTCTTTTCTGTATTTGCTCCGTATGCGCTCAGTCCGCCTTCGGCTCCTCGATCTCTTCAATTTCCACTGCGTTCAAATCCAGCGCGGCCAGACGGTCATTCATGGCGTCGGTTGCCTTGACAAATTCCGCGTGGGGCGCGTTGGCGGGCAGGGTGTCCGGCGCGAAGCGTTCCCCTGCCTCGGCCTGCTTTTTGATGTCCTTCACGGCCAGCGTGACCATCAGTTGCTTGCCCTTGGCGCTGCGCAGGCCGATGACCATCAACACCGCGGCCACGATGACAGAGCCTATGGCCACCAGCTGGCTGGCGCGCAGGCCGGTGCTGCCAATCAGCAGCGAGTCGGTGCGCAGGCCCTCAATCCACGCACGGCCCAGGCCGTACCAGATGATGTAGCTCAAGAAAATCTGGCCGTTGAAGCGCCGTTTTTTGTAAAACGCTGCCAGCACCAGAAAGCCCAGCAGGCACCAGATGCTCTCATACAAAAAGGTCGGGTGCACCGGGGCTGTGGGATCCACCGTCATACCCACGGGCAGCGTGACCTGCACCGATTTGAGGTAGGCCTCGGTGCCCTCGCTGTACATACCCCACGGCAGCGTGGTGTTGGTGCCGAAGGCCTCCTGATTGACAAAGTTGCCCCAGCGGCCGATGCCCTGCCCGATGAGAAAGCTCAGCGAGACCAAATCAAACAGCGGCAGCAGCGGTACCTTGCGCCATTTGGCAGCCAGCCCGCCAAACACAAACGCGCCGATGACTGCGCCGTAGATGGCAATGCCGCCCTTGCGGATGTCAATCATTTCCCAGACGCTCTGATACTCAAACGGTGCCATAGCCACGTAGTAAATGCGGGCGCAGACGATGGCCATGACCGTGCCGATGGCCACAACGTCCACCAGCCGGTCAGAGTCAATGCCGTAGTCCACGGCGTTGCGGAAAGCGTAGAGCATCGCCAGCAGCATACCCGCTGCAATGATAACGCCGTACCAATAAATGTTGAACCCGCCGATGGCCAGCGCCACGCGGTTCACGGTCAAATCAAGCCCCAGACCGGGAAATTGTACATGATATACCATTTTCTACTTACCCCTCGTTATTTTTCTGACGGGTCAATCTGCACGTAGGCGCGGTTTTCCTCCCGCAGGGCCGTGCGCATCAGGGCATTGGCGTCCTCCACAGTCAGCTCGGCCAGTGCGGCAATCTCGTCCGCCAGCGTGCGGCCCTTCAGGCAGGCAGCTGCGGCCTCCTCGGCGGCATCGTCCACGGCCTCCACATCGCCCAGCAGCTCGCCGTACATCTGGTTTTTCACCAGCATAAAGACCTCCGGGTCCACGCCCTCGCGGCGCATCCGTTCAATCTCCTCCTGCAGCAGCTCCACAACCTGACGCGGGGTGTCGCTCTCGCCGGTGAAGGCCACCGCGCAGGCGCCGCGCACGGCGATGAAATCGCCGGAAAATTCCGGGTTGACCAGCGCTTCATCGTAGAGACGGCGGTAGAGCTTCGTCAGACCGCCCACAACCAGATCGCCCAGCATATCCAGCAGCAGCTCACGCTTGAGGTCGCCCTCGGCCAGCGGCTCCTCGCGGTAGGCCACGCCGAAGCACGGCTTTGTGACCGGCATCGTGAAGAAGGCCTCCTTGTGGGGCAGCGGGCCGGTCTGGGCCGGAACGTCCCACTCGACCTCATGCGGGGCGCGGGCGCGGTAGAGACCGTTGCGCTTGCAGGCGTCCACGGCCTGGTCCAGCGTAATCCGGCCTGCCACGCTCAGCACCATATTGGAGGGTGCATAGAACGCCTTGGTGCAGCTGTACAGCAGCTGGGGCGTCAGCTCAGCAATGCTGTCCACCGTGCCGGCAATGTCATCCCGCAGGGGGTGGTCGGCGTACAGGCAGCGGAACAGCGCGTTGAGCAGCCGCCAGTCGGGGCTGTCATCGTACATCTTGATTTCCTGCCCGATAATGCCCTGCTCCTTGGCAATCGTAGCCTTGGTGAACCACGGCTTGCCCACCATGCCCAGCAGAATATCGAGATTTTCGTCAATCTTCTGCGTGGCCGAGAAGAGGTAGCAGGTGCGGTCATAGCTGGTAAACGCATTGGCCGAAGCGCCGGTCTTTGCGTAGAAGGTAAAGGAATCACCCTTGGGCGTCTCGCACATTTTGTGCTCGAGGAAATGCGCCGTGCCTGCGGGCAGTGTAATCTGCTTGCCGTCCAGCGTGAAGGCGCGGTGAATGGAGCCAAATCCCGTGGCGTAGATGGCGTGGACACTGCTGTAGCCCGGCATCGTACGGCAGAGCACGGTCAGGCCGCTGGGCAGCACAACGCTCTCACAGCTGACGGCTGCGGCAGCGCAGGCTTGGGCGGCGGCAAAGCTCTCATGGTCGTTATTCAACATCTTCGCTGCCTCCCTTCCCCTGCGTGCCCGGCTCGGCGGTCACGGCGTAGCATACCGAATAGCTGTAGCTCTGCAGCGTCTGGCGCACCTCGTCCAGCGTCACGGCGCTGGTCAGCACCTTGCCGTACTCGGGCGGATAGAGCGGCTCGCCGCGGGTAATCTGGCCGTAGTACCAGTTTTCCAGCGCGGCCAGACTGTCGCCCAGTGCGTCCATGCTGGACAGCAGACCGCGGCGGCAGTCATCGACCTCCTCCTGCGTGATGGGGCCGTTTTTCAGCCCCTCCAACTCGGCAAAGATGGCGGCCTCCGCCTGCTGCTCCTTGCCCGGCTCAACGCCGGAGTCAATCATCATCACGCCGGTGGCCCGCTGGGCGGCAGAGCCGCAGTAGTAGCACAGGGACTGTTTTTCCCGCACGTTGCGGAACAGACGACTGGTGGCAGAGCCGCCCAGCACACTCATGGCTACGCGCAGGATGCTGACGCTGGGCGGGTTGGGGTGCTCCTCCCCGGTGGTGAACAGCATACAGAGCTTGGCCTGCGTCAGGCCGGGGATTTCCTCCTTAAAATGGCGCAGCGGGGTGGCCGGCATGGCCACCGGCGCGGCAAAGGGATGCGGGTCGCGGCGGATGCCGTCCAGCTTTTTCAGCAGCATCTCGGCCACGCGGGCCTCGTCCACGCCCTGCACCATCACATCAATCGATGCGGTGGAGAGGATGCGGTCATACTCGGCCTTCAGGCTCTGGGGCGTCACGTTGACCAGCTCGCCGGGGTAGCCGCCCAGCTCGATGCCCGCCGGGGCATCGCCGTAGAACTTGCGGCGTGCCTGCCGCACACAGTAGAGCCGCTTGGAGTTGAACTCCGCTTCCAGACGGCGGGCCTGCGTCTCGGTCTCGATGCGCACAGCCTCCGGGTCAAACGCGCCATCCACAAGGTAGGGGTCAAAAATCGTACCAAAGACAATGTCCGCGTAGGCATCGGTCAGGTTCTCCCCCGCCAGCGCGTAGGCGTCCTTGATGCCGCAGATATCGGCGGAGAGCACGCGGTCGGTGCCCGCGCTGGCAAGGTCCACCCCGAGGTCTGCGCCGTAGAGCTCCGCCAGACGGCGGGAAAGGGCAGTCATATCCGGGCAGGCCGCGTAGCCGCGCTCAAGCACCAGCGCCAACACCGCGGCATCCGTGGCAGACTCCCGCCGGGCGGGAAACCGCAGATGCAGTGTAATGCGGCAGCGGTTGAATTTAGAAGCGTCCAGCGTGGTAATGCAGACACCGGGCGCGAGTTGTTTCCGTTCCAAATCATTATTCCTTTCAAATATCAATAGATATTAGTATTATACCGTTTTAGCGAGATAAAGTAAACAAAAAACTTGCAACAGATGCTATATATTGTTTATAATAGAGATTATGAAAGCCCGATTTGTAGGGCGGCCAGCCCTCTGGCCGCCGCGGGGTGAGGGCACCCCGCCCTACACCCCCATGAAAAGGGGTATCCACCGTACACTTGCGGGCCGGGCATGCCCGGCCCCTACAAAGCAATTTTATATAGAGAGGTCATTTCTATGGATCGTTTCGCCCTGAAAGGCACTTTTATAGACACCCCCACCCCGGATGCCCTGCGCGTGCGGGAGGGGTATATGCTGTGTGAAAACGGCCTGTGCGCCGGCTTCACCGAGGCCGCCCCCGCCGGGGTGGAGATTCTGGACTATACCGGCAAGCTCATCACGCCGGGTCTGGTGGATTTGCATCTGCACGCGCCGCAGTACAGCTACTGCGGCACCGCGATGGATTTAGAGCTGCTTGACTGGCTGCAGCAGTACACCTACCCCGAGGAGGCCCATTACGCTGACCCCGCCTATGCAAAGCTGGGCTACCAGTATTTTGTGCGGGATTTGAAAAACAGCGCCACCACGCGCGCCTGCATCTTTGCCACGCTGCACACCGATGCCACGCTGGAGCTGATGCACCAGCTGAAGGACGCCGGGCTTTCCGCCTTTGTGGGCAAGCTGGCCATGGACCGCAACAGCCCGGACGACTACCGGGAGCCCAGCGCCGCCGCAGGGCTGGCCGAGACGCGCCGCTGGCTGGACGCCTGCAAGGCTGAGAACAGCCTGCACGCGGGCCCTGTGCGCCCGATGATTACCCCGCGCTTCACCCCCAGCACCGGGGACGAGTATATGGCCGGACTGGGTCAGCTGGCCGCCGAATACCACGTGCCCGCACAGAGCCACCTCTCCGAGAATCCGGGCGAGATTGCCTGGGTGGCCGAGCTGTGCCCCGGCACAAAGTTCTACGGCGAGAGCTACAGCCGGTACGGCCTGTTCGGCGGGGATGTGCCCACCGTGATGGCCCACTGCATCTACAGCCCCGACGACGAGGCCGCGCTGATGAAGGCAAACCGCGTCATGATTGCCCACTGCCCCACCAGCAACGAGAACGTCATTGCCGGCATTGCCCCCGCCGCTAAATATCTGCGCGGCGGCTGGCGCATCGGTCTGGGCAGCGATGTGGCGGGCGGCCACACGCTGGATTTGTTCACCGTGATGTCCACCGCCGTGCAGGTCAGCAAGCTGCGCTGGCGGTATGTGGACCAGAGCGAAAAGCCGCTGACCATGACCGAGGCACTGTATATGGCAACGGTCGGCGGCGGTGACTTCTGGGCCGACTTCGGCGAGAAGGTCGGCCTGTTTGAGGACGGCTACGCCTTTGATGCCCTTGTGCTGGAGGATGCCGCCCTGGAAAATATGCGCAGCTTTACCCCCGCCGAGCGTCTGGAGCGCTATGCCTACCTTGGCAAGGGCGCGCTGGCCGCTAAGTTTGCACAGGGACAAAAACTGCTGTAAGGCAAACGCCTGCCAACGGTACACCACCGGGCCGGGCGTGCCCGGCCCCTACAACCATATAAACCAAACGGCCCCCGTACACCATCGTGTGTACGGGGGCCAACCCATTTCCCTCTATAAAGCTCAGTTGATGAAGGCGTCATGGATGGCGGCCACAGCCTTGTCGGCGTCGGCCTCGTCAATGATGACGCTGATCTTGATTTCACTGGTGGAAATCATCTTGATGTTGATATTCTGGTTGAACAGTGCCTCGAACATCGTGGAGGCCACACCGGAGTGGCTCTGCATACCGGCGCCCACGATGGAGATCTTGGCGCAGCCCTTGTCCACGGTGATGTCACCGCCGCCGATGCGGCTGGTGGCATTCTTCAGCGCGGAGACAGCGCTCTCAGCATCGCCCAGAGGGACGGTGAAGCTCATATCCTTCATACCGTCACGGCCGGTGGTCTGCAGAATGATATCCACGTTGATATTTTTCTGCGCCAGCAGGCTGAAAATCTTAAAGGACATACCCGGCACATCGGGAACATCCTTCACCGTCAGAACAGCAACGTCGGTGTCCTTTGCGACACCCTTGATGAGCATACCTTCCACTTTGGTCTCCTCCTTAACAATGGTGCCGGGCACCGGATTGATGCTGGAGATAACCTCCAGCTCGACATTGTACTTTTTGGCCAGCTCAACACTGCGGTTGTTCAGCACCTGCGCACCCAGAGAGGCCAGCTCCAGCATTTCATCGAAGGTGATTTCCTTCAGCTTGGTGGCCTTGGGGATCTTGCGCGGGTCAGCCGTGTAGACGCCCTCCACATCGGTGAAAATCTGGCAGCGGTCGGCGTGCAGGGCGGCGGCCAGTGCCACGGCGGAGGTATCGCTGCCGCCGCGGCCCAGCGTGGTGATATCGTCCGAACGGTTCAGCCCCTGGAAGCCTGCCACAACTACCACGCGGTTGCGGGCCAGCTCACTCTCGACACGCTCGGTGTCCAGCCGCTTGATGCGCGCCTTGGAGTAGGCGCGGTCGGTGTTGAAGCCGGCCTGCCAGCCCGTCAGGCTGATGGCGGAGACACCCAGCTCCTGCAGGGCCATCGTCAGCAGGGAAATCGAGATTTCCTCGCCCGCGGCCAGCAGCATATCCATCTCGCGGTGGGACGGATCGGATGTGATTTCCGCCGCCTTGGTGATCAGGTCATCGGTGGTGTCGCCCTGCGCTGAGACAACCACAACCACATCATTGCCTGCGTTGCGGGTGTTCATGACGATGCGCGCCACGTTGAAGATGCGGTCCCGGTCCTTGACCGAGGAGCCGCCGAATTTTTGTACAATCAAGCCCATCTGAATTACTCCCTCTCCCCTGTCTCAACTTACCACTGCGCCGACATTGTCAGCCAGCAGACGATGCACGGTAAAATGCTGCAGCGGGCCCTGCGCTGCAAGGGCCGCCTCGGCGCGGGTAAAGAACTCGGTATCGTCCTTGTGCACCACGGCCATAATGGTCGGCCCTGCGCCCGAGATATACACGGCCTGCGCGCCCAGATCCTGCGCCAGTTCAAAGACCTCGTCGCCGCCCTCAATCAGCGGCAGGCGGTACTTCTGGTGCAGTACATCCTTGGTGGCCACGCCCAGCAGCGCATAGTTGCCCTCACAGAAGGCCGCCGTGGCCAGCGCGGCGCGGGACAGATTGTAGACCGCGTCCTTGTGACTGACCATATCCGGCAGGGCCGCACGGGCCTTGCTGGTCAGCAGGCGGAAATCCGGGACGAAGGCCGCAAAGGCCAGTTCGGGGTCAATGTCCTTTTTCACGCTGTAGACCTGACCCTCGTCAATCACGCTGGTGACAAAGCCGCCCAGCATGGCGGGGGCCACGTTGTCCGGGTGGCCCTCAATGGCGGTGGCCAGCGTCAGCATCTGGCGTTCGGTCAGCTTATCGCCCAGCAGGGCGTTGGCGCCCATAATGCCCGCCACAATGCAGGCAGAGCTGGAGCCAAGGCCGCGGGCCATTGGGATATCGTTGCGCTGGGTGATGCGCAGCCCCTTCAGCGGGATGCCCAGCTGGTCATAGACCACGCGGGCGGAACGATACACCAGATTGTTGCTGCCCGCCGGGACATGGGTGCCATCGACAGACGAAATCTGGATGCGGTCGGATTCCTCAAACGTAAAGACGTTGTGCATCGAGACCGCCAGCCCCAGAGAGTCAAAGCCCGCGCCCACATTTGCACTGGTGGCCGGGACTGTCACTGTTACCATATGCCCTGCCCCCTCTTATTCTTCCAGTTTTTTCATGGCCAGCGCGACCTTGCCGCCCAGCACCTCAATTTTCTTGGTGATTTCTGCCACATCGGCAGCGGTGGCGGTGTCAATCAGGTAGGCAGCCTCGCCGTTCTCCTCAAAGACCACATGGCCTGCACCGGCCACGCTGGGCAGCAGTGCCGCCGCCACACCGGTCACGCGCAGATACCATGGGTAGCTGTTCTTGTCCTCCAGCTGGCCCTCCGGCTTCTCGGCGGGCTTCCAGAACAGAGAATCGTGAATCTTGACGCCCTCTTTCAGTGCGTCAATGACATCGGCCACAACGGCGCTGGCGGTGGGCAGCTTGCCCGCGCCCTTGCCGTAAAAGACCACATCGCCCAGCATATCGCCCTTCATCAGCACAGCGTTGAACACATCGTCAACGCCCGCCAGCTGGTTCGCGTTGGAGACGAGCATCGGCTCCACACCGGCGGCCATCTGGCCGTTCTCGCCCTCGTCATACCAAGCAATCAGCTTGATGGCGCTGTCCAGCTTTTCGGCGGCCTTGATGTCCGCCACGGTGATGTCGCGGATGCCGCGGGCCGGGATGTTGTCCGGGTAGACATGGTGCCCGCAGGCCAGGCTGGCCAGAATGGCAATCTTGCGGCAGGCGTCACGGCCGTCCACATCGTCGCTGGGGTCCTTCGTCTCGGCGTAGCCCAGCTGCTGGGCAATCTTCAGCGCCTCGGCAAAGCCCATATTCTCCCGCTTCATCTTGGTCAGCATAAAGTTGGTGGTGCCGTTGACAATGCCGCGGATCTGGCTGATGTGGTTGGCGGCCAGACACTGGTGCATCGGGGTGATGATGGGCGTGCCGCCGCCGACGCTGGCCTCAAACAGGAAGGCTGCGTTGTGCGCCTTGGCAAGGGCCAGCAGCTCCGCGCCGTAGGTGGCGACCATCTCCTTGTTGGAGGTGCAGACGCTGCGGCCGCTTTCCAGACAGCGGCGCACATAAGGGTACGCGAATTTTGTGCCGCCGATAGTCTCGACCACAACCTTGATTTCCGGGTCGTTCAGGATGGTATCAATCGAATTGGTGAACAGGGCGGCGTCCGGGGAATCGGAGAAATCCCGCACATCCAGAATATATTTGACCTCCACAGGCTCACCGACACGGCGGGCGATGGATGCCGCGTTGCGGCGGCAGACCTCCAGCACGCCGGAGCCGACTGTGCCGAAGCCCATAATTGCGATTTTAGCCATTGGAATCTTCCCTCTCTTACACTTCTTAAGCGCCGCGGTGAATCTCCACCACACAGGGCTGGTGGGACAAGCGGGTCAGCATCTCATCCACCGGCATCTGCATCGTGCCGGTGCGGACGGTGACCTCCACCTGCGCCGCGCCGTTCTCCGGGCGGGACTGGGTGATGGTCACGATGGACGCACCCGCCGCCGAAATGCCCGACAGCAGGCTTTGCAGCGCACCGGTCTTATCCAGCAGTGTGGCCACCACCGTGATGGACTCTCGCCCATTCTCGGCGTCAAACACCGTATCCTTATATTTATAGAAGGCACTGCGCGAAATGCCTGCCTGCTTGGCGGCAGCGGAAATGTTGCTTACCGCACCGGATGCCAGCAGTTCCTTGGCCTGCAGCACCTTGACAAAAACCTCCGGCAGAACATCCGCATCTACCAGCAGAAAACGCCTCTCGGCCATTGTGTTTCCTCCTTGTGTACAAATGTTTCTCAACGTGTTCCATCATACCACGCCCTGGGGTGCGTTGCAAGCCTTTTCGGTCAGTTTTTGTGCAATTTGTCAGATTGCACAGCCCGCAACGGCCAAAAGTCGATATCTTTTGTCGGTGTACAGCTGTAGCTCACATAAAAACACCCCGCCGCGGTCCCTTCAGACCGTGGCGGGGTGTGACTGGTTATTGTGGGGTTTTGTGGGGAATCGGCAAGCCGGGAACGGCTGCATCGTAGGGGCTTATTCCGTGGGTGCTGCCTGTGCGGCGGCGGCTTCTGCGGCGGCCTGCGCCAAAGCGGCGTAGGGGTCCTCCTCGCTGGTGATATAAGTGCTGTCAGGGAGGTTATCCTCCGTGTAGTAGCCCACAGCACCGCCGCCGGAGACAATCGCGCCGGTGGAGGTGTCAAAGCGTTTCTCCACAACGTTCTCGCCCTTGGCGAACTCCTTGACCGGCAGGTCTGCCTGCAGGTCCTCCATCAGGTACTTCCATGCGTACTGGATGGGCGAGCCGTTCCTGCCTGGCTTGCCCAGCTTGTCCATCTCGGTCGGGCGGTCACAGCCCCACCAGATAGCGGTTACATAGTAGGGGGTCAGACCGGCAAAGGTGTAGTCCTTGTAGTTGCTGGTAGTACCGGTCTTGGCCACAGAGTCCATCTCGCCGTCGGGGGCCTTGCCGTAAGCAGTACCCTTGCTGCTGTGCAGCACGTTCCGCAGCATACGGTTCATGATATACGCCGTGTCGGCGCTGATGGCCTGCGTGGTGTTGATATACTTGTTGTTGTCCAGAATCATATTGCCCTGGGAATCGGTGACCTCGGTGTAATAGTGGGGCGTGGTGAAGGTGCCGGTGTTGAACATTGTGTAAGCACCCGCCAGCTGTACCACAGTCAGGCCGCTGCTCTGGGAACCCAGCACCAGCGGGCCCAGATCCATATCGCTCTCGGCGCTGATATAGCTGCATTCCAGCGTATCATGCACAAAGTTGTATAGGTAATCGACGCCGACCAGATTGCCGACCCAGACAGCCACCGTGTTGTAGGACTGCTGCAGAGCATCGTAGACAAGCATCGTATTGCCCTGACCGCCCGCACCGCCATAGTTGGTGGGCCATGCACGCCAGACATCACTGCGGGACTGCGCTGCCTGAGAGTACGGGTCCATTTTGCCGATATACTCATCCTTCAAGACACGCTTGTCCTCTGCCGTGTAGTACGGAATATCCATCTGCGGGGAGGAGTAGGAAATCAGCTTGTAGTCCAGCGCCAGCGCATAGGCACCGATGGGCTTCATCGTAGAACCGGTCTGGTGGGGAGAGGTTGCGCGGTTGAAGCCCAGATCGTACTTTTTCTCGCCGATGCCGCCGCCGATGCCCAGAATGTTGCCGTCATAATCCAACACCGCCATAGCGGCCTGGGTGCGGACCTTCTCATATACACAAAGGTAGACGGTGGTATCATTGGGGTAGTCGGGGTCGGTGGATTTGCCGGTCTTGAGGGTTGTCCCCTCCTCGTCCTCATAGACAGGGATCGCCTCCTGCCCGTAGACGGCGTAGCCGTCCTTCGTGATGGGCAGGCCGGTGGCCTCGTCATACTGCACATCGTCCCAGCTGCTGGTGTCGGCGGGGTAATCGCGCAGGCAGACAGGCTCCTCGTGCCACAGGGCGGGAATGAGGTCATCCTCGTTGTACATCGTCTTTTCGACAGCCGCCTGCACGGTGGGGTCAACGGTGGAGTAGATGCGCAGACCGCCGGAGAAAATCAGCTCCTTGGCCTCTTCTGCGGTGTAGTTCAGGTCGGTCTGCAGCTGGTTCAGCAGCTCGGTGTAGAGGGCATCGGTGAACCAGGAGTTGCTGGAGGAACGGGTTGCGTTCTCGGTCGAAGCCGCGCTCTCCACCAGCGTGATGGTCTCCGCCTTGGCGGCGTTGTACTCCGCCTCGGTGACATAGCCCTGCGTGTACATCTCATACAGAACGTGGTTGCGGCGCGTGGTGAGCTGCTCCGGGTTGGTGGCCGGGTTGTACGCGGTGGGGTTCTTCGTGATGGAGGCCAGCGCGGCGCACTCCGCCAGCGTCAGATCCTCCACGTGCTTGCCGAAGTATTCCTGCGCGCCTGCCTCCATGCCGTGGACAATGCCGGTCAGCGGGATGGTGTTCAGGTACGCTTCCAGAATCGTTTCCTTGCTGTACTTGTTGTCCAGACCCAGTGCGCGGAAAATCTCACGCACCTTACGCATATTGTCCTGCTCATTATCGCCGGTCAGGTTCTTGATAAGCTGCTGTTCCAGCGTGGATGCACCGCGGTTGGTGCCCCAGATGCGGTTGCCGGTAAAGGCGTTGAGCGCTGCACCGATGGTGCCCTTGAGGTTGATGCCGGGCTCGGTGTAGAAGTTCTTGTCCTCAACGGCGATAACCGCGTGCTGCAGGTTTTCCGGCATGGCGGACAGGTCACGCCAGATGCGGTTCTCGTTGCGGGAGAGGGTCGCGTATTCATCAACGTTGATATCGTAGATGATGGACGTTTCCTTGTTTTTCTGGTTGTCCAGATCCAGCGTCTCGGCATCGTCCGCCGTGACCTGCACGATGTACATGGACAGCAGCACGCCGCCCACGCTGGCCGCCATAATGCACAGGCAGAGCATACAGCCGATGAAGCTGAAAATCATACCGATAATGCTGCGGCGCTTTTTGGGTTTTTTCTTGGGTGCGGGGGCACCGGGCTGGCCGGTTGCGCCTGCGGTTGTCTTTACGCCCTCGGTTGAGATGTGGCGCTGCTGCTTGGGTTCTATGGGAACCGCCTCCTTTGGTCTGTATCGAAGCGTGTGTAACACGGAATTGCAGAATGCTATAGATTAGATTATAGCACAATTCGCCCCCAAAAGTACAGGGGCAGATGTAAAATTCACAACTTTCGGTGTTTTTGTCTGTACTGGCGGCCATACTAAGCGTGCAAGGGGGAAATATTATGCAAAACAGACAAATCGGGCCCCGCGGGGTGTATCTTTCACTGCTGGCTGCCGTGGCCGGGTTGTGCGTGGCCGCCGGGCTGTACTGGCTTATCCGCGGGCAGGACGCCCCTGCCCCGCCGCGCTACCTTTTAAAGGACAGCGGCGGCCATGTGGCGCTGTACACCGCCGAGGGCACCGGCCCGCTGGCCACCTACGAGGAGATTTACACCCGGCTCCTGCCGGAGAGCGACGTGCTGGCCCTGCAGCAGGGTGTTTTTGTCAGCGACGAGGCCGAACTGCAGCGTCGGCTGGAGGATTATGGCCTGTAGCGCCGGGAGAAATGGCAATTCCCTTCCTCACAAATCTTGCGCCTGCCGCACTTTTATGCTATAGTATAGGTAACTACCAATATATAAAGGAGTTACAACAATGACTGAACAGGAAATTCTGAGCGCGGTACAGGATATTTTCCGCGATAATTTTGATGATGATTCCCTTGAGATTACCCGCAGCACCTGCGCCGATGATATCGAGGACTGGGACAGCCTGGAGCAGATCAATCTGCTGACGGCCATTGAGAAGAAGTTCAACATCAAGTTCAAGCTCGCGGATGTCCGCGGCCTGAAGGACGTGGGCGACCTGCTGGATCTGGTTGCACGGATGGTGTAATTCTTATACCTTAAATTGGGCGGCATCCTGCCGCCTTTTTTCAAATTGTAGAAGGAGCCCTGCCATGAATCACTATACACTGGCGGAAATGACCCCCGGCCTGACCGAGGAATTTACCGTGACGGTCACGCCGGAAATGATGGATGCCTTCCGCGCCATCACCGGGGATGTCTCCCCCATCCACATCGACGCCGACTATGCCAAGGGGCGCGGCTTTCCGGGCCGGGTCGTCTACGGTATGCTGGGGGCCAGCTTCTTTTCCACGCTGGCAGGCGTCTATCTGCCCGGCGAGCACTGCCTGCTCCACGGTGTTGAATGTAAGTTTGCCAAGCCCATCTTTATCGGCGATACCCTGACCGTGAAGGGAACGGTGGTTTCTGTCAGCGAGATTGGCAGCGAGGCCGAAATCAAGGCAGTCATCACCAACCAGGACGGCAAGCGCGTGACCCGCGGCATCATCAAGGCCGGATTGGCAAAATAACAGCTCCGCCGGGGCTGCTTTGCCCGCGGCGATTTCTGAGGAGAAAAACTATGCCTTATACCTATCTTATCACCGGCGCCACCAGCGATGTCGGCCGTGCGCTCATCGAACGTCTGCTGGCCGATGCGCCGGATGCCACCGTGCTGGCACAGGGCTGCGGCGATCTGGAAAAGCTGGCTGACCTGTGCAGCCGCTTCCCCGGTCAGGTGCGCCCCTTTGACGTGGACCTTTCCGACCGCGCCAAGGTGGACACCTTTGTGCAGCTGCTGGCAGCCTCGGCCCCCGCGCCGACCCATTTTATCCATCTGCCCGCCCTGCCGGTCGTGAACGCCAAGTTCAAGGCCTTTGACCAGACCCGCTTTGACCGCGACCTTGAAATTCAGGTGCACAGCGCCGTGCGCATCTGCCGCGCCGTGCTGCCCGCAATGACCAAGGCCAAATTCGGCCGCGTGCTGTTCATCCAGACCAGCTATACCATCGGCTGCCCGCCCAAGAACACTGCCGCCTACGTCATGGCCAAGAGCGCCCTCGGCGGGCTGGTCAAGAGCCTTGCCGTGGAGTATGCCCGCTTCGGTGTCACGGTCAACTGCGTGGCCCCCAGCATGATGGAGACAAACTTCCTGAAGGACACGCCCGACCTGATTGTGCAGGCTGCCGCCGAGGAAAACCCGATGGGCCGCAACGCGACCCCCGCAGACGTTGTGCCCGCGATGGCGTTCCTGCTCTCTGACGAGGCGCGTTTTATCACCGGCGTAACGCTGCCGGTCACGGGAGGGTCGGCCATTGTCTGAGACAACGTTCCGGCTGGCGCGTCTGGGCGAGGACGCTGCCATCATTGACTTTATCAATGAAAATTTTGATATGCGCCTGCCGCTGCTCAACCGCCCCGAGCTGTACCACCACTACTACGCGGGCCGCGGCGGCATCCCCCAGTTTGCCGTGGCGGAGGAGGACGGCCAGTACGTCAGCGCGGCCGGGTATATTCTGGCCAACACCAAGCGCCGCCCCGATGTCTGGGTCAGCGTCTGGGTGGCTGTCAAGGGCCACAACGGCGTGGGGCTGGAGCTGATGAACGCCCTGCCCAGCCTTCTGAACGCCGACGTGGTGGCCTGCAACAACATCCGCCCCAACACCTGCACCTTTTATCAGTTCCTCGGCTGGCAGGCCGAGCGTCTGCCCCACTACTACCGTCTGGGTCGGCGCCGCGCCTACTATCTGGCCAAGCCTCTGCGCTATTCCCTGCCCCCTGTTCAGCGCGATTTAGGGCTGGCCAAGGTGGAGAGCGCCGCCGATTTGCTCCCGCTGGGTATGCCCGCCACGCCCCACACACCGCGCAAGGATATGTGGTACATGATGCGGCGGTATTTCCACTACCCGCATTTCAAGTATGATGTGTGGGCCGCCTGCGAGAACGGCAAGCTGCTGGCCTATGTTGTGACCCGCACCGTCACGGCCGAGGAAACCGGCTGCGCCGCCGTGGTGCGGCTGGTGGATTTCATCGGCGAGGACACCGTTCTGCCGCGCCTTGGCGCCGCGCTGGACGCCATCCTGAACCACGCAGGTGCCGAGTACATGGACTGCTACAACGCCGGTATACCGGCGGATGTCTGGCTGGCCGCCGGTTTTACCGAGCGCGTAGAGGGCGACGGCTGCATTATTCCCAACTATCTGACCCCGCCCCTGCATGAGAACACCGAGTATTACTATTTCACAAACAAGCCCGAGAATTTCGTTATGTTCAAGGCCGACGGCGACCAGGACCGTCCGAATCTGAAATAAAAAAAATCCGTAAGCATCACAAAAGTGCTTACGGATTTTTTATTGCGCGTTTTCGCGGCTGCCGTGCAGCAGGTCCGCCACGGCGGTAATGGTCATATAGGCGTCGGGATCCACCGTCTTGACCAACGCCTTCAGCTTGACCATCTGGAAGCGGTTGACCACCACATACAAAACGCTTTTTGGCGCGTCCGAATAAAACCCACGCGCATCCATAACGGTAATTCCTGTGCCGAACTGCTCCGACACAGCCGCCGCCAGCTCCTGCTGGCGGGATGTGACAATCATCGCCGCCTTGGAGCTGTCCAGACCGTCCACGATGAAATCCACGGTTTTGGAGCCCGCCGCATAGGTGACGATCGAGTACAGCGGCAGAATCCAGCTGCCCATAATCACCCCACATATAATGTAGAGCAGCACGTTATAGACCAGCACAAAGGTACCGACCGAGACGCCGAGCCCCTTGGCAAAGATGACCGCCGCCACCTCAATACCGTCCATAGCGCCGCCGTAGCGGATGGCCAGACCACTGCCCACGCCGGACACAATGCCGCCGAACAGTGCGCACAAAAACAGGTCTGTGCCTGCCAGCGGCGAAGCAATGCTGACGTCCACCGGCAGCACATCGGTAATCAGCCAGGCCGCCGCCGAGTAGACGCCTACCGTGAAGATGGCATACACCGAAAACACTGCCCCCTGCCGCTTAAAGCCCAGCAGAAGCAGCGGAATGTTGAGCAGAATCAGAAAGAATGAGAGCGAGAACGTGTCCGGTGTCAGCTGGGAAAGCAGGATGGACGTGCCGGAAATGCCGCTGTCATACAGCTGCACCGGCGCAATAAAAATCGTGACGCCGATGGCATTGATGACGCCCGCCAGAAACAGCATCAGAAAATTCAGCGGGGAGAGCTTTGCGCCAAAGGCAAGCAGCTTTTGTTTCATGGTTTGCACAGGGACCTCCTCGTGTATATTTTATAATGTATATAAAGTATACCGTATCCGGGGGGCTGCTTTCATTAAAAAACCGTTAATTCTGGCAAAACAAAAAGCCGCAGACGCTACCAGAACGTCTGCGGCTTTTTATCAGAAGTCGGAGTGACGGGATTTGAACCCACGGCCTCTTGGTCCCGAACCAAGCGCGCTACCAACTGCGCTACACCCCGTAAAGAAAAACCGCAGCAGCTGGGCTGCTGCGGTGTGGTTGGGGATGAGAGGATCGAACTCCCACGGGCGGAGTCAGAGTCCGCTGCACTACCATTATGCGAATCCCCATCGCATTTGTGTCTTGGGCGTCTGCCCTCAACGCTCATATATTATAGCGTGCCCGGTGGGATTTGTCAACGCTTTTTTCAAAAAAACTTTTACTTTTTTTGTGCTTTTTAGATTCAGGCGTTGTTTCGCATTTTTTCATGGCAATACCATAAGGTGGGAATTGTGCGGGGTTGCCTTAGGATTCGTTCACCAGCTTGCCGGTCATATGCTCCGGGGTAAGCGCCAGATACAGCACGCGGGAACCAGCGGTGGCCATTTCCTTGGTAAAATAATTGTCATCGTCGGTAAACTTGCGGCAGAGCTCCCGGTAAATTTCTGCCTTCCGCGGGGCCGTGCAAGCCATGCGGGTTGTTATTCACGGCACATTTCCCGGTGCCGGAGTTGGAACGACCGACACATTTTTCTACAGGCTGTATTGTTATTCCCGGCACAATTCGCCCGAAAGGTATTGTTATCGGGCGCACATTTTGCAAAAATCGACGGTTGTTATCCGCGGCACAATTTCCGGCAGAGACAGCAACAGAATTTTTTGGGTGGTTGTTATTCACGGCACAATTTGCAATTTTTCCGGCCCGCTGCGGGGTTGTTGTTCAGCGCACATTTTGAAAAGGGCCATCCGCCTCCCCGGAAAAGACAGGTTGTTATTCACGGCACATTTCGCAGGATTTTTCTCTTTCCGGGTATTGTTATGCGGCGCACAATTTCCATTCTGTAGAATATTGTGCGCTGCATTTCCGGCTATTAGTTTTTTTTAATACAGCGTTTCTGCGCCATTTTATTGTTGTTATTCACGGCACATTTTGCAAAAATCCTGTTTTTATAGTTGTTATCCGCGGCACATTTCCCGGCAAAAATTCTTCTGCATCGCCGGGTTGTTATTTACAGCACAATTCGGCGGTATCAAGGGGCCGAGTTGTTATGTACGGCACATTTCAAACAACCCGAAAATTCTCTTTTTCGAGTTGTTATCGGGCGCACATTTCCCTTTTGCAGGATTTTTTCCAGCAGCGTTGTAACGCTGCGCATAATTCCAAAAATTCTGTTTTGGAGGGTTGTTATTCTCAGCACTTTTTAAAAATTCCACAAAAAATCCGCACCGCACCTTTTTTGTTCAAAAAAATATTTTTTTGCGTTGTTATCCGCGGCACATTGTTATCTGCGGCACAATGCGGTTGTTAAAGCCAGCACAGCTTTGTTGTTAAAGGCTGCACATTTTTGTTGTAATTTTCGACATAGCTAAACCTTATTTCTAAATATATATAAATATGACCTAAAAATTCTGAAAACGAAAAACCGCAGATTCCGGGCCGGAAAAGCAAAATGTGTCGAACGTTACAATAATTGACATCCCGCGCACAATCTGCTATGATACGCATAACGAATCCTGCGTGCTGTTTTGGGAAACTTCCATATACAGCGCCGGGGTCATTAGAAATTTTAGAATCGTGTTGTTATTCAGAACACATTTCCGGGGGCACCGGGGGCAGACAGCCCCACCCGGGAAGGTGATTTTTTCGTGTGCAAAATTGAGGTTATGTTTATGGCATCTCAGACAGGAGCCCAGCCGACGCCAAAGACAGCGTCCAAGTACAGTCACCCCAAAAAGCAGACCACCAAGACCGGTACGGCGGCCAAGGGCGATAAAGCCGGCAAAAACGGCAAGTCGCAGGCGCCTGTGGCCACCTACAGCGGCCGCGGCAGCCAGACCATCGTCCGCAAATCCAATGACCTGATTCAAAACGCAATGTACAGCCTTTCGTTGAGCCAGCAAAAGCTGATGCTGCACATTTTTGCGATGATCAAGCCCTCGGACACCGAGCTGCCCCGGTACGAAATGTCCATCTATGAGTTTCTGAAACTCTGCGGCGTGGACCCCCACAACGGCTCGATGTATCGTCAGGTCAAGCAGAACATTGAGGACATCGCCAACGCCAAGGTGCAGTGGATTCGTCTGGCTGGTACGCAAAAAATAACGATGTTCCGTTGGCTTTCCAGCGCGACCATCGATGAGGGCACCGGCAAGATCGTCCTGACGCTCGACCAGTCTTTGAAGCCGCACTTAATCCAGCTCAAAGAGTTCTACACTACCATGAACATCACCTATACGCTCCCGATGAAGAGCCAGTATAGTCTGAAAATTTATGAGCTGTGCAAGAGCTACCAGAATCTTTACCTCTCCAAGAAGGAAAAGGGCGAGCCGCTGGTCTGGAACATTGAGACGCTGAAAAAGCAGGTGGACTGCAATGCGTCCAACTGGGCCCACGTGCGCCGCACCGTGCTGGACAAGGCCAAGAGTGAGATCAACGGCCACACGGACATTTATTTTGACTACGAGGTCTTTGAAAAAGATCGTCAGCGCGTCATTGCCATTGCGGTCACCATTGAGCCGGTGGACAAGCAGGTGGCGGACGATAAGTTGAACGAGATTACCAAATCCATGTCCAACAAGGTGCGCAACAAGAAGAACAAGCTGACCCCGGCCGAGACCGGCACGCTGGACGATGACCCGAACGTGCTGACGCTGGAATATGTCTCCGTGCCCGAGACAACGATTCCCTATTCCTTCGGTGCTACGCCGGATTTGCTGCGGCAGGAGCTGGAAATCAAGGCCGAGCCGGACAAGCTCATCCGCGAATTGACGGCTGACGAGATGGACGCCGTGCGCACGATTATTGACGCGATGGTCAAGATGGCAGGCACGCCCCGCGGCAATGACCGTATGATTGACGGCGGCAACGCGGCGTTCTTCCAGACGATGAACAACGTCATTGACAACTGCGGCGGTCTGCGCCGCTGGTTCGAGGGCGTGGCTACCCGCTACGCCACCAAGGTTATCCCGGTGGCGCGCACCAAGAGCGCTCCCCTGCCCTATCTGTCCCGCGCGATTCTCGAGGATTTGGAAAATTATCGTATCTACGTTACTGGTGGTATGCCGGAGGAGCTGGAGGACGACTACGATGCCGCCCCCGAAACGCCGGACATTGTGGAGACCACCGATTTTGTGGAGACCGATGCCGAGCCGGTCAACCAGCTTACTCCGGAGGACGCGGCAACGAAAAAGGACGTTACAGCAGCACTTCTGCGCTACATCGACCGCGATGCGCTCACGTCCCGGCTGACCACCGGCCAGATGGAAGCCTTTGACGATATTCTGCAGATGACGGCCTACTTCTGCCGCCGCAACGTCAAGGGTAAGGATGACGGCATGATGGAAGGCAAAGCCAATATGCAGTTCCTGAATTCGCTGAACAAGGTCATTGCCCGGTACGAAAGCCTGACCCCGCTGTTTGAGGCGATGGCTGTGATGATGGATTACGACACCTACTGGAAGGACCTGATGAAAAACCCGAAAATCAAGAACCCGAAGCTGGTTTTTCAGTCCGAGGTCGAAAAAGCGCTGCTGATGCCGTCCGCCGTCATCGGTGAATATACCGCTCGCAAGGCCCAGAGCGATTCCGCCCACGCCGTGCACAAGGAATACAACTGGACAAAGGTATTTGATGAGGAATAAACGTAAGTACGAAAAAATAGTAGAATTGTGCTTTGAATAACAACATCCCCGGTATTTTCCTGTTGCGGGAAATACCGGGGATGTATATTTATGCCAGATGAATAAATATTCACAACTGTTTTACAACTGCTTCGATGGCGGCTTTGTCCAGACCCTCGCCAATGACGATCAGAACCTCCTGCCCGTTGGGGATGGGCTGGACGGTTATGGCGTCGCGGGCGGCGTTCAGCTCAACCCAGCCGCTGTCTGCGGGGATAAAGCCCTTGATGCGCAGCACGTGGCCGTACCGGGCATCGTGTAGCAGCGTCTGCGCGGCGGCGCGCAGTTGCTCCACCGTGCGGCCAATCTCGAGAAAATACAGCGAAGTAAAGGCTTCGTGCTCGTCAAAATGCAGCTTGACATAGCTGGTTTGCTGCCAGCCGCAGTGGTCAAGGCGGGCAAAATCTGCGTCAGTCAGCGTGTCCCAGACCTTGCGCAGCACGTCCGCGCCAAAGCGGCGGGCGCAGTGGCAACCCGTCAGCGCACGGTTCAGGTGCGCCACCACGGCGTCTGCTTCGGCCGCAGAAGCCTGCTGGACGCGGCTCAGCACAACCATACCGGCGCTGGCGGCCTCGGAGGCAAGCAGATAGTCCGCCTGCGGCGAGAGCGTCTCCTCCAGTCTGGCATCCACAATCGCAATGACATTGCCCAGCGTGTACCAGCGGTCCAGCGGCTCATCCCGCAGAATATCGTAAAACTCATCCACGTCAAAAATTCCGCTGGGCTCAATCACAACCCGATCAAAGCCGCGCATGGCCATAGAAATCAGCTTGGTGCGCATCCGGCGCTGGTGGGTGTCGCAGTCGCAGCCGCCGCTGATGGTCTCTATATCGCAGTGCTCCCCGATGAGGTCCTGCAGCAGCATCGCATCCACGTTCACCGCGCCGAAGTCATTTTCCAGAATACAGACGTTGTGCCCCTGTTGAACCAGATATTGCACGTAGCGGCGCAGAAACGTTGTCTTGCCGGAGCCGAGGAAGCCGGTGATGAGGTCAACCTGTACCATGCTTACTCCTCCTCCGGGTAGGTCATACCCCACTGGCGGCGGATTTCCGTCATGATGCGCATAACATCCCGCGTGTAGTCCAGATGCATGGTCCCCTGCCCTGCCACGGCGCGCTCCATATCCTCCACCTCATAGAGCAGGGCATCGGCAGTGCTGCCGCCGTGCAGGGTCTCCTTGCTGCCGTCCTCCGTGTAGGTGATGACAGCTTCCTGACCGCGGGGATAATCATAGATTTCCACATAGCCCTTGTCAAAGGCAATCGTGCCCCGCTTGGGCTGCTTGGCGTGGAGCGAGAGAATGACCGAGGCCATCTCCTGCTCCTTGTTTTTCAGCAGGATGCCCGCCTGCTCGTCCACGCCGGTGGGCGCGTACCGCACCTGCGACACAATCTGGTCCGGCGCGGAGGTCATAAACCACCGCACACAGGACAGCGCATAGACGCCGATATCCAGCAGTGCGCCGCCCGCCAGATTGCGGTTGAAGAAGCGGTTGGACATATCGTAGGGCTTGTAGCTGCCGAAATTCATCTGGATGAGCCGCAGCTCGCCCAGTGCGCCGGTGTCGATTTTCTGCTGCAGCTTCTGGTAGATGGGCATATGGTAGAGGGTCATGGCCTCAGCCAGTACCACGTGGTGTGCTTCCGCCAGGCGGATAGCCTCTTCCAGCTCATCGGAGTTCAGGGTGATGGATTTCTCGCACAGGACGTGCTTGCCCGCCGCCAGCGCCTTGCGCAGATACTGGATGTGGGTGTTGTGCGGGGTGGAGATATAAATGATGTCCACGTTTTCATCGGCAAAAACGTCATCAATCTGGTCATAGACCTTCTCAATGCCGTATTTCTCTGCGAAGGCGACAGCCTTGGCGTGGGTGCGGTTGGCAACGGAATACAGCTTCTGCCCACGGCTGGCCAGCGCCTGCGCCAGCTCATTGGCAATCACACCGCAGCCGAGGGTAGCCCAACGGTAGGTTTGCATAGATAAGACTCCTTTCCCGATTCTGCCAACAGTATAGCCCATTTGCCGCAAAAAGTCCACGACAAATAAATTTGAAATTCACACTTGACAAACGGGGCAAAATCCCTTATAATATCATTTGTCAATCGCCTATGGATGATTAGCTCAGCTGGTTAGAGCGCTGCGTTCACATCGCAGAGGTCGAGGGTTCGAGTCCCCCATCCTCCACCAGAATAAACGCCGTAGGTTCGTTAGAATCTACGGCGTTTTCTTTTGCAGGTACACACTTTCGTACCCACTATATTCCCCAGCAAAGCAACCGTATAGCCCCCCAAAAAAAGCTCGTGCTGTCAGATACAATAACGGCAAGACTCTGTTTCGGCCGATTTCCACTCCTCTTTCCTCACTCCATAGAATGTTATAAATTTCTCACATTTCTATTGACACCGAAGCTTTCGTGTGATATATTCATCACATAGCACGTGCGAAATTTCTCACTTTATGGATGCAGATAAAAGAAAGGGGCTTACCATGAAAAAGGTGTCATTACGGGAACTGGTTGCTGATAAAATCATTTTTTCTATCCTGATTGCCATGTACTATTGGATGTGGGCACGGAACGACTGGAAAGATTATTACACGACCGTTCAAGACGTTATTTTTGCTTTCAGCTTTTATTATTTCGTTTCCCGCGCCATCCGGGTCAAAAAATACAAGCAGGAATCCCCCGATGAAATGGCTGAAGCCAACCTGCGGAGATGCGATGCCATCTGCTTAAAAATCAGCGTGGCAGCTTTTATTGTGATTGGCTTTACCTGCGCTGTCGGCCGTATGGTTCTTACCACAGAAATCATCGGTTATGGCTTGATGGCCGCACTGATTTTGATTTCGGTGGTGCGCACGATCATCTTCTATCTTATGGATAAGAAAGGGCTTTGAACATGGCCTTATCAACCAAACTGAAAGAATACCGGGAAGCAAAGGGCCTTAAGCAGGCAGACCTTGCCGAGCTGGTCGGCGTCCGGCGCGAAACCATTGTGAACCTGGAAAAAGGGAAATACAATCCCTCCCTCAAGCTGGCAATGGACATTGCAAAAGTGTTCCATACCACGGTAGAAGAGCTGTTTTTCTTTGATGATTAACCCACAAGGAGCGTGCTTTTATGCCTGAAACAGTTTTGGTAAATGGCAATGCCTACTCCCTGCTCAAACTGCTGGGCAAGGGCAAAGGCGGGTATTCTTACCTGGCGCAGATGGCGGACGGGCAGCAGGTCGTGGTTAAGCAGATTCACCATGGACCCTGCGTCTATTACCAGTTTGGCAATAAGATCGAAGCCGAACTACGGGATTACAACCACCTGTAGGAAATCGGCATTCCGATGCCGCGTATGCTGGATGTTGACACCAAAGCGGAACGCATTGTGAAAGAATACATTGCTGGCGAAACCGTGTATACCCTTGTGCTGAAAGATGCCCTGCCCGAAACCTGCCTCCGCCAGGTGCAGGCCATGTGCCGCCTGCTGTACCCGGCGCACACCAACATTGACTATTTTCCCACCAATTTCATTTTGCAGGGCGATACGCTGTACTATATTGACTATGAGTGCAACGACTACATGGACGAATGGAACTTTGAAAACTGGGGCTGCAAATACTGGGCAAAAACGCCGGAATTTTTGCAGTATGCCGCCGAACACCCGTAACGTTTGCCCATTGCCAAGGGGGTTGGAAAAGGGTATAATCTGTTTTGGTTCTGCTTTTTCAGATATACTTTAGGCAATACCGCACAATTCCCGCCTAACGGCTTAAGCACCGCTCCGGCGGCTGCG
>OLJA01000479.1_pt1 | contig 26839 bp, 31 predicted proteins | sample 1601401 | NCBI WGS metagenome assembly OLJA01 (sample SAMN01915217, study PRJEB22387) | human gut metagenome | isolation source: stool | host: Homo sapiens | place: USA | reverse complement strand
GTGCCGCCATCGCCACCAGCAGCATGGCCACCGACCTCATCAAGGGCAAGACCATTGATGAGGCCCTCAAACTGACCAACAAGGCCGTTGTGGAAGCTCTGGAAGGTCTGCCTCCCATCAAGGTCCACTGCTCGGTCCTGGCCGAGCAGGCCGTCAAGGCTGCTCTGGCCGACTATTACCGCCGTCAGGGCATCGACCCGGAACCCATCGTCGGCAAGCTGGAAGAGGACTGCGAGCATTGCGAGAGCTGCGGGAAGTAACATACCCTGCATCCTGAAACGCCTGCGAAGAGAGAAAACAACAAAAGCTGGACTGCGTTTGCAGTCCAGCTTTTGTTTGTTTATCACGTTTGAGTTACTCAGCCTTGGGAGCCTCAGCAGGCTTTGCAGCCGCAGGTGCTGCGGGCTTCACGACCGGCTTCGGGGGATACGGATCGTCCTTCAGCGGGAAGAGGATGATCTTCTTCGGGCACTTCTGGGCGCACATACCGCAGCCCTTGCACTTGTCGTAGTCCACACGGGCCACGCCGTCCACAACATGGATGGCATCAAACTTACAGGTGCGCTCGCACATGCCGCAGGCAATGCAGGAGGTGGTGCACAGCTTGTTTGCCACAGCACCCTTGTCCTTGTTGGAGCACATGACCACCGGCTTGCGGGGGCCGCCAGCGTCGATCATGATGACCTTCTTGGGGCAGATGTTGGCGCAGGCACCACAGCCGGTACACTTGTCCTTGTCCACCTTGGCAACACCGTCCACGATGTGGATGGCGTCGAACTTACAGACCTTGGTGCAGTCGCCCAGACCGATGCAGGCAAAGGAGCAGGTCTTGGGGCCGCCGTACAGGGTAGCAGCAGCGGCGCAGGTCTGGATGCCCTTGTAGTCGTAAGCGGGCTTGCAGTGCTCGGAGCTGCCCTGGCACTGGACCACGGCCTTCTTCTCCACAGCGCTTGCCTCACCGCCCATGATCTTGGCAATGGCAGCAGCAGCCTTGGGGCCGCCGGGAGCGCACTTGTCGCAAGGCACGCCGTCCATGACGACAGCCTTTGCGTAGTCGGCACAGCCTGCGTAGCCGCAGCCGCCGCAGTTTGCGCCGGCCAGACAGCTGGCAACTTCTTCGATACGGGGGTCTTCCTCAACTGCCATGAACTTGGCAGCGGCGACCAGAATGATTGCGCCGACAGCACCGACGATGGTGCAGAGGATAACAGCAGATGCGATATTCATAATCCTGTTCCTCCTTTACAGCGTCACGTTAAACAGATTCTCAACGATGCCGCCAAAGCCCATGAAGGACAGGCTGGTGATCGCTGCGGCCAGCAGAGTGATGGGCAGGCCCTTGAAGGGAGCCGGGGGATCACAGGCCTCCACGCGCTTGCGCACGCCGCTGAACATGACCATAGCCAGCATGAAGCCGACGCCTGCGCCGATGGCACAGACCAGAGCCTCGATGTAGGCAGCGCCGAAGCCCAGAGCCTCGACGTCTGCGCCGTAGTCATCGACGACCAGAATGGTGACAGCCAGAACGCAGCAGTTGGTGGTGATCAGGGGCAGGTAGACGCCCAGAGAGTTGTACAGCGCAACGACATACTTCTTCAGGAAGATCTCGATGAACTGCACCAGAACTGCAATGACCAGAATGAATACGATGGTCTGCAGATAGCTCAGACCGGCGGGGTTCAGAACAAAGATCTGCAGCGGGAAGGTCACAGCCGTAGCCATGAACATGACGAAGATGACAGCGCCGGACATACCCACAGCGGAGTCAAACTTCTTGGAAACGCCCAGGAACGGGCAGATGCCATAGAACTTCACCAGCACGTAGTTGTTGACAAGGATCATGCTGAAGAAGATAGCAGCGAGTTTGACGAGCATCTTATTAGCCCTCCTTCTTCAGATTGTCGATGTCGCAGCAGCTCTTGCGCTCGATGCGCGCATCCAGCTTGCCTTCCAGCCAGACACAGCCGGCCATCAGGACGCCGTAGCAGAAGAATGCGCCGGGAGCCTGAGTCATGATGCTGATGCGGGCGATGCTGTCGGGCAGGACCTGGAAGCCCAGCCAAGTGCCGCTGCCCAGCACCTCGCGGATGGTAGCCATCAGCACGACGGTAAGGGTGTAGCCGATGCCCATGCCGACGCCGTCCAGTGCAGAATCGACCACGTTGTTCTTGCAGGCGAACATCTCGGCACGGCCAAGGATGATGCAGTTGACGACGATCAGGGGCAGGAAGACGCCCAGTGCGGTGTACAGGCTCTCCATGTAGGCGTGCATCACCATCTGAACGATGGTCACGAAGCCTGCGATGATGACGATGTAGCAGGGCAGATGGACCTTTGCGGGGATCACGTTGCGCAGCAGCGAGATCAGGATGTTGGAGCAGACCAGCACGAAGGTGAAGGCTGCGCCCATGCCCAGTGCGCTGGAGACTGCCGTGGTAACTGCCAGACAGGAGCAGGTGCCCAGGACCAGACGCAGAACGGGGTTCTCTTTGATGATGCCGTTGGTAAGGATGCTTACCTTGGACTTGTTTTCGTTTGCCATTTCTTACCAACCTCCTTTATGCCAGCTCATTGTAGCAGTTGATGCAGTCATTGATGGCAGCAAACAGAGCCTTGGAAGAGATCGTAGCGCCGCTGTAAGCGTCGTAGCCCTGGCCCAGGGTGATGTTCTGGGTGCCGTCCATGCCGTCGAACTGCGCCAGGAAGCTGTCCGTTGCGACATTGCTGCCGATGCCCTTGGTCTGGGTCGAAGCGTCCACCCAGATGCCGGTGACAGTGCCATTGGTATCAAAGCCCATGATGACGGACAGGATGCCGCCGTCGAAGCCCTTTTCCTCTGCCTTGATGGCGATGCTGCCATCGGTGGCCTTGACCACGCCCGTCACGTTCTCGGTGCTGAAGTCGGTCACCTCGTCCAAGTCGGATGCGCTGGAAACGGTGGGCATGACATCCACGTAGGCTGCCAGAGTCGCAGCCTTCAGGTTCTCCTCAATGATGGGAGCCGTAAAGGAGTTCACCAGTGCAAGCAGCAGGCTGACGATCAGAGCGATGACGCTCAGGACGACGACCGGCTTGACGGTGCTCTCCCAGGTAGAATTCTTACTCATTTGCCAGCACCCTCCTTTGCTTTCTTGGCAGGCTTGACATAGCCATAAGGAGTCTGACGGGTCCAATCGTTGATGAAGGGGACCCACAGGTTCATGAACAGCAGCGCGAAGGAAACGCCCTCGGCGTAGCTGCCCCACTGACGGATGGCGAAGGTGACGATGCCCAGGCACAGGCCGTAGATCAGCTTGCCCTTCAGGGTAAAGGGGCTGGTGACGTAGTCGGTTGCCATAAAGACAGAGCCGAACAGCAGGCCGCCGGACATACACTCGACAAGGGCGGTGTAGGGGCTGCCGGTGTTCAGAGCGGTCAGCACAAAGACGGTGGCCACGATGGTGACCGGGATGGTGGCCTGAATGGTGCGGGTGGCAACCAGATAGGCAAAGCCCAGCAGGACAGCCAGCACGCAGACCTCACCCATCATACCGCCGTGGAAGCCGAGGAACAAATCCAGCAGGCTCAGGCTGGTCTTGTCGGCCACAGCCAGCGGCGTGGCGGAGGCCAGCGCGTCCACCGCCATATCGGGGTAGACATAGGCGGTCATACGGGAGGTGAAGCCGAGGAACAGCACGATACGGCCCACCAGTGCGGGGTTGGCGAAGTTGTAGCCCAGACCGCCAAACAGCTGCTTGGTGATGACAATGGCCACAAAGGCACCCACAACGGCAATCCAAAGCGGCATACCCACCGGCATATTCAGTGCCAGAATGATGCCGGTGACAACGGCAGACAAATCCCCAACGGTGTTGGGCTTTTTCAACAGCACCTCATACAGGTACTCAAACGCCACGCAGGCCAGCGTGGTCACGGCGACCAGCACCAGCGCCTGCACGCCGAAAATCAGACCCGCGGCAATCACGGCGGGCAGCAGCGCAATGACAACATTGCCCATCAGCCCGCGGGTGGTGGATGCTTCACGGATATGCGGCGAGGCGGTTACGATCAGACGATCTTCCATGAATTATTTGCCTCCTTTCCGCAGCTCGGCCATGTACCAGCCCTTGGCAAGGCCCATCGTCTGGCTGACGGGGCGCTTGGCGGGGCAGGCGTAGGTGCAGCTGCCGCAGGCCACGCACAAATCAACGCAGCGTGCCTTCAGTGCAGTAAAGTCCTTGTTTGCAAAATCCTGCGCGATGACCACGGGCTCCAGACCCATCGGGCAGGCCTCGATGCAGCGGCCGCAGCGGATGCAGGCAGAGGGCTCCGGCAGCGTGGCAGCCTGCTTGCTGAACAGCAACAGACCGTTGTTCTGCTTCAGCACCGGGAAGTCTGCGCTGGGGGCGGCTGCGCCCATCATCGGGCCGCCGAAGATAATCTTGCCCAGCTCGACACCTTCCTTGATGCCGCCGCACGCCTCGATGACGTCGCGGTAGAGCGTGCCGATGGGAACCTCGATGTTCTGGGGCTTGACGATGGCGTCGCCCTCGACCGTGACGCGCTTGGAAACCAGCGGAATACCGGTCTTGAGGAACTTGCCCAGCGTGGAGACGGAGGTGACGTTCATAATGACGCAGCCGGCGTCGGCGGGCAGGCCCGGCTTGCCGGAGGGGCCAATCTGCGGCACTTCGCGGCCGGTGCAGGTCTCAACCAGCGTCTTTTCAGCGCCCTGCGGGTAACGCATGGGCAGACCCTTGACCTCAACACCCTTCATCTCGCGGGTGAGGGAGGCCAGCAGGTCGATGCACTCCGGCTTGTTGCGCTCAATGCCGATGATGCAGTGCGGAATCTCGCAGTACTTCATGACAGCGGCAATGCCGGAAATGATGGTGTCGCTGCACTCGAGCATCTCGCGGCAGTCGGTGGTCAGGTAGGGTTCGCACTCGGCCGCGTTGATGAGCAGCGTGTCGATGGTGTTGGCAGCCAGCTTGACGTGCGTCGGGAAGCCTGCGCCGCCCACGCCCACCAGACCGCAGGCCTGCACGGCGGCCAGCAGGCTGGCCTTGTCAGTCACAACCGGCGGCACACAGGCAGGGTCAACGGTTTGTGCGCCATCGGTCTTGATGGCAACGGCGGTTGCCATAGAACCGTTGGCCATGCGCAGCGGGGCGACATCCTGCACGGTGCCGGACACGCTGGAATAGATGTTGGCGGACACAAAACCGCCGGCCTTGCCAATCATGGTGCCGACCATGACGGTGTCGCCTTTTTTGACGACCGGCTCTGCAGGCGCACCGATGTGCATCGACATAGGAATGACAACGTGCTCAGGCACCGGCATCTTGACGGTCGGCTGCCCGGCGGTTGCCTTCGTGTGCGGCACAGCGGCACCCTTGGCAGAGCGCTTTAGGGACTTGAACAATCTGATTTCCCCCGTTTCTCTGAATTTCTCACCGGGGCAGGCGTTTCTGCTCCCCTGCCGGGGTGGATAACAATACAAGTTTATTGTACCATTTTTCAAAGTCAAGTCAAGCAAGCAAATGGGACAAACAGGCGTTTTTGCACCGAACGCGCAAGATTTGCAACAATTTTCGCAATCGGTGCAGAATACAATAGCTGTATAAAAAATAACAATCCTGCAACAAAAAACGGACAGCCACCCGGGCTGTCCGTTTGAAATTTTACCTTGGCTATACCATTGGCGTCCTGTGCGGGGGTGGGCCTTGCCCGTCCGCCGTACCCGGCGCTTTACAGCTCAATCTCCTGCAGGCGCAGCAGGGCCAGAATATAAATCTTCAGCGCCTCAATCAGCTTCTCAAAGGGTGTGCCCTCGTTGGCGCCGTGCATCGGGCCTGCGAAGGACGGAATCTCGATGTCGGTGTGCTCGGGGCCGAAGCTGACGGCATACGGGAAGTGGCGGGCGTAGGTGCCGCCGCCCATCGTGAAGGGCTTCTTGCCCTCGCCGGTCACATCGTTGTAGGTGTTAATCAGCGTCTGGATGGCCGGGCTGTCGGCGTCAATATAGAACGGCACGCGGCTGGTCACGTTCTCAATCGCGGCCGCCGTGCCGCAGACCTTCTGCAGGGCGGCAGTCATCTTTTCGGGGTCGGTGTTGGTCGGATAGCGGCAGTCGAAGCTCTGGCGGATAACGCCGTCCTTCATCTCAATCGTACCGCCGATGATGGTCAGCGGGTCAAACAGGCCATCGTCTGCGGCAATGCCCAGCGCACTGCCGTCCGTGGTGGCGTGCAAGGTGTGCAGCACCTGCAGATAGGCCTCCTCCTGCGGGGTGCAGACGCCGCTCTTGAGCAGGCAGTCCACAATCAGGCCGATGGCATTGACCGTGCCCTCCGGCATGGCGGCGTGGCCGCTCTTGCCCCAGCCGCGGATGACGGTGGCACCGCCCTCCCCTGCTTCAAAGGTCACGCCTTCGCAGGGAACCAGTGCGCCCGCGGCAACCTGTACGGTGCAGGAGGCGCGGTCCGGCACGGCATTGTGGGCCACGCCGCCCTCAAAGGCGGTGATGATGCCGTTTTCAAATTTGGGGCTGACGAACTCGCCGTTGAAGCCGCCCTTCTCGCCGTTGCAGACCGGGAACTCGGCATCGGGGGTGAAGCAGAAGGCGGGCATCGGGTAGTGCTCGGCGTAGTAGTCCACGTCGTGCATATTGGTCTCCTCGTTGGCGCCCAGCAGAGCGCGGACGGGGTACTTCAGTGCAGCGCCGCTATCCTTGAGGTATTTCAGCGCGTACAGGCAGAGGATGCTGGGGCCTTTGTCATCGGCCACGCCGCGGCCCAGCAGCCAGCCGTCCCGCACGCGGACGGTGTAGGGGTCGGCGTCCCAGCCGTTGCCCTCGGGCACAACGTCGGTGTGGGTGATGGTGGCCAAAAACTTCTGCCCATCGGCGATTTTGCCGGTCTCGGCCCAGCCGATGTAGCTGTCGGCGTTGAAGGTGTCAAGGCCCAGCTCGGCGGCAATTTCCAGTGCCTTGTCCAGCGCGGCCTTGGGGCCGGGGCCGAACGGTGCGTCGGGCTCGGGCGTACCCTCCACACTAGGCACAGCCACCAGGCGGGTGATGTCCCGCAGGATATTGTCACGGTTTTGCTCCACAAAGGCGTCAATGGACGCCCAACGCGGATCGTTCACGTTCATAAAGGGTTCCTCCTGATTTTTTTATTTTAATTTCAGTATATCATATTGGAGAAATTTGTAAATGGAAAACTGCATCAGGAATGCCGTTGGTTTACCGTCAATCCTCCTCTTCCTCATTGTTCATCGTGACGATCTCGCAGATGGCGCGGCCGGTGGGGGTGCCCGCCAGACCGCCGATGCCGGTCTCCCGCAGGTCCTTGCTCATGGCGCTGCCGACCTCGGCCATTGCGTCAATGACCTCGTCCGCGGGGATGTGCCCCACCACGCCGGCCAGCGCCATATCGGCGGCGGAGACAGCGTTCATCGCGCCGATGACATTGCGCTTGACGCAGGGAATCTCCACAAGACCGGCCACCGGGTCACAGACCAGACCCTCCAGATTGGTCAGGGCCATGGCAAACGCCTCGGCGCACTGCTCGGCGGTGCCGCCCTTGAGGTCAACCAGCGCCGCCGCAGCCATTGCGCTGGCAGCGCCAACCTCGGCCTGGCAGCCGCCCTCGGCCCCGGCCAGGGTGGCGCGTGCCGCCACAACCTGCCCGAACCCGGCGGCTACATACAAGGCGCGGTGAATTGCGGCTTCATCGGCCAGCCCGCGCCGCCACAGCGGCAGCAGCACAGCGGGCAGAACGCCGCAGCGGCCCGCCGTGGGCGCAGCGACAATGCGTTTCATGCAGGCGTTGCACTCAGCGGTTTTCAGTGCCTCGGCCATAACCTCGGCAAAAAAGCCGTCGGCGTACAAAAGGCCCTGCGCCGCTGCTGCGCTGACCTTGGCGGCGTCACCGCCTGCAAAGCCGCTCATCGAACGGTCAGCGCCGCAGTAGCCGTCACTGGTGGCCTGCATGACCGACCACAGGCGGTGCATCTCGGCCTCGCTCTCGGCGCGGGTCAGGCCGCTTTCGGCCAGATCGCTTTCCAGAATGAGCTCAAACAACGGTTTGCCGGTGCTTTTGCAGAGCTCGACCATCTCATGCACAGAGGAAAATGCCATTGTCGCGGCCTCCTTTACAGATTCAGTATCGTGACCTTGACGATGCCGGGCTTGCTGCGCAGCTCGCCCGCAATCTCGTCGGGAATGGCTTCATCACATTCCAGAACCATGACGGCATAGCCGCCCGCCGCCGAGCGATAGAGTTGCATGGTGGCGATGTTGACGCCGTGCTCGCTCAGGCAGGTGGTCACCGCCGCCACATGGCCGGGGGTGTCCTGATTGTGGACGATGAGTGTGTTGTGGTCACCGCCGAAGTTGGTTGTGATGCCGTCTATCTGGCAGATGTTGATGCGCCCGCCGCCGATGGAGGCACCCACAACCTCCAGCTTGCGGCCCGATACGCCGGTCAGGCGCAGCACCGCTGTGTTGGGGTGTGCGCCGCGCAGATTGGTGGTGCCGATTTTAAAGTGCAGACCGGCCTCCTTGGCCAGTGCAAAGCTGTGCGGGATGCGGTCATCATCGGGCTGCATACCCAGCAGCCCGGCTACCAGCGCCCGATCCGTGCCGTGACCGCGCCCCGTGGCGGCAAAGCTGCCGTAGAGCAGGATTTCGGCCTCGGCGGGCACCTCGCCCAGCAGACGGCGCGCCGTGCTGCCGATGCGCACTGCCCCCGCCGTATGGCTGCTGGACGGCCCGGTCATAACCGGCCCCAGCACATCAAATAACCGCATCGCGGACACCTCGCTTTTGTGATAGTTATAAAAAGAGTATACCGAATTATCGCCGAGATTGCAAGCTGCTATGGTTTTGTACGACACTTTTACGATATTCTTGCAGGAATACGGGCTATTTATCGTACAATTTTTGTGCTGCTATATAAACCAAAAACCCGCATATCTTACGCAGATACGCGGGTTTTTGTTGGCGGAGTAAGAGAGATTTGAACTCTCGCGGCGGTTTCCCACCCTACGCCCTTAGCAGGGGCGCCTCTTCGACCTCTTGAGTATTACTCCACAAGTCAAAGTGATGGATATATTCACTTATTATCACAAAATGGCGGAGAGGATGGGATTCGAACCCATGGTCCGCTTTCGCGAATCGCTGGTTTTCAAGACCAGTTCCATAAACCACTCGGACACCTCTCCACAGTGGCTGCCGCCAGAATGCGTATATTATTATACAAAAACGCAGAGGGGTTGTCAACCCCTCTGCGTGATTTTTTTGAAATTATTTTCGGGCCTTGCTTTCCTGCGCGGCAGCGTAAAATATTACAGCTCGCAGGGGGTAAAGCCGTTCTTGCCCAGCACCTGAACCTTGGTGTAGCCCAGCTCCTTCAGCTTGGCAGCGGCCTCCTCAAAGCCAAAGGTCAGCGCCTTGGCATCGTGGGCGTCAGCGGTCAGCACCACATTGCCGGACAGCACCAGCCAGTCCTTCAGAATGGCATCGGATGGGAAGTAATCCTTGCGGAAGCCGCGGTAGACGGCAGAGGTGTTGACCTCCAGCACGCAACGGTTGCGGGCGGCGGCCATCAGGGCAGAATTGGCAGCGGCTGCGTAGCGCGGGGCGGTCTCGTCAAAGAACTTGCCGTCCCCGTTAATCTTCTTGATGAGGTCAAAATGGCCCAGAATGGTCGGCTTCTTCTCGGCAACCTTGGCCACGTTGGCAAAGTAAGCCTCCACCACGGCCAGCGCATCACCGTCAAAATCATCGTCAATGCAGGCGCGCAGGTCCTCCTCGCGCCAGTCAATCTCGTAGTATTTGCCGGTCTTGGGGCCGTGGACATAGTGCGCACTGCCAATCCAGTAGTCATACTGGGTCGGGTCATCGTCACTGTACAGGTCCCATTCCAGCCCGCACAGAATGTCCAGCTTACCGGCGTAGCGCTCCTTCAGCTTGGCGACCTGCGCCTTGTACAGGGCGGTGCGGCTCTGGGTCATGCAATACTCAAGGTCATGGGGGGTGTGGCTGTGGCCGCTGAAGCCCAGTGTCTGCAGCCCGGCCCGCCACGCGGTGACTGCAATGTCATCCAGCGTATTTTTGCCGTCGCACAATTTAGAATGAACGTGTACAGAGCTTTTCAGGTATTCGCCTGCCATAGTTACTGCATCCTTTCCTGCTTGACCTTATGGTCGATAACGTGTCGTTTTTCGAGTTCTTTGGTGATGTCCTCCACGGAAATGCCCAGCTCAATCATCAGCACCATAACATGGTAGGCCAGGTCGCTGATTTCGTAGATGGTCTCCTCTTTGTCGCGCTTGGAGCCCGCAATGATGACCTCGGTGGATTCCTCGCCGACTTTTTTGAGAATCTTTTCCAGACCCTTGTCGAACAGATAGGTGGTGTAGCTGCCCTCCTTGGGGTTGGTCTTGCGGCCCTCAATGAGCTCATACAGACCCTGCCAGGTGAACTGCTTCAGCTCGTCCGAGACATAGACAGGGTTGAAGAAGCAGCTCTCCGCGCCGGTGTGGCAGGCGGGGCCGGACTTGACAACGTCAATGACAAGGGCATCCTTGTCGCAGTCGGCCGTGATGGAGACAACCCGCTGTACATTGCCGGAAGTCTCGCCCTTGCGCCAGATTTCCTGACGGCTGCGCGACCAGAACACGGTGCGGCCCTCGGCAATCGTGAGGGCCAGCGTCTCGGCGTTCATATAGGCAAGGGTCAGCACCTCTTTGGTGTAGTGGTCCTGCACGATGGCGGGAATCAGACCGTTGGCATCAAATTTGAGAGTCTTGGAATTTTCAGTGATTTCCATGTCGGACACTCCTAAAGTAATATAGTTTAGTGTACCTCTTTTTGTGCGTTTTGGCAAGAGGTTTTTGGTTGACGGTTTACAAAACGGCGGGCAAAAATCACACCCGCATCTCCACGCCGTTGGCGCGCAGATACTGCTTCAGGGCGTTTATCTCTACCTGTTTTGTGTGGAAGATGGACGCGGCCAGACCGGCATCCACGGCAGGGTGGTTGCGGAACAGCTCGAGAAAATCCTCCTGCCTGCCCGCGCCGCCGGAGGCAATGATGGGTACGGCGCAGCGCGCCGCCACGGCGTCCAGCAGCTCCAAATCAAAGCCGTTCCTGACGCCGTCTGTGTCGATGGAGTTGACAACCAGCTCCCCTGCCCCGCTCCTGACGCCCTGTTCCAGCCAGTCCAGCGCGTCAATGCCGGTGTTCTCGCGCCCGCCCTTGGCGAACAGCATAAATTTGCCGTCCACACGCTTGATGTCGGCGGAGAGCACCACGCACTGGTTGCCGTATTTCTGCGCGGCGGCCGGGATAAGCCCGGGGTTGCGGATAGCGCCCGAGTTGACGCTGACCTTGTCTGCGCCGCATTTGAGCACGCGGTCGAAGTCCTCCAGCGTGTTGATGCCGCCGCCGACCGTCAGCGGAATGAAAATCTGGCTGGCCACCTGCCGCAGGATGTCGGTGAAGAGGCCGCGCCCCTCAACGCTGGCGGTAATATCGTAAAAGACCAGCTCGTCCGCGCCGGAGGCGTTGTAGTACCGCGCCATCTCGACCGGGTCTGCCATATCCTGCAGCCCTGTGAAGTTGACGCCCTTGACAACTCGCCCATTTTTGACGTCCAGACAAGGAATAATGCGCTTGGTAATCAATGCGGTTCCCTCCCCTTATGTTTCGTACAGCCGCACAGCCTCTGCCAAATCAATGGCGCCGGTGTAGATGGATTTGCCCAGAATGGCGGCGTGGCAGTGCATGGCCTGCAGCTCGACCAGCTCCTGCATGGCGGCAATGCCGCCGCTGGCGGTGATTTCCAGACCGGGAATCGTCAAAAGCTCACGATAGAGCGAAAGATTGGTGCCCTGCATCGTGCCGTCCCGGGAAATATCGGTGGCAATGACCGCCTTGACGCCGGCCTCGGCACAGCGGCGGCAGAACGCAACACCCGGCTCGGGGGTGATTTCCTTCCAGCCGTTGACAGCCACAAGGCCGTCGCGCATATCAACGCCAACCGCGATGTGCGCACCGTATTTCTGTGCCATTTCCGCCGTGAAGTCGAAGTTTTTTACAGCAATCGTGCCCAGAATACAGCGGTCCACACCCAAATCCAGATAGCGGCGGATGCGCTCCTCGTCCCGGATGCCGCCGCCGACTTCAATTTTCAGGCCGCCCAGCTTGGCAATGGCGGCAATCGTTTCCATATTGGCGGTGGTGTCATCCTTGGCACCGTCCAGATCCACCACGTGCAGATATTTCGCACCGGCGTCAATAAATTGCTGCGCCTGCGCCACAGGGTCGGCGTTGTAGACGGTCATCTGGTCATAATTGCCCTGATACAACCGCACGGCCTGACCGCCGCGCAGGTCAATGGCAGGATATAATTTCATGATTTTCCCTCCGTTTTACAGCTCGGCAAAGGCCTTCAGCAGCCGCAGGCCGGTGTCGCCGGATTTCTCCGGGTGGAACTGGGTGCCGTACACCAGCCCCTGCCGCACCGCGCCGGTGACAGGGATGCTGTACTCGCTCGTTGCAAGGGTCGAAGCAGCGCAGTTTTTGGCGTAGTAGCTGTGCACATAGTAGACGTACTCGCCGTTTTTGACGTACTTGAACAGCGGGTCAGTCTCGCGCCCGGGCACAATCTCCATTGCGTTCCAACCGATGTGCGGCACCTTCAGCGCCGGGTCAGCCAGATCGTCCGCCAGCGGGCAGACCTCGCCGGGAATCAGGCCAAGGCCGCGGTGCTCGCCGTATTCGTAGCTTTTTTCAAACAGCAGCTGCATCCCGAGACAGATGCCCAGCAGCGGCTTTTTCTGCGTTTCTTCGCGCAGAACCGGCACAAGGCCGGTGGCCTCCAGCTTGGCCATTGCGTCCGCAAACGCCCCGACGCCCGGCAGCAGGATGTGGTCTGCCGCCCGCAAATCCGCGGCATCGCGGGTTACCCGCACCTCAGCCCCCAGACTTTTCACGCTGGACGACAGGCTGAACAAATTCCCCACGCCGTAGTCAACGATTGCGATCATAATACTTCCCCCTCTGTATAGAATGTATCCATGGCCCAGCGGGCCGGATTGGTGAGAATGTACTCGTGAATTTCCCGATATTCTGCTTCGCTGCGAACAATGTGATCATAGAAGGAGCGCTGAAAAACACAGCAGCCCGTCTCGTGCGCTACGCGCCCCTTGAAGGTGCGGACTCTCTGGGAAATTGTAGGGGCCGATGCTGGCATCGGCCCGCCGTTGCCGCTGCCGGGAATGACGATCAGGCAGCGCAGGTGGTTGGGCATGACAACATAAGCTGTCACACCCGGGATCATCTGCAGGTACTTCTGTACGGTCCTTCCGAGCGGTGAAAGCACTACGGGAACGCCTGCACGCGGGTCGATGCGAGCATCGACCCCTACAGACGATGGCGGAATACTGCCAAACAGACACCGCCTGCCCTTGGCACAAATTGTTACGAAATAAGCTCCCGGCTGACAGTAATCGTAGCCTTTCAGACGCGCCGCCTTGCGCTTTGGAAGCATCATTCTGCCAAAATCTCATCCAGTGCGGCAAAGAAGCGCTGCATCTGCTCCGGCGTGCCGATGGTAATGCGCAGATAATCGGAAATGCGCGGCGCGTTGAAATGGCGGATGAGGATGCCGCGGGCCCGCAGCTGCTCAAAAATCTCCACGCAGGGCATACGGTCAGTGGTGGCAAACAGGAAATTGGTGGAGGAGTCAAACACCGTGAAGCCGCGGCGGCGCAGCTCGGCGGTGGTGTGGGTGCGCTCGGCAATGACCTTTGCCGTCACATCGGCAAAATAGGCCTCATCCGAGATGGCGGCCACGCCCGCCGCCTGCGTCATGGAATTGACGTTGTAAGGGCTGTAGCTGAATTTGACGCGGTTCATATCGGCAATCAGCTCCGGCCGCGCAATGCAGAAGCCCAGCCGCGCCCCGGCCAAATTGTGGGTCTTGGAGAAGGTGTGGGTGATGACCAGATTGTCATATTTTTCCAGCAGCGGCAGGCAGGAGGAGCCCGCGGGGGCAAACTCTACATAGGTTTCGTCCACAATGACGATGTTGTCGGGGTTGGTTTTCAGCACTTCCTCAATCGCCGCCACCGGGGCCAGCAGGCTGGTGGGCGCGTTGGGGTTGGCAATGACAATGGTCTCGTGCAGACCGCAGTATTTTTTGAGGTCGATGGTCAAATCATCCTCCAGCGGGATAACGTGCTGCGGGATGTGCAGCAAATCACACAGCACCGTATAAAAGCTGTAGGTGACATCGGCAAAGGCCAGCGGCGTGGCTTCATCACAGAAGGCGCGCAGGGCCAGCAGTAGGTTTTCGTCACTGCCGTTGCCGCAGAGGATGTTTTCCGGCTGGACGCCCCAGTGCCTGGCAATGGCGGCGTTGAGGCTGCCGTTTGTCAGATCCGAGTACAGCCGCAGCCCCGGCACCGCCGCCGCCACCGCCGCTGCCACGCCGGGCGCGGGCGGATAGGGGTTTTCGTTGGCGTTGAGCTTGACGAGGTCGGCAATTTTCAGTTGCTCGCCGGGGGTATAGGGCTCCAGCGAGGCGAGTGTTTTGGTAAAATAACGGCTCATGGGTGTTCCTCCCCATCCGATAAGTAAAAGGTGTCGGTGTGCCATTTGGCGGGGTTGTCGTCGATGTAGCGCCAGATGGTGTCATAGTCGAGTTGGTCGCGGATGATGTGGTCATAGAATGAATCTTGCCACAGCCCTTTGGAAAATTTCCGTGCGGTTGCGTTTTTGATGGCGTGTACAATATTCTGTGGCGTAGGGCGGCCAGTCCTCTGGCCGCCGTTACCTGCCACGGCATGAATGGTCATCAATATATGCACATGGTTTGGCATAATGACATATTTGTCAATGGTTACAGTTGGGTATACGGTGTGGGCGTGTTCGATACAGTCCGCAACGACTTTTCCAAGGGGGGTCAGGGCGATGTGCGGCGGGCAGAGGACTGCCCGCCCTACGACGCGGCTTAAAATTTGCTTTTTATCTTTTGAACAAAAAGTAATGAAATAACTTCCTACCGATGAATAATCGTACTTTTTCAGGCGCGGATGTTTCCGCTTCGCCAGCTCCATCACTCAAACCGTATCGTCACACTCTTGGCGTGGGCGTGCAGGCCCTCGTGCTCGGCAAAGTTGGCGATGCGGCCCTGAACCTCGCCCAGAGCCTCGCGGGTGTAGTAGATAAAGCTGGACTTCTTGACGAAATCGTCCACGCCCAGAGGGCTCGAGAACCGCGCAGTGCCGCTGGTGGGCAGGGTGTGGTTCGGCCCGGCAAAGTAATCGCCCAGCGCCTCGGGCACATTCTTGCCGAGGAAGATGCTGCCCGCGTTCTGCACCGAGTTGAGAACCGCAAACGGGTCATCCACGCAGATTTCCAGATGCTCCGGCGCGATGATGTTGACGGCCTCAATCGCCTTGTTCATATCATCGGTCACGATGATTTTGCCGTTGGTGTCCACGCTGGCGCGGGCAATGGCGGCGCGGGGCAGCTGCGGAATCTGCACCTCCAGCTCGGCCTGCACGGCCTTGGCCAGCTCCCAGCTGTCGGTGACCAGCACCGGGCTGGCCAGTTTGTCATGCTCGGCCTGGCTCAACAGGTCGGCGGCCACCCATGCGGGGTTGCAGCTGCCGTCTGCCAGCACCAGAATCTCGGACGGGCCGGCAATCATATCAATGCCAACCTTGCCGAAAACCTTGCGCTTTGCCGTTGCAACGTAGATATTTCCGGGGCCGACAATCTTGTCCACGGCGGGCACGCTCTCGGTGCCGTAGGCAAGGGCGGCCACGGCCTGTGCGCCGCCGGTTTTGAAAATCAGGTCAATGCCCGCAATGACAGCCGCGGCCAGAATGGCGGGGTTCACCTTGCCATCGCGGCCCGCGGGGGTGGTCATAACAATCTGCTTGACGCCCGCGACCTTGGCGGGAATCACGTCCATCAGCACGGTGGAGGGGTAGGCCGCCGTGCCGCCGGGCACATAAACGCCCGCCCGCTGGATGGGGGTGTACTTCTGCCCCAGCACAATGCCGGGCTTGTCATTGACAACAAAATTCTTGTGGAGCTGCTGCTCATGGAAGTGGCGGATGTTCTCGGCGGCCATCTTCAGCGTGGTGATGAACTCCGGGTCGGTCTTGTCCAGCTCGGCAAAGGCTTCATCAATCTCCGCCTGGCTGACGCGGACATCGGTCAGATCGGCATGGTCAAACTTGGCCGCGTAGTCAATCAGTGCGGCGTCGCCGCGGGCGCGGACGTCCGCAATGATGGCGTCGACGGTGGCCTCCACATCGGCCTCGGCGCGGATGTCGCGGTTCAGGATTTCCTCGGGGCGTACCTCATCAAAGTCATACAGACGAATCATTTTGCAAGAGCCTCCTTCATTTTGTTGAGCAGCTCGGTCAGCTGGGCGTATTTGAATTTGTAGCTTGCCTTGTTGGCAATAAACCGCGCCGAGATGGGCATAAACTCCTCCAGCACGGTCAGGTTGTTCTCCCGCAGGGTTGTGCCGGTCTCCACAATGTCCACAATCACGTCAGACAGGCCCAGAATCGGGGCCAGCTCAATCGAGCCGTTCAGCTTGATGATATCAATGTCGCGGCCGCGGCGCTCGTAGTGGTCGCGGGCAATGTTGACAAACTTGGTGGCAACGCGCAGGGCGCGGCTCTCATCATCGGCAAAATTGGCGGGCCCGGCCACGCACATACGGCATTTGCCCATGCCGGTGTCCAGCAGCTCATACACATCCGCGCCGGACTCGGTCAGGATGTCCTTGCCCACAATGCCAATGTCCGCCGCGCCGTGCTCGACGTAGATGGCCACATCACTGGGCTTGACAAGGAAGTACCGTACGCAGGCATCGGGGTTCTCTACCACCAGCTTGCGGGTGTCATTGTAATCCTCGGAGGCGCTGTAGCCCGCCCCGGCCAGCAGCTTGTAGGCCTTGTCACCCAGCCGACCCTTGGGCAGGGCGATGTTCAGCCAGGTCTTTTCCCTTCCCTGCTGCTGCACAGGGGGCAGCGGCGCAGCCAGACGCTCGAGTTCATCCAGATAGATAGCAAAGCCGATGGCGTTGGCCCCCGGTGTGAACCGCTGCATCAGGTAGTCATAGCGGCCGCCCTTGAGCACGGCGCGGGGAATGCCCGCCACATAGCCGGTGAACACAAGGCCGTTGTAATACTCCATCTCGTCCGCCATACTCAAATCCAGCTGCGTGCCGCGGCCATCCTCGCCAAGGGCGTTCTGCAGGGCCTGCAGCTCGTCAAGGGCGGCGCGCTGGGCATCACAGCGGCAGGCGGCGCGGGCGGCGGTCAGCGTTGCGCCAAGCGGGCCGTGCAGTTCCAGCAGGCCGGTCAGCGCGGCGGCTGCGGCTTCGTCCAGCCCTGCCGCAAGGGCGGCGGTGCGCAGCTCGTGGGCGTTTTTGGCCCGCAGAAAATCCAGAATCCTGCCGCGGGCCTCGGCCGGGACCTGCAGTGCGTCCAGCATGCCGGTCAGATAGCCCATGTGGCTGACCTCCAGCACGGTGGGCACATTCAGCGCGGCCAGACTTTGCAGCGCCAACCGTACCACGGCGGCCTGCTCATCCGCGTCCACCGCGCCCATGCTCTCCAGACCCATCTGGTGGATGGTCTGGAAGGTGTGGCTTTCGCGGCTGGGGCGGCAGACCTCTTCATTATAATAAAAGCGCTTGCACTCCCCCGCTGCGGGCTGAGCCGTCTTGGCGATGGACAGGGTCACATCGGGCTTGATGGCGCGCAGCTTGCCGTCCAGGTCGGTAAAGGTGATGACCTGACTGTCCGGCAGGAAGCGCTGGTACTCCTGATACAGGGCGTACTCCTCAAAGCGGGAGGCCCGGTATTTGCGGTAACCGGCCTGCTCATACAGGGCACGCAGGCGGAAGGTCGCCTGCTCGGCGGGGGTAAAGCGATTCAGTTCGATTTCCATAACATTCCTACCTCTTTATCCGATATAAATTCTATTATACTTTACCGCGCTAAAGTTGTAAAGCAGTTTTGTAGTAAAATTGCGGACATTTGTACGCGGCTTACAGGGCGGCATAACAAAAAGGCGCACCTTTGCCATGCAACAAAGATGCGCCTTGCGCGTTTGGTTTATCAGCCCTTGCAGCCCTGCTCCTCCCAGTCGCCGGCCACAGCAGGGTCAACAATCTGGGTGGGGTCAATCTTGCCGTCCGGCGTGCGGGGGGCCTCCACGTGGCCCAGCTCCACAGGGTTCACGTTGGGGGCATCGGGGTCAACGGCCTTCGGGGCGGGCGTCTCAGCGACGTCGGCGGGTTCCTCGGGCTGCGGCTCCTCCGCGGGGGCGGCAGGCTCTTCCGGTGCAGCGGCAGGGGCGGTTTCAGCCTCGGCAGACACATCTACGGCGGGCTCGGCGGAATCGGTCTCAGGCTCGACCTCGTCCTCCGGGCCCACAATATGCTCGTACTCCTCGCCGTGCTCACGGTTCAGCAGAACATACGCGGCAGCGCCCATAACAGCGGCGCCCACAGCCAGACCGGCCAGTTTTTTCAGTAAAGACATAGGTCAAAACCTCTTTTCGGGTGTAAAATCTGTTTGTTTTGGGTTAGTATACCACACCCGGCGGCAAATTACAAGTGCTGTTTCCCACAACAGCGGTCGGAAAATGTGGACGGATTTCATACAATGTACTGCTTGCCGAATTTTGGCCGGCGTGGTATGATGGTACACGAATTTTCGGAAAATTTGAAAAAAGAGGGATTCTAAGGTGAAGTATATCTTCCAATTTGCCCGCATTACGGCGTTCTGCCTGGCGGGCGAGGTGCTTGCCGTGGTGCTGCCGCTGCCGATTCCGGCCAGCGTCTACGGCCTGCTGCTGATGGCGGCGGCGCTCAAATTCGGGGTGCTGAAGCTCGACCAGGTGCGGGAGACCGGGCTCTTTCTGACCGGCATCTTCCCGCTGCTGTTCGTCCCGGCGGCGGCCGGTGTCATGGAGCTGGGCAGCCAGCTTTTGAATTTGCTGTTGCCCGCCGTGCTGGCCATTGTGCCCATTACGGTGCTGGTTATGGCGGTCACAGGTATGGTGGCGCAGAAATGCGCAGGCGGAAAGGAGCACAAAAATGGCTGAGTTTTTGCAGCAATGCGGCAGCTGGGGCGTGCTGGCCACGCTGGCGGCCTACGCCGCGGGCGTCTGGGTCAACCGCAAGACCGGCAAGGCGCTGTTCAACCCGCTGCTGATGGGCAGTATTTTTATCATTGTATTTTTAAGCTGCTTCGGCGTGCCCTACGCCGATTACAAGGCCAGCGCCCAGCCGGTAAGCTGGCTGCTGATGCCCGCCACGGTCAGTCTGGCCATTCCCCTGTATGAAAAGTGGGAGCTGCTGGAAAAGAACCTTGCCGCCATTTTTGCGTCCATTGCGGCGGGTGTCCTGACAAGCCTTGGCAGTGTGCTGGCCATGGCATGGGTGCTGAAGCTGGAGCGCACCCACGCGGTGAGCTTCCTGCCCAAGTCGGTTACAACGGCCATCGGTATGGACGTGGCCGAGACGCTGGGCGGCACGGCGGCGCTGGCGGGCGCGGTTATTATCCTGACCGGCATTGTCGGCAGCCTGATGGGCGAGACGGTCTGCAAGGTCTGCCGCATTACCGACCCGCTGGCCAGGGGGCTGGCGCTGGGCACATCCGCCCATGCCATCGGCACCAGCAAGGCGCTGCAGATGGGCGAGGTTGAGGGCGCCATGAGTGGCCTTGCGATTGCTGTGGCCGGTATCCTGACAGCCCTTCTGGCCCCGGTGGTAGCAAACTTTTTGCCGTAAAGGCTTCCCATGCGGGGGAAGGCTCCATCAAAAATACCCCCCGCCATTGTGCACATCCTGACTTTCCAGACCCATCGACACGCCGAGGGCCTCGTCCACACGGCGCATATCGTCGGGCGGGATGCACCCGGCGCGCTCCCGCAGGCGGCGCTTATCCAGCGTGCGAATCTGCTCGGCCAGGATGATGCTGTCCTTCGCAAGCCCGCAGCGGTCGGCCCGCACGCTGATGTGGGTGGGCAGCCGGTTTTTGTCCTGGCGGCTGGTGATGGCGGCTGCAATCACGGTGGGGCTGTGCCGGTTGCCTATCTCATTCTGGATGATAAGTACCGGCCGTATGCCCCCCTGCTCTGACCCCACAACGGGGCTTAAATCTGCGTAGAAAACCTCTCCGCGGTGCACTTCCATAGAAAAGACCTCCCTTTGCTTGTTACTGAAAGTATAAGCAGAGGGAGGTCTTTTTAATCATCACAGGCAATTTTTACGGTGGGCCAAGTTATCGGTTTTGGTCCATCTCCTGCTGTTCCAGAATCACCACCGCGCTGGCCAGCCCGGCTTCATGGCTCAGGCTGACATGGACGGTCAGGCCGTTGGCGGCGGCCCACGCGGAGGCTGTGCCGGTCAGGGCAAAAAACGGCGCTCCGCTTTCGCGGCGCAGCACGGCCAGTTCCGGCAGGGCAAAGCCGCCCAGCCCGGTACCCGCGGCCTTCAGGAAGGCTTCTTTGGCCGCAAAATTGGCGGCGGCGCTCTCGGCGCGGTGCTTACCGTGCAGGGTGTTCAGCTGGTCCTGCTCCTGCGGGGAAAACACGTGGTTCACAAAGCTCTGCCGGGTCAGGCTTTTTTCCATGCGGCCTGCGTCACACAGGTCGGTGCCGATGCCGAATATCATACGTGCAGCACGTAGTCGGCCTTGCGCGGCGCGGGGGCGTGGGTGCCGCCCGCCGCGGGATAGCCGAGAATACAATAGCCGACACCGGCGTACTTTTCGGCGTCAAGGCCCCATTTGGTCAGCAGGGCCTTGCCCTCCGGCATTTCAAAGGTCTCCTTGGCGCGGTTGATCCAGCAGGAGCCAAGGCCGATGGCGGAGGCAGCCAGCAACAGGTTGCCCAGCACAAGGCTGGCATCCTGCACGCCGTTGGGGTTGGTCTTATCGCAGAGAACCAGCACCGCTGTGGGCGCGCCGTAGAAGGGGTCGTTCTGTGTGCCCATAACGGTGGCGTTCAGGCGGGACAGCTCGGTCAGCGTTTCCTTATCCTGCACGGCCACCATGACAGGGCTCTGCCTGCCCATTGCGGTGGGGGCCCATGTGCCTGCCGCGGTCACGGCGTTCAGCTCCTCGGCGGTAATCTGCTCCGGCTTATAGGCGCGGCAGCTGCGGCGGGAAGCAATCGCGGTAAGAACTTCATTTTGAATAGACATCGGCAATACACTCCTTTGCAAGAGATCGGTGTTATTCTATGGCCGCCTTTAGCAGGGTTTCGCGCTCGTTGGGCAGGCGGCCTTCCATCACGGCGGTCAGCAGGGCCTGCAGCGTGGCACCCACGCCCGGCCCGGCGGGAATCCCAGCCTCCATCAGGTCGGCACCGTTCACAGCCAGCTGGCGCATGGTGTAGCAGCCGGTCTTGGCCAGCTCGTTCATGCGGCGCTCAAAGGCGGCCACATCGGCACGGCGGGCGGCAACCTCCGGCGTGTGGGCGTGGGCGTCCAGATCGGCATATTTCAGCGCGCAGAGCCGCCGCAGGAAAATCGCCCCGCTGCGGTTCAACAGCTTTAAAATGCCCACATCGTCGGTGGGCAGCGGTGCATCGTGCACGGCAATCAGCCCCACAGCGCCGTCAATCAGGTAGGAGGGCGCCCTCAGGCGGCGCAGAATGACCCGCGCCAGCTGTGCGCCCCGCTGGTTGTGCCCCTTGAAGTGGGCGGCGCCGTCCGGCCCGACACTGCGGCAAAGCGGCTTGGCAATGTCATGCAGGAAGGTGGCCCAGCAGAGCACCCGCACGCCGCGGGTGTCCTGCCCGCGCAGGTCCAGCGCCTGCACGGCGGCGGCAGAATGCTGCCATACATCGTAGCAATGCCACTTTCCGGGCTGCGTGCAGCCGATGCAGGGCAGCACCTCGGGCACAACACCGCCCAGAATTTCGCCGTACTGCGCCAGTGTCGGCCCGGCACCGGGGGCCAGCAGCAGGCCGTCCAGCTCGGTGTAAAGGCGCTCGGCGCTGACGGTGTGCAGCGTGTCCCGCGCTGCCAGTGCGGCTTCGGCGGTGGCGGAATCCAACGTAAAGCCGAGCTTGGCCGAAAACCGCAGCGCGCGCAGGATGCGCAGGGCGTCCTCGGCAAAGCGGTCGGCGGGGGTGCCGACACACCGCACGATACTGGCGGCTAAATCCTGCCGCCCGCCGTACAGGTCAATGACCCCCTCGCCGGGGGCGTAGGCCATCGCGTTGATGGTGAAATCCCGCCGCGCCAAATCGGCGGCAAGGTCATCCACAAACCGGACGCTGTCGGGGTGGCGGTGGTCGCGGTAGCTGCCGTCCAGCCGGTAGGTCGTCATCTCATAGGGCTTGCCATGCAGGATAACCGCCACAGTGCCGTGCTTTTCGCCGGTCAGAATCAGCCGCTGGTCATGGAACAGCTCCCGCATTTCGGCGGGCCGGGCGGAGGTGCAGATATCCCAGTCGCCGGGCATACGGCCCAGCAGACTGTCCCGCACGCAGCCGCCTACCACATAGGCACTGTGCCCGGCGGCGCGCAGCGTCTGCAGCAGCCAGTAGGCATCACGCGGCAGGCGTATCGTATCGCGGCTCATGCGGTTCCCCCTCCCTTCTCGGCGTCTGTACGGTTTATGCCTCGGTGTGTGTCCACTCCTGCGTCAGGTCCACGATGCAGGCGAGACTGTCCTCCTCATCCTTGAGAGAGTCAACCTTGGCGGCGGCCTTTTCGGCATCCTCCATCCAGGTCAGGATAAAATAGTTTTCCGCAGGCACGGCGTAGTAGACCCATGCGCCGTCGGCGCGCAGCATATCGGGCAGATGGTCGAGCTCATCGTCCAGCAGGCCCTGGCCCTCCTCGCCGTAGATCATCTCGGGGCCGACCTGCAGCGAGTCAATCACATTGATGCTGGAATTGATGTAGGTGTCGCGGTCAACGGCCTTGTCGCCGGCCGCCCACGCGCTGGCAAAGGCCTTGACCAGCAGTTCACGGACCTCAAGCTTATCGTCACCGGGTTTGTACATGATAAATTCCCTCTTTTGTATTGATATATGAAAACAGTATAGCACAATTTTACGAAATATGGTATGGTTATTTTACGAAAAGTATTGACCTTCCAGTGGGTGCAGGGTGTAAGGTGAAGGTGAAAGGAGCGTGATGGTATGAACATCAAGCAGGCAGCGGAGCAGTCGGGCGTGTCCGCCCGCAATATCCGCTATTATGAACAGGCCGGGCTGCTGACCCCCGCCCGCAACCCCGAGAATGAGTACCGCGTCTATTCGCAGGAGGATGTGCGCGTCCTGAAGCTGATCCGGATGCTGCGCACGCTGGATATGCCGGTGGAGGAGATCGGCACCGTGCTGAACGGCACCCTGCCGCTGACCGAGGCTGCTGAACGCCAGCGCCAACGGCTGGAGGCAGAGCAGCAAAAGCTGGCGGCAGCCGCCGCCTTCTGCGCGGAGCTGGCAGCCGGTGACACCAGTGCGGCAGAGCTGGATGTGGACAGCTGTCTGGAACGAATGGCCTCCCCCGCCCCGGCGGGCGGCTGGTTTACCGGCTGGGTGCAGGACTACCGGAAAATGGCGGCTGCCGAGCATAAGCGGCAGTTTACCTTTACGCCGGACACTGCCATTGCAACCCCGCAGGAGTTTACCGCCGAGCTGTTGGCCTGGGCGGCGGGCTGCGGCGAGGAGATCGTCATCACCCACGAGGGCATGACGCCGCGGTTTATGCTGGACGGCATCGAGTACAGGGCCGTGCGGTATTCAAGTCATGTGCGCAATATCCCAATTCTGCGGGTGCGGTGCGAGGTGTGCGATCCATCGGCGCTGGCGGCGGAGGGCGACCCGAAGCGGCTGCGGGTGCAGAGATTCCTGCACTACGGCCTGCCGGTGCTTGTATGCCTTGCATTGGCGGTGGTCTGGGTCTGCACCCGGAATATGCCGCTTTGGCCCGACAAGGCGGCTATGCTGCTGGTGCTGGGCGCTCTCGGCATCGGGTACGGCTTCCGCGGGTGGTATCTCTATTACAACGACCGGGATCAATAAAAAACGGGAGGCAGCGCAGGCTGTCTCCCATTTGATTTATCCCAGCAGCAGCTTGTGCAGCTCGTCCACCGTGTCGGCCAGAGCGGCCGCCCCGGCGGCGGTCAGCTCCTCGGCAGAGCCGTAGCCGTAGACGGCCCCCACACAGGGCAGACCGTTTTTCTTGGCACCCAGCACATCGTGCTCACGGTCGCCTACCATAACCACGCGGCTCTTGTCGGTAATGCCCGCCGTTTCCAGCGCGTAGGCAATGACCTCGGCCTTGTCGGTGCGGGTCTCATCGAGCGTGGCACCGCAGATAAAATCACAGTACTGCGCCAGATTAAAGTGCTCCATAATCCGCTTGGCAAACTCCTCCGGCTTGCTGGTGGCGATGAGCACGGTCTTTCCGGCAACCTTCAAATCGGCCAGCAGGGCCGGAATCCCCGGGTAAACCTCGTTCTCAAAAATGCCCTTGGTGGGGAAATATTCCCGGAAGGCGCTGACGGCGCGGTCAGCCTCGGCATCGCTCAGCCCCACAAGCTGCCGGAAGGAATCAATCAGCGGCGGGCCCAGAAATTTGCGCAGCGTTGTCTCGCTGGGCATTTCCAGCCCCAGCTTGCGGCAGGCGTAGCGCACAGAATTGAGGATGCCCGGCGCAGAGTCGGTCAGCGTGCCATCCAAATCGAACAAAATAATATCGTAGTTACGCATAAATATCCCTTAGTTGAACTTGAACAGCTTCTGGGCAATGCGGTAGCCGCCAATGCTGATTTTGCTGCCCAGCCAGCCGGGCAGATTGCAGCCCTCGGCCACAGAGAAGCGGCAACGGCGGTACAGGTGGCCATCGTGGGCCTTCAGATCCTCCCACAGCTGTTTGCGCTTGGCCAGCGCCTCCTTGCTGCCGTCCAGCGTCAGGAAAATGCTGGAAATCGCCATCATCATCGAGAAATAGTTCAGCATGTAGGCGCGCAGCTTGGCCTGCTCCGGCGGCAGGGCATAGACATCGACCGCGTTCATCATAATGCGGGTGACGCGCAGCTGCTGGTCAACGCGCTTGATCATATTGGCTTCGTTGACGCTCTGGTCCTCGCGGCCGATGAAGTAGCGGTAGAGGTCAAGATTCATATAGTAGATGGTCTTGACCTGCGGCAGCGGCTGATAGACGAAGATGTTATCCACATAGAAGGTGTGCTTGGGCAGCTCCATGCCGCTTTTGCGCAGAACCTCGGTGCGGTAGATGACCGAGTGCATCAGGATGTTCTTGCTCGGCGGAAACTTGCCGATTTCCTGCCAGGTAAAGACGCGGCCCTCGGGCAGGATGCCCTTGTAGTCCACGATGTTGCGGGTGTTGTCGGCCACGTGCTCATAGACGTAGTTGGCCATCATCAGGTCCAGCGGCTCGGCATCGTTCAGATGGGCGCGCAGCTCGGCCAGAACCTTCTGCAGGGCATCGGTGTCCAGCCAGTCATCGGAGTCCACTACTTTGAAGTACACGCCGGTGGCGTTGCGGATGCCCTGATTGACACCCTCACCGTGGCCGCCGTTCTCCTGATGGATTACGCGGACGATGGTGGGATACTTCTCAGCGTAGGAATCGGCGATTTTGCCGGTGTCATCCTTGGAGCCGTCATCTACCAGGATGATTTCGGCGTCCTCGCCCGCGGTGAGCAGGGTCTCGATGCAATGGTCCATATACGCGGCCGAGTTGTAGCACGGCACAGTAAAGGTAATCAGTTTCATAATAAGCTCCTTTTTTGAAAGGCATAATATTCTTAGTATAGAATACCGCGGTTTTACGAAAAAGACAAGGAAAAGTTTTGTGAAAGCGGCTTTGGTATATATATACTACGATTTAGCCGCCTGATTTTTGGCAATACCGCATAATTCTAAGTGCCGATGCGGCGAGCGGTGCTTAAGCCGTCAGGCGCGAATTGTGCGGTGTTGCCTTGGCATAAAAAATGCCCCGGCGCGGAGCTTGCGGGCCGCGCCGGGGCTTGGAGTTTTACCGATTTTTACAGAAAATCGTTGCGGTTGAAATTATGAACGCCTGAGGGAATCACATCATTGTAGACATCCTCCGGCAGGCCGTAGGGACGTTCCGGATCCAGAAAACCATGCATCCATTCCGCTAAAGTGTGCAGCTTCAACATTGCAACCCCATCTCCTTTCCTCAGTGTAGGGCAGATGCTTCGGGGAGGCTTTCGCTTCCCTCTTTCTGTCCTTATTATATGCGATAAGACAGACTTTTGCAAGCTGCAATTTGTACAAACTTACAAAAGTTATTTGTATATTTTCCACTATTTCGGCATAGTGTACATAAACGCATAGCAAGTGTACGCGCTATGCGGACAGTTCCTCCCATGCCTCCTGCATGGTATCAGCCGAGAAAAGAAACTCGCCATTCTCAGAAAAAACCTCAATGTGGCCGCCGACATATCTGAACTGCTGGGTCATGGTGTGTACCGCCTTTCCGTATCTGGTATGCTTTTATTATACCATAGGGAAAGTACGATAATTTGGACTTTAACCGTCCGACAGCGATTTTTGAGGGTGATAAACAGTACTTTCAACGTACCGCAGCACGAAAATCACCCATCCGCAGAGCAAAAACCAGTACAGCGTGTACTTGGGGCAGACCAGACCGGCCAAATTCCCCCACTCCCCGGTGTAGTCCCACACGGCGGTGTGCAGCATTACGCGGCAGACGGCCCCCACCGCCAGCTCCAGCCCGCTGACGCACGCCGCCCCGGTACACGCGGCGGCGGCCAGCGGCAGGGGCCGCGC